>Ga0228535_1000074_pt1 | contig 294420 bp, 250 predicted proteins | sample SJ1metagenome_FD_168457 | JGI IMG/M metagenome (GOLD analysis project Ga0228535, IMG submission 168457) | Enriched culture of PCE-dechlorinating microbial communities from Ithaca, New York, USA - SJ1 | ecosystem: Engineered > Modeled > Simulated communities (microbial... > Unclassified...
GGAACGGATGTTCGTGGAATTCGTACGGAAAACGCCCCGCTTCCTGAGGAATAAAATGAGCGTTTTAACTGCTTTTTCCATGTCATGACAACGATTTACGGTTTTCAAGGTCCTGCGAAAGTTGAGTAAGAAAGATGGCGAATGATGATAGGCGGATGATCGACTCGGGGCACGTGGAGGAAAACGTCGATTATCTGATGAAGCAGCTTGAGGACTTCAACATGGAGAAGTTCAAGAAGGAAGTGGTCGATGGAGTTGCCCGGATGCGGGACCAGATAAAGTACCTCGACGCTGACGGGGTGAAGTTCCTCGGCACCCTGGAGGAATGGAAGAAGAAGCTCCCGGAACTATCGGAGGAGTGGAAGGCCATCGTTGACCTCCAGAAAGAGATCCTGGAAGCCGGGAAGAAGCAGGGAGGATCGGCCTTAGACCGGATCCGGGACGCCATGGGATATCTGAACGTGGACGGGGAGCGTCTTCTCCCGATTCTCGACAAATGGAAGAGCAAGTTGGTTCCCCTGTCGGAGGAGTGGAAGAAGATCCACGACCTCCAGAAAGAGATTCTCGAGATGTCGGAAGCCCTCGGGCCGAAGGACGAGCGAGCAATGGAAGCCCTCAAGAAAGGGGTCGAAAAGAACGCGCCCAGCGTTATGGGCCTGTCGGAAAAGCCGGAGTGGGCCATGTCCGTCATTTCGGAGAGCGAAACCGAGAAGATCGTCCAGTTGACGGACGGGATCACGTATCTCTTCGACACCATCGACAAGGCCACCGGGGAAAGCAAAGGAGGGGCGACGGATCTTCTCGGCCTCAATTCCGTGAACCTCGACCCCATGGAGCAGAAACTCATCGATTCCATCCAGAGGATCGTTCCGGCGGGGAACGAGACCGGGGAGGCCGTGGGCAAGGCGATCCATGACAACATGCTGAAATGGGTGGAACAGGCTGTTCAGGTGGCCCAGACGAAGATCAATTCCCTTCAGTTCGGGGCTGCGGGGAAGAGCGGCGACCCGGCGAAATCAATCGCCGTGGCGGGGAGGGGGATCTAGGCCATGAAGGTTGGCGGGGTAACCCTCTCCATGGTGACCACGGAATCGAATTACCGGAGGGAACTCATCTCCCTGGGCTCCGCGAAGCGGACGCTCGGGCACAAGCTCATCAAGACGAACCATAAGAAGGCGTTCCGGTGGAGTCTGGAGTGTTATGCCCTCGACTCCATGGATGGGCTGATGGCGGCCCATGATTCCGGTGAGCCCGTGGAGTTTGAAGACCGGGACGGGAGGAAGTACAGCGTCCTCATTCTCGCCATCACGGACGCGGGATGCATTGACCCGGCGCTGTCAAAGGTGCAGTTGACCTTGGAGACAGAATTTGACGTATAGACGGAGGGGAGAGCCATGGCGGGAATAACGACCTCTGACGGGCGGGAACTCCTTTCCGCATCATTTCTTTTTGAGGAGTGGGGCGTGGGGAGCGGTTCAATCGCCATGGAGGAGGAGCTGTCTTCCGGCGAGAAGATCACGGTCATGCGGGGGGAGGATGTGCTCTTCTCCGGGATCGTGACGAAGGTCCGCTATATCCACGAAGCGAACGAATACCGGGCGGAGATCAAAGACCCCGTAAGCGCCATCCTCTCCGGAGAGGTGGAGTATTCGGCGGGGAATGCCGGGGATGTTATCGGCGGGATTCTTTCGTCCATCGGCTCCTCCCTTTCCGGTTCCGTATCGCTGGACATTTTCGGCACGGGGGAAGATCCCGTTCAATGGGTGGACCTCATCCGGAGCGTGAGCCTCGCATCAGGAAAGGTGTTCCGGTATCTTCCGGACGGGAGCTATGAATTCGCCACCCCCGCCTCCAGCGGAATCGTTGACCCCCTCGGAGTCCAGACGGGGATCAACGTGGATCGGTACGGGAATCAGGTGGTGGCAACGGTTGACGCTGACTGGACGGAGGACGTTGACCCCCTCGAAGACCCCACCGTGACGGTGGAGACGGGATACGGTATCACAAGGACCATCACGAAGATCGGGGAACAAGTCCAGAGCGTTGTGACCGACCTCGGTGACGGCAAGGGCGTGTCTGAATCGTGGACGTGGGATTCGGAGGGGAACCTGACCCGGTACGACAAGGCGGAAGCCTCGGAGCTCGAAAGAACCACAAGTTATGCCACGTACACCGTTGGGGTGAACGACTCCCTGACGATATACGAGGAATCCGTGGTGGAGCGAAGGGCGAACCCGTTGGCGAACTGGTATTTTTATCGAAAATACCGGAAAACCACCTCCAGCTTCCTTGACGAAGAGGCGCCGATCCAGATAGACGAGTACGTGGATTGGTATTTCCAAGAGGAGTCCCAATGGCACGGCAAGGAGTGGATCCGGCGGTTCGGTCTCCCGAAGATGCCGGGGATCCTTGAATCCTCCCGGAACGAGTATTACGAGTACAGCGAGACGGACAGCCTGTACCACCTCCAGAGGACAACGAGCGAAGGGGGGCTCCGGAAGCCGGACATTACCAAGGTTCTGCAAGTCCACAAGCGGAGCATTCACCTTTCCGCCACGGTTGCGGACGAGCCCTCCGTTGCCTCCCTCGGTGTGATCGAAAAGAGTGTTGCCCTTACGGGGATCGGCATTGAAGATGCCCTGACCATGGAGCCGGACGTGACCATCCTCGAAGCGGCGGCGCAGGGGTATCTCGCCTATTGCACCCGTTGCCTCACGGCATCCCTCACCCTCCCGGCTGGCCCCTTTGTCCAAGGAAATACCGTGTCGTGGGGAGGGGGGGAGTGGACCATCGACAGCATAGCCTTCAACCTCGGCGCGGAGGACGTGACCCTCGAATGCTCCGCCGTTCCCTTCCTCTCGGACATTGAGGGGGCAATCGGTGTGGACAGCGAGGATATTGGAACAGCCGTGGTTCATCTTCTGGAGAAGAAGGCTAAACGGCTGAACAATGTGGGCAGGGGCCAGATTGTGGCGAAAATTGATTACGAGACTTACAGCATCCACATGCAGGGGGATCCTGTGGGGAAGACGAGAACGGCGCGGATCGACTATCAGGCGGGGATTTCCCTGCCTCCCGGGAAAGAGGTTCTGTTGGCGCGTCCCACAGGGAAGGGGGCAGGGTGGGAGATCATCACCAGACGGAATGATGAGCCCACCATTTCCACCTACACCCCGGCAAGCTCGTCTATCGCTGAGAACCCCCCGGCGGTTACGGGGATAACCCCGGTTCCGGCGGAGGACAACGTGATGCTGTACACGGTGCTTTCCCCTGCGGTGTCAGACCCCAACAAGAGGGTAACAAAAATCGCGATAGACTACGGTGACGAAATGGTCTGCCTCGGGGAGCTCGGGAGCACGTCCGAACTGCCGACAACCCCGGCCCCGAACTATGGCGATATGTACATGATTGCAGGGAAGGGGTGGGTATACACCTTTTACGGGTGGATGAATGCCGGATTCCGGTTTGAGGAATACGTCATCCGGGGAACGAAGAATTCCGCCTCGGAACTCCCGGAGACAGGGGCGAAGGGTGACATTTGGAGGATCGGTGCGGATTTCTGGTACTGGAATACGGAAAATGTTCCGGGCTGGCTCTGCTCCGGAGAAAGCTTCCCTCCATTTTTCCACACGTATTTTTACACCCTCGACCCGACTGTTTCAGAACCGCCCCCTATGACCTTCACCCCGAAGGCGAAGCTGACATGGATGCACCTGGGGCGGACCCTTGAAACGGAGTGGGTGTCCGGAACGAGCGTCAAGGTAAATGGCGAGCTCCCCTGCGACATTCCAACGGTCAACTCGCTGAACTGGGCCACCATCAGCGCAGGGATAACCTCCATCACGGAATCCACGAAGCGGGGCTACACCATTCGGTCCCGGATCGGCGGAGGGAGCGCATACTTCCGGGAAGGCCGGGGCCTTGTGCTGGCGAACAACGGGAATATGTACATGCTCGGCGGAAGTGGAAACGAGATGGGGGCATGCAGGATCAATCCCATGGCGGAGACTGTTGCCTTGAAGAAAATGTCCTATTACGTGCCTCGGCTCTCGATTACGGACACGGTGTACAACCCTGCTTCAAATTGCAGTTTCGGCATTCCCGGAGCGGCTGTCACCGTTCCTGTCATTGAGCACGGATATGATGATTATATGTACGAGCTCTCCCTTCCGGGGCAATACTCAAGCGCCTCATTCAACAAGTGGAGTCAGGGGGTGTTCTCGGCTGTCAGCAACCAGATCATCTGTCTCCCCTCGCAGGAGCCGAATTTCCTGATGATCAGCGGGTCTCTGACTCCGAGTACGAGCCTGTGGGGGAACGTGAGCACGTGGCCCTTTACGAAGATCCTTCCGGTGGACACTCAGCCGGACGATCACGATTATTTCTCCGCCGGGGCCATCGCGCCAAACAACTGCCTCTATCTCTTCGGGAGCGAGTTCCGGAAGGTGGTCAAGCTGAACCTCTCCACCATGGTCTATACGGGGATCGGCCCGGATCTGACGACGTGGGACTACGGGTACACCCATTCCCAGTACACTTACGCGAGAGGGATCATCCGTCAGGCAATCCTCGCCCCGAACGGCATGATATACGGCATCGGGTCACAGTATCACTTCAACGTCGAGGTTGGAAATGAGGTGTATGACATAGCCGATCCCTTCATCCTCAAGGTGAACCCGGCGAACGATGCGGTTACAAAACTCTCCATCTCGGAGTGGGGCGGAAAATACGGCATGGTCCCATGGTCAGCCAAGGTCCTTCCGGACGGGAGAATTTATATTTTCGGCACGTATTCCAGCACGGGCGGGATTGTCCGGTTCGATTGGGACACGGAGACGATAGAGCAGATTGCAACGAGAGACCAGTTGGGAATGGATGTGTTCGGCACGGCTCTTTCACTTGACGGGAAGCTGATTATGGCAAACGCCAACGGCGGTTTTAAGGTTCTCAAGGTGGACGAGCTTATGACCTCGGATCATTGCCCCCTGCTCTCCAAGTATGTGAACTACCATTGACGGGAGGTGGAAAAATGGCTGTTCTTCGGGAGGACGTTCCCCGGTGGGATATTACCATCCCCGCCGGGGCATCGTTCCATGATTTCGTTCAATGGGTTCAGCCGGACGGGGTGACTCCCGTGACCATGGCAGGGTACACGGCACAAATGGATTTCCGGAGACGGTATGGGGATCCGGAAGCCCTTGTGACCCTGACGGAAGGGAACGGCCTGACGATCCACGAGGATACCGGGATCGTGGATATTGACCTGACCCACCAGCAAACATCGGCCCTCGGCATGGACCGTGGGTGCGTGGTTCTTACGGCACTTGAGGTTACCTCCCCGGAGGGGTTCCGGACGCGCCTCTTTGACGGGGTGTGGACGGTCACCCCGGAGGCCACGCGGGACATTCCGGAGGGAGGCTAGGCCATGCCGATCATCGTGAACCAGAGGGCTCCCATGGGCCTGATTGTGAATGAGAGGCAACTCGCCGGGCTCACGGTGTTGAGTCCGGGACCGCAGGGTGTTCCGGGGGCCGGGGTGACGGAGAATTCCGTGAGCCTCGGTCCCTTTCTCTTGCAGTACAACGAAGAGACGGGAACCCTTGATATTCTGTTCTCCGAGGGGGAGTAGCCATGCCTGACGTGAAATTCGGCTACAGGGCATACTGGAGGATCTGGCGGTATCTTGACCTCGCTTCAGTAGACTCCATCTATTCGTATGTTTTTCACCTCTGCCTTGCAGAACCCCAATGGGATGCGGTATCCGGGAACCTTGTCCTCCCATCCGCCTCGGAATATACCGGGGTGGAACTTGGCGAACCGTCCGATTGGGACGGTCCGTACACCGTGGGGAACGAAACGTATATCCAGTACAAGAACATGATTGCCTTCCCTCAGGCGCAGTCGAACTGGGGGACGGTCACTCATTGGGCTCTGCGCGAGTCCTCCGGGCTTCTTGCGTATGCAGCCTTCCCCTCGTCCTTTGCGGTGGTGACGGGAGACAAGATCATTATCCCGAACAATTCTCTCCGGATCACCCTTGCCGGAAGGCCGGAATCGTAAGGGGGCGGTGGAATGTATCTTTCCAAGCAGGGGCGGGAAAACTTCCTCAAGGCCCTTTTCGGGAAAACATCCGGGATGGGTTCCTCCACCAACAGGAATTTCTATCTCAGGAGCACAGCGATTGAAACGGACGATGGGGATCAGATGTATTCATCCGTGGTGGGAAACTCTTTGGTTCCCTCGGAGACGAGCCTTTCTACCCCGATGCAGATGTTCCGGGTTGTCACCCTTGAGGACGGGTATGGCATAGCGGTGAACGGGGTCTATTTCTACCGGATCACTTCAGCGACCACGGCAAATTCGATTTATTACTCTTCGGGGTCGAACCTGTTCTACGCGAATTTTGATGCCCCGGTGACCATACCGCAATATTCCGGTTGGGGGATTGCGCCGAACGATTGGGTTTTCCGGCTCTAGGGAGGAGGTGAGACCGTGGCCCTGATCTTCCAAGCCTTCCCCGCCAGCAATTCCGGGAGCTTCTCCAACGGCGGGGACCTGTACGCCGATGATGGGAGCTATGCATCCATAGCGTTCAACAACGCCCGGAACACAAGCTACTCCCATGTGGTCGGCACCTTCGGCCTTCCGGCTCTCATCCCCTCCGGAGGATACGTGGAGCAGGTCGATATCGAGATAGCCTACTACACGAACATCACCTCCGGAGGCGGGGGAACCACGGTCGGGATTGTCGGGCAGATCAGCGGATCCGACCAGACCCCGGCTGCAACGGACGTTCCGAATTCCAGCCGGACGGTGATCACGAAAAGCTATACCTCCGGCAATCTGCTCAACATCACGAACCTCGCCAATGGAACCTTTACGGCAAAGGTCACCTACACGATTGGGACTACAAGAACCTCCGGAACGCTGTACGTGGATTACGTGAAGGTATACCTCCACATCGGCGGATTGCAGGAGAAACCGCTGAACCTGACGGCACGGACACCAACAGCCCCGCTCGGTACAATCCGCCAGGCTCTCCGCTTCCCCGTCACAGCGAAGGTGCAAAACGGCATCTATACGAGCAACCTGTCCTCCATTGACGGCAAATCAGGGTACTGGACAGGAGAGCACAGCTCCAGTTCCGTGTCGAATACCACGGAGGTCCCGGACGCTCTCATCGTGACTCCGGCCTCCATTTCAGCGGCTCTCCCGGAGGGAAAGCGCGTGGAGGCTCTCGGGTTCTACGGCTATCTCTACGACTGGCAGAGCGGGTCTTACAGGACGGTAAGTTTCTCGCACAGGGTCAAGATCCTCGGGGCCGACAGCGCCGAACTGCTCAACTACGCCCATGTTCATTCCAGCTCGTCTACATCGTATTCCGTGACCACGTGGAGAATGGTTCAAGACGCGGTGGCCGGGGAAGACCTCTCCGGGGTGAAGCTGGTCATTTTCCCCACCATCGGGACGAACAACAGCGGGATCTCCATTAACGCGACATTCAACTACGCCCATCTGTTCGTTCTGCTCGGAGACGCTCCGCCTCCATCGGAGACGGAAATTTCGGGAACGGCTTCTGGAACGGCCTCCCTCTCCGGGAGCATGGCGAAGGGGCTGATGGCAAAAGGAACGGCCTCCGCAGTCGGCTCCGCCGGGACGGGGAAGGTTCTCATCAGGGAGATCGGCGGGGGAGCGGGGAGTGTGTCCTCGGCGGAAGCGGTTGCCCTTCTCCTGTCCTACGTGGAGATCGGCGGAACAATCTCCGCGACCTCGGCGGTTGAAGGCACGGTGGAGTCGGCAATCTACCTTCCGGTCAGCGGGTGTTCCCCCGGAGAGTCCGGCGCTTCGGCAACAGCGGACGTAATCCAGACGGTAGTTGTCAAGGAGATCGGCGGAGGAATCGGAGCCGTCTCATCGGCAGGGGCGAGGGACGAGGTTGCCCTGCTCGCCTCCGGTTCCATCGGTGCGGTCTCCGGAGCCACGGCCCGGGCCGAACTGGAGACGGTTTTATCCGGATCAGTAATTGCAACGGGCGGGATCTCCGCCACAGCAGAAAAGACAGGCATCCTCTCCGGGACGGTCGAAGCGGCCTCCGGTCTTGAGGGTGCCTGTGACATTGGGAGGGAAACCTCCGGAACGGCTCCGGGGATCTCCGGGGCAAGTGCCTCCGGAACGCTCCTCCTGTCCGGCGCGGGAAGCGTTTCCGGGCAATCGGGAGCGTGGGGAGATTCCCAGAAATCCACCGGGATCTCCGGAGAGTTCGGCGGAATCTCCGATGGAGCGGGAAGGCCGGAGAAGCACCTGACGGCAGAAGGCACGGCTTCCGGCATCTCGGACGCATCCGCCTCCATGGAGGGGAAAATTTACACCTCCATATCAGGGGAGGCTTCCGCCCACTCCGGCCTGTCGGGAACAGCGGTGATGCTGAAAGAAGCGCCCATCTCCGGGGCGGTTCCGGGCCTCTCCTCTTCGGAGGCGGTTCCGGAGCTCCACCTCTCCGGGGCGGGAAGCGCGTCAGCGGAAAGCGGGTGCGAGTCCGGCGCGGAGACTGACTGCCTCGCCCACTCGGAAGCGTCCGGTGAGTCCGGCGCGGAAGCTCGCGCCGAAATGACCGTCTCCGCCTCGGGAACGGCGGAAGCCCTCTCCGGGATGGAAGGGCGGATCGTCAAGTCTGGAGCCCTTCTGGAATGGAACCCTCCGGAGATCGAAGGGTGCATACAGGCAGGGTGTGACTATCTCCGGGTATACGTGATGAATACTCCGGACATGCTCCCGGCAAAGCTCGAAGGGCTCTCTCCCCGGATGGAATTCCGCCGGGGATACGGGAGGCCCGTCCTTCTGCGGATCGGGAGCGGGAACATCAGGATTGTTCCGGAGGAGGGGAAAATTCGCCTCCACCTTCGGAGGGAGGATACCCTCCGTCTGGGCGATGTGCGGACGGTAATTGAGGTCGGAGACCTTGAACTCGTTTCGGAGGACGGCAAGGTTATCCGCGTCTTTACAGGCCGTTGGGACGTGCGCCCGGCGGTTACTCGATGATAAGGAGGCAATAAAATGGCTGGCAGTTTTACGAATGCACTTGAACTTTCCCTTCTGGACCATGTTTTCGGCGGGTCGGCCTACAGCAAGCCTGCGACCCTGTATGTGGGACTGAGCACCACCACCCCGGCGGACGATGGAACGAACGTCACGGAACCCTCCGGGAATGGATACGCGAGGGTTGCGGTGACGAATGACAGCACGTCATGGGACGGGGCTGTTGGGGTTGGTGGCCTCGGCACGAAGAAGAACAAGGTGGCCTTTGAGTTCCCGAAGGCCACGGGATCGTGGGGAACCGTGACTTACTTTTTCATCTCTACCGCTTCCACGGGTGGGACGATCCTCGCCTACGGCTCCCTTACCACGCCTCAAGCGGTGGCAACGGACAACATTCTCAAGTTCCCCATCGGGGATCTGACGATCACCCTTGACTAAGGGGGAGCCATGGCTTCCCGGATAATTGCCCGTGTGACTCCCTCCGGTGACCTGTTCATCGGAGGGAGTGTTTTTCTGGGCGAAGACGCGGTTCGGTTCACGCCGGAGGGAGACCTTCGGGCGGGGCAGATTATAGAGGGTAGGAGCGGGTTTTCGGTGGAGGGAGCAACCCTGCGGGTGCGATCCCTCACGGAACATGCCTCCCTTTAAGGGGGACAAGGATAAAGACTGTTCGATGACAGGGACGGCCTTTTTTTGGGGGGAGGGGTGGCCATGGGAGACATGACCCGGAATTTTGATCGGGTGGAATACGAGTGCAAGGACGGATGCGGCTTTGACGATGTGAGCCCGAAACTCGCGAACTTGGTGCAGGAAATCCGTGACGAGCTTGGAAAGAAGATCTTCATTGACTCCGGATGTCGTTGCCCGACCCACAACAGGCGGGTCGGCGGAGTGAAAAATAGCGGACACCTTACGGGGGAGGCGGCGGACATCCGGGCGGAAGGGATGGTGCGGTCGTATTTCCTGATACGGTTCATCAAGGCCATGCACGACAACGGGAAGCTCCGCGACCTCACCTATTGCTACTGCCCCGGTGTGTATTCGGTTCATGTCGGCGTGGACCGGAAGCCTCGGAAGAGCATTTTCGTGCTGTAGGGAGGGAGGGGTGTGGACAGCCAGAAGATCGAGGGAGAGCTCATCGGATTGAAAAAGGACGTGGGGGCCCTATTCAAGGCGATGGAGGCATTGACTGCCAACGTGAACAAGCTGACGGAATTTCATTTTAAGCTGGTCGCCTTCGAGGAGGATCTGCGGGAGTTCAAATCGGACATCGGGGAGCTTTCAAGGGCAGTCAAGGCGATCGAGACCAGTATCCTGGGACAGAACTACGAGCGGGACATCAACGAGAGCCGACAGGACCGGCAGGATTTGTGGGGGGAGGTCGACAAACTCAGAAACCAGATCGTCGGCATCAACCTCGAAATTGCCCGAAATCCGCCGAAGAATCCGGAGTCATGGTGGAATTCCCGGGTTTCGGAATGGACGGCGAAGCTTGTGTGGATTTCCCTCGGGGGGGTGGTGGCGTGGGCGATCCGCGTACTCGGGGAAAGGCGCTGACGTGGCCGGGGTGGAAGAGAGTTCCGGCAAGGAAGCCACTCGCGGTCGGGGTAATTTTTTATACGGGGGCGCTTCTTCTCTGGTATGCATGGCGGGGAGCCGACGTGCCTCCAGGCATTGCAGGCCTCCTCGAAACGATGATTTACGCGTGTGTCGGCGGGTATGCGGTGACCTCGGCCTACGAGGCAGTCCGGGTGCGGGGAGAGGGGGACGAAGGGGCGTGGCAGGAAGAGAGGGCGGATTTGCGGTGAAAAAATCCTATGTCATCGGCGGTGCGGCAGCGTGTGTTCTGGGGGCCCTTCTCGCGTGGTATTTCTACGTGCAGCCGCCTCCGGAGACGGTGCTCACCGATTCTGAGCTGAAGTCGGCCAGGCAGGAGTTGGAGCAGGCAACGGCCCGAATGGATGAGATCGTGGACAGAGTGAGGAAGGAGGTGACGGGGATCCGTGGGAAGGTGTCGAGGGAAGTGGAGTCTCTTCCTATTAATAGTGTCGCTGATGGTCTCAATAATGAGCTCTCCCGCTTCAGGGGAGTGGAAGTACGTTCCCCGGGGGTGGCAAACGACTGAACCCGGCTATTGGGGGACGATGACCGACGGTAGGGATACTCTCGAAATGGTCCTGGTCTACAGGGAGGAACGGGATTCCTGGAGGCGGGCTTTCGAAGCGGCACAGGAGGCGAACCGGACCTTCCATTCCCAGATGGAGGCCCGGTTTGACAGTCTTGAACGGTCCGTGGAGACGGAGCGGGCCGCCTGGAAGAAGGAACTCCGGAAGGCCCGGTCTCCGGGGTTCGGCCTGTTCGCAGGATTCGGCGTTGACCACCAGGGTGAAGGGAACTGGGTCATCGGCGCCGGACTGGTCTGGCGGGTGTGGTAGGAAGCACAGTAAGGAAATATAGAAAGAAGAGGGGCGTTCAGCCCCTCTTCTTGGAATGTTTATATACATTAAACGCTCTGTCGATCCACAAAATATAAAAAATCTCCCGTTCCTTAAATCCAACAATAGGTTTATTCCCAGAAAACCTGAAGGCTAGCATTTGTTTTTCTTTATGTTCTTCCGGGAGTGAAACTTTCCAACCACCGTTGATCTTCTCATAACCTAAACCATTTTTAGGGGCAAAAAGAAGATCATTCCAAGAAGTATCTTTTCTTTTGTGTAGCGCCTCAGCCAAATCCTTCTTTTCTTCAAGAGTGCAACAGTCCAAACAATGCGACTTTCGTATATATTTGAAGGAGAAGGCTGGTGGTTCATCATAGGAGGATTTCGGATTTTCCGTCCTAGGACGAATTTTCTTCTGCGCAAATTCCTCTCTTTCCTTAGGTTTTCGCCCCATTTTCGAAACGTTAATTCAACAGAGAGGGAAAAAAATCTTGAAGAGCGTCAATCGTTATTTCTTGGTCATTTTTATTTTCTGCCTCTTGCCATGGGGCTTCACTGTGTGTGAGGTTACGAAGTTTTGAGGCTGAATATTGACCGTAAACACTCAAAACATCGTCAATTAGTTCTCGCTGCTGATCGCTAAGACTATTTGCATCCCCAGGTTTGTCGTTGAAATCCTCAATAATATTGTTTCGATATCCTTTGTATTCCTTGTAAAGATCCGGAACCACGGGCCCGTGTGGCCATGCCTCCATGCGTTCATTAAACAAGGGGGTTTTTAGGATCACCAACGCAAACCCTTGTACATAGTAAATTAACTTTTGTAGTTTCAGATGGGTCATTCCATCTCCATCAATGGGAGATGATTTTGAAAGAATATACTTTGCCACATCAAAAACGGAAGCCATAGAAACGCCTCCTTTCACATCACATCAGTAAAAGATCAAATTAACTTCTTACCTATTCAGAAAGTTTCAAAAATCTACCAGATCTTATCGGATCCTATCGATTCCAATTGAATCCAGATTTATATAAAACCAATATTACATGTAGAAAACAAAAATCAATAGGTCGGGGGCACTATTTTTGATTTCGCAGGTCATCCAGCCAATCGGCCCACCATTGCATCATGTCCCGACGTTGGGGCAAATACTCGGCGTGGTTGTAGGCAGCTCGCACGGCGTTCTTGTCGGCATGGGCGAGCTGCCTTTCAATCACGTCAACGGGCCAGCCGTGTTCATTCAAGGTTGTGGAGGCCATGGAGCGAAATCCGTGGGCGGTCATGTCCTCGTTCCCGTATCCCATGGATCTGAGGGCGACGCGGATCGTGTTCTCGCTCATGGGGCGTCCGTCCCGCCTGGCAGATGGGAACAGCCATCGATTCTTCCCCGTGAACTCCCGGAGTTCGTCCAGAAGAGCCAGAGTCTGACGGGCAAGAGGCACGATGTGAGGGCGGTCCATTTTCATTTTTTCGGCAGGGATGCGCCATTCGAGCCTCTCAAGGTCAATCTCGTTCCATTCAGCCTGGCGCACGTTCCCGGGGCGGCAGAAGACCAGGGCAGAGAAGCGGAGGGCACACCGTACAATCGCCTGGGGATACGACTCGATGGACCGTATAAGGGTTCCGATCTCCGTCGATCCGGTCACGGATGCATAGTGTTTTTCCTTGTGGGGCTGCAGTGCTCCCCAAAGGGCGGCCGTCGGATCGGAATCGATCCTGTCCGTGGCGATCGCGAACCGGAAGATCTGACCGACAAGCTGCTTTACCCGGTGTGATGTGTCGATTGCTCCGGAGAGCTCGATCTTCCGGCACAAAGCAAGGACGACCCCAGAGGAAATTTCCTTGAGCTTCAAATGGCCCAGTTCGGGGAGGATGTATTTGTTCAGCCGGATCATCACGGTCCGCATGTAGCTATCGGAAAACTTCGGTTTTGCCCGTTTTTCCAGCCATTCTGAAGCAACATCCCGAAGGGTTTCCTTCTCCCGGTCAGGCAGTCCGCCGGACGCCACCGTTTTCCGGAGCTCGTAGTTCTTTTCTCTTGCCTCCCGGAGGGACACTTCGGGGTAGCAGCCCAGGGACTTCCTCTTTTCCTTCCCATTCACCCAGTATCGGACAACCCAATACTTTCGGCCGTTCGGGCGGACTTCGAGAATCAGGCCCTTTCCATCGGAAAGGATGGATGTCTTCTCCGACGGCTTGGCCTGCTTCACCATCAACTCAGTCAGGGACACGACGAATCACCTCCAGGCGGTAAACCGTATAAGGGGAATTTCCCTTGTACGGTTTATTATACGGTATAGGGTTGGGTTGATACGGTTTTGAATGGTTACGAGTGAACATGCAGAAAAGCGAAAAACCCCGTCTAGGACGGGGTTTTTCTTTATCTTGGTGTTCCTTGGATAGCTGTAATGGTGGGCGATACTGGGATCGAACCAGTGACCTCTTCCGTGTGAAGGAAGCGCTACTTCCGCTGAGCTAATCGCCCGAGACACGCGGTATTATACCGTGCCTCGGGCCCCTTTGCAAGCCGAAAAATCTTTGGAAGACATCGTTTTGGTTCATCATTCTCCAGGAAACCTTACTGAATTTTTGATAGAAATTACGGCGGAAGGGAACTTAAATCCCTTCCTATTTTTTCTATGAGGAGTATAATCGGTGCGGCAGGTGATGGTTAAGTGACCGATATTTCAGACTTGGGACTGGTTTCCGACCTGTGGGAATACTGGGGCTTTTCCCCCTGGAATTCCGACGGAATGAAAGGGGTTTACCGAAGGGTTACATTCGTAAAGAGTGCGCTGATAGGCGAGGTTTGCAGATACTACGCGGATGACTACATCATTTGGAGCCACCACGGGAAGGCAGACAGGCAGCGGATTCTAAAAAGCTGCAGGCCCCAGCCCGACCTCATGACGCAGCGCTATCTTTTCGTTGAGGGAGCGGAATCAGCTGAGAAATGTTCCATCCGGTCGTTTCTTTTCGGGTTCCGCGGGTATGCGGAGGTGCACACCTTTACGCCCGGGGGCCGCTTTGAAAAACGGGTCAAGGACCTTGCCCCCCTCGTGGATAAAGCGCTGGAACTTCTCCGCTCACGGAAAAGCGAGTCTGGAGGTGGTGTACTGGAAAAATAGCGGTTCCATCCATTTTTTCACACTCTTTTCATATTTTCGGAGGTGAATGATTTGCTCGCAATCCTGTTCCTTATTGCTATCGTCTTGTTTGCAATTTGTTATAAGGTGTATGGTTCGTACATGGCCGGGGTCTACGATCTGAACGACAACAATCCGACCCCTGCTGAAGCGATGTTTGACGGTATCGACTACTGCCCGGCACATCCGGCCGTCCTTCTGGGGCACCATTTCGCATCCATCGCCGGCGCAGGCCCCATCGTCGGTCCCATCACCGCAGCCGCCATGTTCGGATGGCTGCCGGCCTACCTGTGGTGCCTTTTCGGCTCCGCTTTCATCGGCGGTCCCCACGACATGGGCGCCCTCGTGGCATCCATGCGCCATGACGGCAAATCGGTGGGAGAAGTTGTGGACAAATGGATCGGGCGGAGAGGCAAGGTCCTCTTCCTCTGCTTCACCATCCTTGCCCTCATCCTCGTTGTCGCCGTGTTCCTGCAGCTTTCCGCAGGATCCTTCGCGGCAGACCCCGCTGTGGCCTTCTCGGCCTCCCTGTACATCGGCATGGCTCTTCTGTTCGGCGTGCTGATCTACAAGTACCGCGTGCCCCTGTGGCTCATGACCGTGGTCATGGTCCCTATCGTCATCTACGCCTGCTGGTACGGCAACTACTCTCCCTGGGTTGCAACAGTTTTCCAGCTTCCTATGGAGACCTGGCGCTGGGCCCTTGTGGGCTACATCTTCTTCGCGTCTGTCCTTCCCGTATGGCTTCTTCTCCAGCCCCGGGACTACCTTGCCTCCTACTTCCTCTATTTCGCGGTCATCATCGGTGCCATCGGCATGATCATGGGCAGGGGCGAGAACTTCCAGGTCGTTCTTCCTGCCTTCAAGGGATTCGTGGCCAACGGGCAGTACATCTGGCCCATGCTCTTCATCATCGTTGCGTGCGGCGCAGTGTCCGGTTTCCACTCCCTGGTCGGCAGCGGCACCACCTCCAAGCAGCTGAAGAAAGAGAAGGACACGGTTCTCGTGGGCTACGGCTCCATGCTGCTTGAAGGCGTCGTGGCAGTCATTGCCATCGGCACGGTCATGCTGAGCGGCGTCATCGCCAAGGGCGGCCCCACCATCACCTACGCCGAGGGCTTCGGAAAGTTCGCCTCCATCGTCGGTATCGACCCCAAGGTCGGCATGTCCCTGGGGCTCCTGGCCATCAACTCCTTCCTTCTTACCTCCCTTGACACGGCCACCCGTTTGACCCGCTACCAGATCCAGGAGCTTTCCAACATGAAGGTGGACAAGTACACTGCCACCATCATCACCATTGCTGCGGCCATGGCCCTGCTGCTCGTCAAGACCCACGGCCCCACCGGCAACGTCATACCCGCCTGGGCTGCGATCTGGCCCATTTTCGGCGCGTCCAACCAGCTTGTTGCGGCCCTTGCCCTGCTGACCATCGGTGTCTGGGTGGCCAAGGCCCTGAAGGGCGACAACAGGTTCGCCATGATTCCCATGTGGTTCATGCTTGTGACCACTGTGGCGGCTCTCGGCATCATGATCAAGGACAACATGGCCTACGAGAATCCCAATTACGTCCTCGTGGTACCGTCCATCGTTCTCCTTGTCCTTGCCCTGCTGATGGTCTTCGAGTCCTTCAAAGCCCTCAAGCAGGCCCAGAAGGATCTCTAATTACAGGGTTGCCTGGCAGAAAAAAGAGAGAGAGGGAAGGCCGAAAATGGCCTTCCCTCTCTTGTATTGGCTAAAAACTCCGGCAGAAACCGCTCTGGTTATTTGCCGCTTTTCCCGACGCTGAACGACTTGGCGCTCCAGGACTTCCCCCGCTTTCTGTTGGCGGCGTCGAGCACTTCTACGAACCTGCTCCCGCACCTGGGACATCTCATGGCTGCCGCCTTTTCTTCCAGTTCAAATTCGCTTTTGCACGACAGGCATCGAAATTTTCCCATGGAAAATCACCTCCGCATTTTTTCCGGCATTGATGAAATGCTCGTGTATCGGCAAAAGAACTTATCCCATATTATACCAGATCGCCCCGGAGAGGAAAGGTCTCCGCACCTGCCTGTGCCAGAGGGTATAATAAGTCCAGCTTGAAATCGAAGGGAGGACGAACATGCTCTTTTCATCGCTGAAGGAGAGGCGGGACGTCTGCTGCGTCCTGTGCGGAGCCGCGGGGCTGGGTATCCAGACCGTGGAGGACATGCTGGCGGGAATCATAGTGGACGAAGGTTTTTACGTCTTCGGATCCAGGGAGTACATGTCCCGCGTCCGGGGCGGGAACAACTCCACCGAGCTCCGGATAGCCTCCGAACCCGTGGATGCCCTGATCGACAGGATAGATATTCTCGTTGCCCTGAGCCGGAACGTTCGCAGGAACATCCTGGAGAGGATCACCGCCGGCACGGTCATTCTCGGAGACAGGGAGGAACTGAAGGGGGAGCTTGAAGACCTCGGAGCCTCCTATGTGGACATTCCCCTGTCGTCCATGGCGAAAGAGGCCGGGGGAAAGATCTACTCCAACTCCATCGCCGCCGGTGTCCTCCTCGGAGTGCTCGGACTGGGAACGGAAGGAGCGGAGGCTTTTTACAGGAAGCGGTTCGCCGGTAAGGACGACGTGGTGGCCCGCAATATCGGAGCCGTCAGGAAGGGGTACGAACTGGGCCTTCCTCTTGCCGGTGAAGGAGGCGTACTGCAGGGCCGGTCCAGGAACCCGGGAGGGCGGAAGGTCATCCTCAACGGGAGCGATGCCGTTTCCCTGGGAGCCATGGCGGCAGGCTGCAATTTCGTCACCGCCTATCCCATGTCCCCGGCGACGGGGGTGCTCTCCTTCTTCGCGAAGCACGCCGGAAAAGCGGGAGCGGTGGTGGAGCAGGTGGAGGACGAGCTCGCCGCCATAAACATGGCGGTGGGGGCTTCCTATGCGGGAGCCCGCCCCCTGGTGACTACCTCAGGGGGAGGTTTCGCCCTCATGGCGGAGGGGCTCAGCCTGGCGGGCGTCATGGAGGCCCCGGTGGTGGTGCACCTTTCTCAGAGACCGGGCCCTGCCACGGGCATGGCCACCCGGACGGAGCAGGCGGACCTGGAGCTTGCCCTTTATTCCGGCCACGGCGAATTTCCGCGGGCTTTGTTTGCCCCCGGAACCATGGAGAGTGCCTTCAGGCTGACCCAGAAAGCCTTTGAAATAGCACTGCAGTACCAGACGCCGGCCATCGTGCTGACGGACCAGTATTTCATGAACGCCTTCTACAACCTGGATTCGGGCGGCCTCGAGTGGCTGGAGGAGCCCTCCCCGGTCCCGGAGACGGCGGCGGAGTACCGGCGCTACGAGGATACCGCTGACGGCTGCTCGCCCTTCGGCGTTCCCGGCTGGGGAAAGGGCATCGTGGGGGCGGACAGCCACGAGCACGACGAGGTGGGGCACGTCTACGAGGACTTCGATCTCAGGACCAGGATGCAGGACAAGCGGATGCGGAAGTTCGCGGGAATGGAGGAGTGTGCCCTTCCCCCGGTGCTGGTCGGACCGGAATCCTTCTCGAACCTGGTGATCTGCTGGGGATCCACCTTCCCCATCGTCCGGGAAGCCCTCGAGTGTCTCGGGCGGGACGACACGGCCCTGCTGGCCTTCGAACAGGTGTGGCCCCTCTCGCCGTCCGCCGGGGATCTTCTGCGGAAAGCGTCGTTCACCGCCGTGGTGGAGGGAAACAGCACCGGCCAGTTCGCCGGGCTGCTTCGGAAAACCTTCGGCGTGGCGGCGGACCGCACGGTGCTGAAATACAACGGACTTCAGTTCTCTGTGGAAGAGGTCGCGGACAGGCTCGGCGAAATTCTTCCCGGCAAAGGAGGCGGCAGATGATGGACTCCACGGCATTCGATCTTCCGGGAATTGATCTTTCGTGGTGCCCCGGATGCGGGGATTTCAAAATCCTCGACTCCATCAAGAAGGCCCTTGCCGAGCTCGGTCTCGGGCCCCTGGACGTGGTCATGGTCTCGGGGATAGGGCAGGCGGCAAAAACACCCCATTACATGAAGGCCCATTTTTTCAACGGCCTCCACGGACGGGCCCTCTCCAACGCAACGGCCATCAAGGCGGCAAACCCCGCCCTGGAGGTCATCGCCGTGGGAGGGGACGGCGACATGTACGGTGAGGGCGGGAATCATTTCACCCATACCATCAGGCGGAATCCCGGGATCACCAACCTTGTGTTCAACAACATGGTCTACGGCCTCACAAAGGGGCAGGCTTCACCCACGAGCCCGAGGGGATTCCGCACCTCCGTCCAGGTGGACGGGGTCCATGCACAGCCCTTCAACCCTCTGGCAGCCGCCCTGGTACAGGGAGCGACCTTCGTGGCCCGGGCCTTCGCCGGAAACGGCGACCAGACAAAGGAAATCATCAAGAGGGCCGTCCGACACAAGGGATACGCCCTGGTGGACATCTTCCAGCCCTGTGTTTCCTTCAACTCCGTGAATACCTACAAGTGGTTCATGGACAACACCTACACCCTGGAGGGGCATGAGGAGGAGGATTTCGGCAAGGCCATGGAGCTGGCCCTCCTCCAGGAAGGTCCCTTCCCCCTGGGCGTTCTCTACAGGAAGGAAGGGGTTCCCCTTTTCGAGGAAACCCTGGCGGCCTACCGGAAGGACGACCGGCCTCTCTTCCGCCGGGAGGCGCCCCGGAAGGCAGTGAAGGAGCTGCTGGCCTCTATGGCCGGTTAAGAAAGGGAGGAAACGGACATGAAGGAAGGAAACGGGCTCCCCCCGTTCCGGCTCTCCGACGGAGACGGGAAAGAATGGACGGCGGCGGATTTTGAAGGCAGATGGCTTGTCCTCTTTTTCTACAGCAAGGACAATACCTCGGGGTGAACCAGCGAAGTGAGGGACTTTGCGGACAGGATGCCCGCATTCGAAGCACTGCACTGCGCAGTGGCAGGAATCAGCCCCGATTCGCCGGAGAGCCACCGGAAATTTGCCGAAAAACTGGGCATTTCCTTCCCCCTTCTGAGCGATCCGGACCACGGCTTCATTGAAGCCTGCGGATTCTGGGCGGCCAAGAAAATGTACGGCAGGGAATACATGGGAGTGGAGCGTTCCACCGTCATCGCGGATCCCGACGGGAAGGCCGTGAAGATCTTCAGGAAGGTGAAGGTGGCCGGGCACGCCGATGAGGTTCTCGAAGCACTGAAGGGACTGGCAGTCTGAAGCGCGGGACGGATGAGGCGGAGATTTTTTCCGCCTCTTTTCCGTCATGCCGTATCAGAGGGTGCAGATCCGGAGGATGCCGCCGGTCTCGGCGGGGGGCAGAAGCCGGATCATTTCCTCAGGCGTGAGTCCCGTTTCGGGGTGCCTCCATTCCGGGGCAATCTGGGCCAGGGGCAGGAGCACGAAGGCCCTTGCCGCCATTTCCCGGTGTGGGATGGTCAGCCGGTCCGACCGGACTGAAAGCCCGTCGTAAAAAAGAATATCCAGGTCGATGACCCGGGGCCCCCACCGTTTTTCCGGGGTCCTGCCCAGGGCGCCTTCCATCTGTTTCAGCAGATCGAGGAGATCCTCGGGGAGGAGGCTGGTTTCCGCCAGGACACAGGCGTTCAGAAAGCGGGGCTGGTCTTCCACGCCCCAGGGAGGGGTTTCAAATACGTCGCTGGAGGCAAGGACGGCAAGGCCGGCGTTCCTGAGCAGAGTCACTGCCTTCCGGAGGAGGAGCAGCCGGTCTCCGAGGTTGCTGCCCAGGGAAAGGCCCACGGTGCTCATTCCCGGCACTCCCCGATGGCGCCGAGCATGGAGAGAACCCGGACATTTTCCTCCACGTCGTGAACCCGGACGAGGGCGGCATGGTGCAGGCCGCAGAGCGCCGTGACCGCCAGAGTGCCCTCCAGCCGGTCCTCCGGGTCGTCAAGGCCGAGGGTCGCGCCGATGAATCCCTTTCTCGAATGGCCGATGAGCAGGGGGCGTCCGAAAACGCGGAACGCGTCCAGATTCCTCAGGATCCTGAGGTTGTCCTCTCGGCGCTTGCCGAAGCCCAGTCCCGGGTCGAGGATGATCCGCTCCGCCGGAATTCCCGCCTTTTCGGCCAGGGAGAGCCGTTCCTCGAAATAGCGGAGGATGTCCCCCACGGTGTCTTCGTATTTGGGGTCTTTCTGCATGTCCCGGGGCGTCCCCTGGATGTGGGAGAGGACGAGGGCCGCTCCTGATTCCGCCACCGCTCCGGGGAGATCGGGGTCGAAGCCCAGGCCCGAAATGTCGTTGAGGATGTCGGCTCCTGCCCGGACGGCTTCGAGGGCTACTTTTGCCTTCCAGGTGTCGGCGGAGATCACCGTCTCCGGAAAGGCCTTCCGGACGGCCGCGACGGCGGGGAGAAGCCGTCCCGTTTCCTCCGCTTCCGGCACCGGGTCCGAGCCTGGGCGGGTGGATTCCGCTCCGAGGTCGAGAACGGCTGCGCCTGCTGCAACCATGGACCGCGCCCGGGAGAGGAGGTCGTCCTCAGGCGGGATCCGGCTCTTTGCGTAAAAGGAGTCGGAGGTCAGGTTCAGGATGCCCATGACGGCGGTCCGTTTTCCGAGGGAAAGGACTCTGCCCTCCCGGAAGGAAAATGTCCAGGCGGACCTGTCCATGCCGGCAAGAGCCCGGGACAGGCCTTCTCTGATTCCGGGAAGGCCCCAGCAGGGGAGGGCCCCCAGTTTCTCCGTCAGTGACCGGAGCTGCCCCGGGGTCCCCAGGAGGAGCACGGCGCTCTCTGACGCCTCGCAGGAGATGACGCCCCGGTTCACCACGGCGTCCCCGCCGCGGGCGAGCAGCTCCTGCTTCAGGAAGGCCGCCGCCCGGAAGTCGGCTTTCGGAATAAACAGGGAGAGAAGATCCCTCTTGGGTTCGAAGTACGCGTTGGAGCGAGGGTCGGCGCCGATGAGGCGCAGTGCCGCGAGGAGGTCTTCACGGCTTTGTGCAGGAAGTGGGTAAGCGATCACGGCGGGAGCTCCTTCCCGGGAATGTGGGCAGTGCCGTTCCGATGATATAGTGTCCCTTCGGGGCGGTCAAGGGTCCATTCCTCCCGTTCCTCACACCCATTCGGTGATGAAGCCGGAAAGGTGGTCCGTCCGATTCAGCGAGAAGAGGGAATAGCCGTGGAGATCATCGTGGACAAGGATGGAGTAGGACGCTGTGTCCATGTGGACCTTCCAGAAGTAGGGCGACGCTATGCCGAGGCAACCGGCGAGAAGAGGCTTGATGACCGTTCTGTGGGTGACTGCTGCGAAGGTTCCGCCCCGGTATTTCGCCAATGCCCTGTCGAGGGCCGCCATGGAGCGCCTCATTACTTCGTCCATGGATTCCGCTCCCTCCACGGAGAGCTCCTCGGGATTTTCCAGCCACATTTTCCACTGCTCAGGATAGAGCTCCGCGATTTCCGTCTTGGGACGGCCTTCCCAGATCCCGAGGCAGGTGTTGTTGAAACCATCGTCCTCCTCCACCTGGATGGAACAGGCGGCGGCGATGGCCTGGGCGGTGCTTTTTGCCCGAAGCAGGGGGCTCGTCACCACCGCTTCAGGGCGGAAGGGGCGAAGGGCGGTCCCGAGCTCGGCTGCCTGCCGGAGGCCCCGTTCGTTGAGAGGAAAGTCCACCCTTCCCCGGAAAAGGCCCTCGATATTTCCCCGGCATTCGCCGTGCCGCGCCAGAAGTATGGTGGTTCGTTCAGGTTCTTTCATTCTGCATCCTCCCTTGTCCGGCCGGGAAGCGGCCGGAAAATGGAAAAATCCGTCTGACCAGTCTTGACAATAATATCACGGATTGTTACTCTACCTCTCGGTGGAATCGTGTTGGCACTCATATCGAAAGAGTGCTAACGAGCGGGAGGTGGCGTCATGCTTACCGAGCGGCAGCTCGAAATCGTGCTGTCAGTGGTGTATGAGTATATCCAGACCGGCGAGCCCGCCGGTTCGAGGACCATATCGAAAAAATACCTCCGGGGAAGCAGCCCGGCCACCATCCGCAACGAGATGGCCGACCTGGAGGAGATGGGGTATTTCTACCAGCCCCACACGTCCGCCGGGAGGCTCCCCACGTCGAAGGCCTACCGCCTCTACGTGGACTCCATCATGCAGCGCCGCCGTTCGGCCCCCGCAGAGACGGAAAAATGGAAGAAGGAAATCCGGGAGCGCAGGCAGGGAGTGGACTCCATTCTCGGCTATGTGTCCCAGCTTCTGGGAAAAGCCACTAACTGTGTCGGCGTGGCCGCCCTCTCAGCCCTGGAGGAAGTGCAGATCCAGCGGGTGAATTTCGTCCGGCTCGGGGGAAGCACCGTCCTGGTGCTCATCGTCCTGGAGGGCGGGTTGGTGCATCATGCCAACATCCAGCTTCCCTGCGAGATCTCCCAGGATATTCTGGACGACCTCGCCAGGAAGATTTCCGCCGTGGCGTGCGGCCACCCCTGGGGACAGGTTCGGGACGCCCTCTTCACCTACGTTCTCGACGGCCTGGAGCGGGTCTGGGATACCTGCAGGGAGGCCCTGGTCCAGATGGACGCCATTCTTAACAGGAGGAACTCCCGGCTGTTCGTCGGCGGGGCGCAGCACATCCTGAATCTCCCCGACTTCCAGGACATCGGAAAGTTCCAGACGGTGCTGTCCCTCCTGGAGCAGGAGCAGGCCCTGGCGGACATGGTGGAACGCTACAGTATCAAGCAGGGTGTCTCCGTGACCATAGGAGAGGAAATTTCGGAAGAAATGAAGGAATGTTCCCTGGTCCTCGTCCCCGCGTCAGGATACGGGCGCAGGACCATTCTGGGCCTCATAGGCCCCCTGAGGATGGACTACGAGAAATCCATCTCCATCCTCGAGACCATTGCTGAAGACCTTGACGATTCCCTTGTGAACTGAACCGCCGAAAGGAGAAGGAACCATGAGCAGGAAAGAAAAGGACAGGGCCGCGGAGCGGCCTGAAGATATGCCCCGGGAGGTGCAGGAGGCGGAAACCCTTCTGCCGGAGGGTACCCCGGAGGAGACTGCCACCGAAGATGAGTGCGGCGCTCCGGAGGCCGCGGATTTCCACGCTCTTATAGCAGACCTCGAGGAGCGCAACAGGGAGCTGGCTTCTGCCCTTGCCGCGGCCCGGGCTGACTTCTTCAACTACAGGAAGAGGATCGAGCGGGACCGGCAGAGGGAGCGGGTCATGGCCGGAGAAGAAAAGGCCATGGAATTCCTGCCGGTGCTGGACAACCTCGATCGGGCTCTCGCCGCGGAGGGTGCCGCAGACGGCAGAAGTATCCTTCAGGGGGTGACCATGGTGCGGCGCCAGTTTCTGTCCGTGCTCGAAAGTATGGGCGTGGAGAGGATTCCCACCGTGGGGATGCCCTTTTCTCCCGAGATCCACGAAGCCGTGGCCGCCGAGGAGACGGACGATCCGGAAAAGAACGGCATCATCACCGGGGAGATCCAGCCGGGATACCGCTCCGGGGAACGGGTGCTCCGCCCGGCGAAGGTGAAAGTGGCATCCTGCGCGCAGCAAGTGACCGAATGACCGAATGAGCCTTCGGGCCCGTATTTGATTTTTTACACTTCATGAGGTGAGATGAATGTCGAAAGTAGTAGGAATTGACCTTGGAACAACCAACAGCTGCATCGCCGTTCAGGAGGGTGATGTTACGACCATCATCCCCAGTTCGGAGGGAAACCGCACCACCCCGTCGGTGGTGGCCTTCACGAAGGAAGGGGAACGTCTCGTTGGCCAGCTCGCGAAACGGCAGGCCATCGTAAACGGCGACCGCACCGTCCTTTCCATAAAGAGGGAAATGGGAACGGACCACAAGGTGGAGATCGACGGGAAGAAGTACACCCCCCAGGAGATTTCCTCCATGATCCTGCAGAAGATGAAGAGGGATGCCGAGGACTACCTCGGAGAACCCGTGACCAGGGCGGTGATCACCGTTCCCGCCTACTTCACCGATGCCCAGCGGCAGGCCACCAAGGACGCCGGGTCCATAGCCGGCCTCGAGGTCCTGCGGATCATCAACGAGCCTACGGCCGCCTGCCTCGCCTACGGGGAGAACAAGCAGGGAGAGCACAAGATCCTGGTGTTCGACCTCGGCGGCGGGACCTTCGACGTGTCCATCCTCGACGTGGGGGAGGGCGTGTTCGAGGTGCTCGCCACAGCGGGTGACAACCGTCTGGGCGGCGACGACTGGGATATGCGCATCGTCAACTGGATGGTCGAGGAGTTCAAAAAGAGCGAGGGCATCGACCTCCGGAACGACCGCATGGCCGGGCAGCGTCTCCGGGAAGCGGCCGAGAAGGCCAAGGTGGAGCTTTCCTCCATGCCGGAGACCACCATTTCCCTGCCCTTCATCACCGCCAACGCCTCGGGCCCCAAGCACCTCGAGATGAACCTCTCCAGGGCGAAATTCGAGGAAATGACCGCCGACCTGCTGGAGCGGACGGTGAAGCCCACCCGCCAGGCCCTGCAGGACTCTGGCCTGTCCGCCGGCGAAATCGACAAGATCCTGCTCGTGGGCGGCTCCACCAGGATGCCCATGGTCCAGAGGAAGATAAAGGAACTTCTCGGCAAGGATCCCACCAAGGGAATCAACCCCGACGAATGCGTCGCCGCGGGCGCGGCCATCCAGGGCGCCATCCTCGCCGGAGACCACAAGGATATCGTCCTCGTGGACGTGACGCCCCTCTCCCTGGGCCTCGAGACCCTCGGCGGCGTCTTCACCAAGGTCATCGAGAGAAACACCGCCATCCCCGTGTCCAAGAGCCAGGTCTTCACCACCGCGGGCAACAACCAGACCCAGGTGGAGATCGTGGTGCTCCAGGGAGAGCGGGCCATGGCGGCCGACAACGTGAAGCTCGGCACCTTCGTCCTCGACGGCATTCCTCCGGCACCCCGGGGCATCCCCCAGATCGAGGTGACTTTCAACATCGACGTGAACGGCATCCTGAACGTGGCAGCCAAGGACAAGGGCACCGGCAAGGCCCAGAACATCTCCATCCACTCGTCCAACCTGTCGAAGGACGACATCGAGCGGATGAAGACCGATGCCGAGACCTTCGAGGAAGACGACAAAAAGAAGCGCGAGACGGCCGAGACCCGGAACGAGGCCGACAGCGCCGCTTACGGCGCTGAACGGCTCCTTTCGGAGAACGGCGACAAGATGACCCCCGAGGAGAAGGGGGCCATAACCTCGGCCATGGAAGAGGTGCGCCGTCTCCTGTCCGGAGAGGATCTCGACGCCATCCGGTCGGCGAAGTCGAAGCTCGAGAAAGCCGTGCAGGACTTCTCGACCAGGCTCTACTCCCAGGCGTCGGCCCAGGGGGATGGGGGGAACGGCGGCAGCGCGGGCGCCCCGGACGGGGAGACCGTGGACGCTGAATTCAGCGATCAGGGCCAGGCGTAGGAGTGACCGAAGATGTACGGCCGGGGAGAGACCGACGATCTGTACCAGGTGCTCGGGGTTTCGCGGGACGCCTCCGCGGCTGAGATCAAGAAGGCGTACAGGCAGCTGGTGCGGAAGTACCACCCTGACGCCAACCCCGGAAACAAGGAAGCGGAAGAGCATTTCAAGAAGATAAACCAGGCCTATGAAATTCTGAGCGATGCCCAGAAGCGGGCCCAGTACGACCAGTTCGGCACCGTGGGCGACATGCCCGGAGGAAGCCCCTTCGACGGATTCGGCGGAGGTGTGGGCGACATCTTCGGCGATATTTTCGACAATCTCTTCGGGGGCGCGGGAGGCCGGAGAAGGACCAGCCCCAACGCCCCCCGGAGGGGAGCCGACCTCGAGATGGAAACGGAGGTCACCCTCCTCGAAGCAGCAGGGGGCGTGACCAGGGAGTTCCAGATCCCCCGGTGGGAGTCCTGCGGGGAGTGCGGCGGCTCCGGCGCGAAGGCCGGGACCTCTCCCGAGACCTGCCCGGCCTGCGGCGGCAGAGGGCAGGTTGAGACAAAACAGCACACGCCCTTCGGCCAGTTCGTGACGGTAAACGCCTGTCCCCGCTGCAACGGCGCGGGCAGGGTTGTAAAGGAAAAATGCCCGTCCTGCGGCGGCGCAGGGCGTACCCGGAAGACCCACAGGGTGGAGGTGAAAATCCCCGCCGGGGTGGATACGGGCACCAGGCTCCGCATCGCCGGCGAAGGTGAGTCCGGGACCAACGGAGGTTCTTCCGGCGACCTCTTTCTGGTGGTCTCGGTGGAGGAACACCCCGATTTCAAGAGGGACGGCGCGGACCTCCACACCAGGCTGGTCCTCTCCTTCCCCCAGGCGGCCCTGGGATGCACGGTGCCGGTTCCGGTCCTCTCGGGCGAACCGGAGAATCTTTCCATTCCGGCGGGAACCCAGCCCGGAAAGGTTTTCACTCTCCGGGGGAAGGGAATGCCCCGGCTTCGGGGGGCCAGGGGAACGGGGGATCTTCACGTCCACGTCGTGGTGGATGTGCCGAAGAAGCTGACAGACCGGCAGCGGGCCCTCCTCGAGGAGCTGGCCCGGGAGATGCGGGTGGAAGTGGAGGACTCCGGGGTTTTCGGCAAGTTTTTCCGCAACCTCTTCGACTCCTAGGCAACCGGTCCCGGGGGATATCCGTCCCGCCTCCCTGTCAAAACCGCTCCTCATCTGGTACACTTTTTCTGTTTAAGGGAGGCTTAAGCCTCCCTTACTTCATATTCCCGGAGGAGATTTTCCATGACGAATACGACAGACAGCTACTGGTGGTATGTCACCCTGGAAGGAGGCCCCGGGAGTGAGGAAGTGCTCGCATCCCTCGCTGAAATGTCGGGAAGCATCGGGTCGGAGGAGAGCGGGGCAGGCAGCTCAGCCCTCATCAGGGCCTATTACCGCACATCCCAGGACCTGGGGTTCTGGGTTGAGCGGCTGGAAGAAGCCCTCAGCCCCTGGCCGGAGATCAAAATCGCCGACATGGGGAAAATAGAGAACAAACAGTGGCACACCGACTGGAAAGACGCCTTTCCCCCCCTCCCCGTGGGGGAGAGGCTGGTGGTGCTCGCCCCGTGGCACAGGGGTACCGAGCCGGCGGACAGGATGCCCCTGTACATTTACCCCGGCTCCGCCTTCGGCACAGGCTACCACGAGAGCACCCAGATCGTGCTCACCCTGATGGAAAAACTCTCCCTCGAGGATGCGGAGGGTGCCGACATCGGCACCGGGTCGGGCATTCTCGCCATTGCGGCCGTCAAGTTGGGCGCAGCCAGGGTGCGGGCGAGGGACCTGGACCCGGCCGTCCTGTCCGAAGTCCGGCACAACCTGGAACTCAACGGCATCGAGCCCGGCAGGGTGGACCTCGAGGAAGGGAACCTCCTGGACGGCATGGAAGGGCCGGTGAACCTCCTCACGGCGAACATCATCATCGAACCCCTCCTTGACATGCTCCCCTCTGTGCCGGGAATGCTGGCACCAGGCGGCCGGGCGCTCTTCTCCGGACTCCTGGCGAAGGAGCGGGACCGCTTTCTGGCCGCCCTGGAGGAGCAGGGACTGCGGATCGTGGACGAACTGGTGATCAACGACTGGTGGGGAGTTGTGGCTGCACGGAATGATGAACAGCCTGGAAGGTAAGAAAATCTGGATCTGCTCCCTCGGGTGCCGCTCCAACCAGTATGAGGGGGAGGCCCTCGCCAACGCCTTTGCCGACGCCGGCGCCGAGCTCGTGGATTCACCGGAGGGGTGCGACGGGGCGGTGCTGGTGAGCTGCACCGTCACTGCCATGGCGGACAAGAAATGCCGGCAGGCGGTCCGAAGGGCCCGGAGGCTTTCCCGGAATGCCGTGATAGCAGCCTGCGGATGCTGGGCCCAGAAGATCACCAGGGAAGAAGCCGCTTCCCTGGGTATCGCCGTAGTGGTGGGCAACAGGCGCAAGGGCGAGCTGCCGGGTATGCTCGCCGCTGCCCTTGGCGGGGAATCTCCTTCCTTTGCCGAAGACCGGATCGATGTATTGCGGTCGAGGGAATGGGACGATCTTTCCCTCACCCGCCCGCTGCTCCATACCCGGGCCTTCGTGAAGATCCAGGATGGATGCAACCATTTCTGCTCCTACTGTGCCATCCCCTATGTGCGGGGGTTTCCCGTGAGCCGCGACCCCGGCGATGTCCTCGCCGAAATAGAGCGGATCGCCGCTTCGGGCTGCCCCGAGGTGGTGCTCACGGGAGTCCACCTCGGTCTGTACGGGAAGTACGGCTCCATCTCGCTGGCGGAGCTCGTCCGCCGTGTTGCCTCAGTGGAGGGGGTACGCAGGATCCGGTTCGGTTCTCTCGAACCCTTCGGCCTCGACGACGAGCTTCTGGAAACCCTGGCGGCCGCGCCCGGCTTTTGCCGGCACCTCCACCTGCCCCTCCAGAGCGGAAGCGGCACCGTATTGGGACGGATGAAACGGGGCTACGGCCCGGAGGAATTCCTGGCCCTGTCGGAGAAGGCCAGAAACTTCCTTGGCGACGACCTCCACATCAGCACCGACGTTCTCGTGGGGTTTCCCGGTGAGAGCGAAGGGGATTTTGCCGACACCCTTTCCCTGATGAAAGCATGCCGCTTCGGCAAGGTACATGTATTTCCCTTCTCGCCAAGGGAAGGGACGGAGGCATGGTCCTACTCCGGCAGGGTTCCCCGGGACACGGTGCTGCGCAGATCCAGTGAAGCTCTTTCCGCCGCCGATGACCTGCTGGCGCGGTACGCTTCGCGGTGGGTGGGAACCGATGTTGCCGTCCTCGCCGAGGAGACGGCGGGGAACTCCTTCCAGGGACTGACCCCCTCCTTCCTGAGAGTGGTGGCCAAGGGCAGGGCGGAGCGGGGAGAGGAGCTGCCGGTGAGGATCACCCGGATCTCCGGCGATTCCCTGAGAGGGCGGAGGATTCCGTGAAGACCGCCGGCCCGCCCCCCCGGGAAGACGGTCCCGTTCTCGGAATCGACCTCGGAACAAGGTACGCCCTGTGCGCCGTTTTTGACGGCGTCCAGGGACCCGTGGTCGTCCCGAACCGCTGGGGAAAAAGGTCCACTCCATCGGTGACGGCGTGGACGGGAAGCGGATGGACCGCGGGAGAAACCGCCGCGGCCGGGGAGATGAAGCATCCCTCCACCACGTGGTGGGACCTGAAGCGCAAGGTGGGCACACCGTGGAAAGGGCGGTGCGGCCGGGCCTCCGTGTCCGCCGAGGATGCCCTCGTGCCGCTGCTGACCCTTCTCAGGGAGGACGGGGAAGCCTTTCTCGGCGCCTTTGTCGAGGCCTGCGTCCTCGCCGTTCCGGCCTCTTTCAGCTTTGCCGAGAGGTCGGCCATGGCACGGGCCGCCCGCTCGGCCGGCTTTTCACGGTCGAGGATCGTTAACGAACCCACGGCGGCCGCCCTTGCCTTCGGATCGTCAGGGAGATTTCTCATCCTCGACTACGGCGCGGGCACTGTGGACCTGTCGGTGGTGGAGTGCGGCGGCGGGGTCTGGCAGGTTATCGAGAGCAGGGGAACTCCCTCCTGCGGCGGCCGGGATTTCGACGCCGCCCTGGCACTGCTCCTTGCGGAAAAGACAGGCACGAACCCCGGAGGAGCGGATTCGCCCCTTTACCGCCTTCTGCTCTCTGAAGCCGAGGATGTCAAGATCGCCCTCTCGGGATGCCTCTCCCATGAGTGGTCCCCTCCGGCAGCCCCCGGAGCCGCCTCCGTAACGGTCACCCGAAGGGAGTTCGAAGGGCTGGTCAGGCCGTCCCTGGAACGGGTTGTTGCCATGGCGGAATCTCTCTGGAAGGAACACGAACCGTCGAAGCTCCTGCTGGTCGGAGGAGGAAGCAGGATTCCCCTCCTGAGAACCCTTCTCGCCGAACGGGTGGCCAGGCCGGAACACCTCAGCCGGTGCCCCGACGAGGCGGTGGTCATCGGGGCTGCCCTGTACGGCAGCCAGGCCAGGACGGAGCGGCTGCTCCTGGATGTACTGTCGGACAACCTGGGCATTCTCGCCGCCGACGGAACCCCCGTCCCGCTGCTGGAGAAGGGCATGCATCTCCCTGTAAGGGCGGAGAAAAAATTCTCCAGCGTCGGGAGCGGCCCTTTCACCCTCAGGGTTTTCCAGGGGGACCGGGGGAGGGTCATCTCCACCGTGAGGATTTCTGACGCCGGAAAGGGAGAGGTCATCGTCCTCGTCTTCGCCGTCGACTCGGGTGGACTGCTCCGGATCGACATCCGCAGGGAGGACGGGCGCACGGCGGTCATCCCGCCCCTCGAGGTGGGCACCCCCGGCGCCTCCTCCTTCGAGCAGCAGCCCGGGGATCTTCTTGACCTTGAAAAGCGGTTTGCCAGGGTGTCCCCGGTTCTGTCACCGGCACAGCAGGCCAGGGGAGAGGTTCTCTTCCGCACCGTGAAGAGTCTCCGGGACGAGGGATGTTACCCCGAGGGCGCAGAATCCCTGGAACAGATGGTGGCCGAAATGGAGAGGGTGATTCGCTGAAATGGCCGTGCCCCTGGAGATACTGGACTGCTTTGAAATCCTCGGCATACCTCCCGGCGCCCATCCCGGCGAGATCCGGTCCGCCTTCCGCCGCCTTGCTCTCTCGTTCCACCCCGATGTGGCCGGAGCACGGGAGGCGGGCAGGTTCGAGGCCATCGCCGCCGCCTATGCCGTGCTGAAGTCGGCGAGTCCGGGAGAAGTTGCCGACGCCCTGAAAAAGGGGAGAAAATCCCCGGACGCTGCACCCCGGAAGGAAAGGGAAGGTTCTCCCTTCCGCTGGAGGAGAAAGAGACAGGATCCTCCCCCCCCTTCAGGAAAGAGAAAAGAAGAGGAGGAAAGCTCCGGAAGGGTCCGGGAACTGCTCGTAGAGCGGGCCCTGGTGGAGGCGGAGCTCTCGGTTGCCCGGCTGCTTGAAAGGTCAAGAGCGGGAGAGAGCGCCGGAAATGTTTCCCGCATCGTTATGCGCCTGCTCGGGGCCCACCCCGGAGTGCGGCTTCTTGCCCTGGGGGCCCTGGGCCGGAAGGCCCCGGAAGGGGAAGTGTTTGCCGCCCTCCTGGAGATGGTGCGCCTCTGGCCCGTGGATGAAGACGTACTCGAACACCTTGTCCTGCTGGACTATTCACCGGACCGCAGGAGAAAGATGGCCGAAGCCCTCGCCGCCAGGGCAGGGGTCCTGCCTGAACGGGCAGCCCTGGCCTTTCTCCGGTGGATCTCCCTTCTTCCGGACAGGGGAGATATTCTGGGGAAGATTCTTTCCCACCAGTCCGCCCGTGTTCTTGCCGCGGCCCTTTCTCTCTGGCCTGGGGGCGTTCTTCCGGACGACCTTGCCCTCATCAGGCTCCTGAAGAGGGATGAAGACGGTATTCTCGTTCCCCTCCTGAGAATCCTGAAGTCCCGGGGAGCCCCCCCGTGGGCGGCCCCGAGGCTTGCCGCACTATCGGAAAAACATCCTTCAGCCGCCGTCAGAGTTTGGGCCCGGAGTATTGTGCGGGCCGAAAATCTGGTATAGAATACTGTGAGCTGCGAGGTGGGATTTTTGGACGGAAAGTGTCTGTTCTGTGAAATTTCGGCGGGAAGGATCCCCGCGGATATAGTGTACGGCGACGAAGATGTGATCGTTGTCCGGGATATAGCTCCGCAGGCGCCCGTGCACCTTCTGATTATACCGAGAGAACACGTGGAATCAGCCGCCCATGTCCGAAAGCCCGAAGTGTGGTCGAAAGTCATGGACTGTGCCGTGCAGACGGCCTCCCGTCTCGGGTTTGCCCCGGATGGATACAGGCTTGTGATTAACTGCGGCGAACAGGCCGGGCAGACGATTCCCCACCTTCATATTCACCTGTTGGCGGGACGCAGTTTCCGCTGGCCACCGGGGTAGATGCGGGTGGCGAAGAAAGGGGGGAATGGTGTATGACGACTGTCGTTCGGAGAGAAAACGAATCCCTTGATGACGCTCTCAGACGGTTCAAACGCGAGGTCTCCAAGGTTGGGACCCTGCGCGAGGTGCGCAAGAGAGAGCACTACGAGAAGCCCAGTGAAGCAAAGAAGACGAAGCGGGCCGAGGCCGCGCGGAAGAGGCGGACCAAGTCCAGGGGGTAGAACACGGTGATTGATCTCGAGAAACGGATTTCAGACGATCTCCTTGCCGCCATGAAAGAGAAGAAGGAGATGGAGCTCTCCACCCTCCGGATGCTCAAGGCGGAGTTCCAGCGGGCCAAAACGGAGAAGGGACACGCCGGCGAACTGTCGGAGGACGAGGTCGTTTCCCTGATCCAGCGGCTTGTGAAGCAGCGCCGCGAGGCAGCGGACCAGTACACGGCCGTATCGGCCCGCGACCGCGCAGCCCAGGAACTGAAAGAGGCTTTGTTCCTCGAGACCTATCTTCCGGAACAGCTCAGTGACGAAGAACTCGGGCAGATCGTCGAGGAAGCGGGCGCCCTCGCGAAAGCCGCCGGTCCCAAGGACATGGGCCGGGTCATGGGCAAGGTTATGGCTGCAGTCAAGGGCCGTGCCGACGGGAAACGGGTAAAGACAAAGGTTCAGGAATACCTCCAGTCTCTCGTCGAGTAGCCCTTGCAGCAGAGATCCGTGCATTCAGGCCAGATTGCAGTGAACAGAAAGCCGGGGAGACCCGGCTTTTTTTGTCTTCTTTCCCCCGAACTTTTCCGCTGACATTGTGGACAACGGCCCATAGGCATCGGGACCCAGAGGAATGGGCTTTTTGCCTCTCTGGAAAAACACCATATATCGGGGTATCATTTCCAAGGTTGTACTATATATAGGGAGGTTCGCCCATGAGATGTCCATCGTGCGGAGCCATGGAAACCCGGGTCATCGAGACCCGGACCGCTGACGAAGGCCGGGTGGTCCGCCGGCGGAGGGAGTGTCCCGAATGCTCCAGCCGCTTCACCACTTATGAAAAGGCCGAGGAGAAGCGGACCCTGCGGGTGATCAAGAAGGACGGCAGCAGGGAAACCTTCGGCCGGGACAAAATTATCCGGGGCATAGGCAGAGCCTGCGAAAAGCTCCCTGTCTCCCTCGAGCAGATAGAGGACCTGGCCTCGAAGATAGAGGACGATCTCAAGGCGGAAGGGTACGGGGAGGTTTCCGTGTCGGAGATCGGCCGGAGGGTCATGGAAGGCCTCCGGAAGATCAACCAGGTGGCCTACGTCCGTTTTGCCTCGGTCTACCGGGAGTTCACCGATCTTCAGAGCTTCCAGCACGAAATAGCCCGTCTCATCGGCGAAAAGGAGGTTTCCAGAAATGGCGAAGAAGACTGACGAACAGGTGGCGTTCCTCAGGGGAAGGGAAGAGCTGTCCCCCGGCAGGGACAAGGACATGCCCGGGCGGCAGATGGTCATGTTTGCCCCGGGGAGGGAGTCCACGGACCTTGCCCTCATGGTGGATGCCCTCGCTCACGAGGAAACCCAGCCCTGGCACCCGTCGCGGATCCGGGATGCCCTGGTGAAGGAGGCCGGAGTGGAGCCCGGCCTGGCCGGCGAGATCGCCTCCGAGGTGGAGTCCGACCTTCTCCGGTGGGGGCGGGACCGGGTCACCACGTCCCTGGTCAGGGAGCTCGTCAACGTCAAGCTCTTCCAGCGGGGCCTGGATGCCAAGCTCCAGGACCACAGCCGCATCGGCATACCGGTCCACGACCTGGAGACCATGATGCTGAACCCCAACAGGGAGAACAGCAACACCACCCACAACCCTGAATCCATCAATCTCTCCATCGCGGAGCTTGCACTGAAGCAGTACGCCCTCACCAAGGTCTTCTCCAGGGACGTGGCGGAAGCCCACCTGTCGGGGACCATCCACCTCCATGACCTGGGAATGGTGAACCGGCCCTACTGCTCCGGCCAGAGCATCGCCTACGTGGCGAAATTCGGCCTCAACCTGCCCTCCATCACGAGCATATCCAAGCCGGCGAAGCACCCCGACGTCCTGCTGGCCCACCTGCTGAAGATGACCTCGGTGCTGCAGAACAACTTCGCCGGGGCCATCGGGTGGGATGCGGTGAACACCTTTTTCGCCCCCTACCTCACGGGACTCTCCGAGGAACGCGTCCACCAGCTTGCCCAGATGCTCATCTTCGAGTTCAACCAGCTCGCGGGGGGCAGGGGAGGGCAGGTGGCCTTCACGGACATCAACCTTTACTACGAGATTCCGAAGCACTTCCGGGACGTGCCCGCCATCGGCCCCGGGGGCGTGGAGACGGGAAAGACCTACGGCGACTACGCCGCCGAGGCGAAAAGCTTCCTGAAGGCCCTCTTCCGGGTCTACCTTGAGGGAGACAGCCGGGGACAGCCGTTCTTCTTCCCCAAGCCCCTGCTGCACATCACCGAGGATTTCTTCCGCGAGGAAGGGTGGGAGGAAATGCTCTCCCTCGCCTGCGAACTCTCCGCGGAAAAGGGAAACACCTACTATGTTTTCGACCGGGGGGACGTGGTCAAGCTCTCCGAGTGCTGCCGCCTGAGTTTCGAGCTTGACGACGAGGATCTCCTTGATGCCCGGACGCCGTGGAAGCTCCGGTTCTGCGCCCTGCAGAACGTGACCCTGAACCTCCCCCGCCTCGCCTACCGGAGCGCTGGCGACAGGGAAACCCTGTTCGATCTCGTCGACCATTACATGGAGATGGCGGCGAAGGCTCACGTCCAGAAGAGGAAGTTCCTCGGCGGCATCCTGGCCCAGGGCAAGAAGGGCCCCCTTTCCGTTCTCTGCATGGACCACGACGGAGAAGCCTATCTCCGGCTGGACAAGGCGAAATATCTCATCGGCATCCTCGGGGTGAACGAGATGGTCCAGGTGATGACCGGATTCCAGCTTCACGAATCGAAGGAGGCCCTGGATCTCGCCCTGGCGGTGGTCCAGTACATGAACCTGAAGTGTGAAATGCTCTCCGAGCGGCTGGGCCTCGCCATGGTGCTGGAACAGACTCCCGCCGAGAGCACCGCCTACCGGTTCGCCAAGCTCGACCTCAAGTCCTGGCCTGAAGCGGCGTCGGTGGTCAAGGGCGATCCCGGCACCGGCGAAGTCTACTACACCAACAGCAGCCATATCCCCTATTCGGTCCGGATGGACCCGGCGGACAAGGTCCTCCGGGAAGGGCGCTTCCATCCCATGATCTCGGCGGGGGCCATCACCCACCTGTGGATGGGGGAGCACAAGCCGGACCCGGACGCCCTGGCGTCCTTCATCCGGAAGATCTTCCTTCACTCGGAGAACGCCCAGGTGGCCTTCAGCCCCGAGTTCACCATCTGCAACGGCTGCGGCCGGGTGAGCCGTGGGCTCCGGACGGAATGCGGATGGTGCGGGAGCGGTGATGTGGACGGCATTACGAGGATCACGGGCTATTTCACCCGGACCTCGAGCTGGAACGGCGGCAAGAGGGCTGAACTCCGGGACCGGGTGAGGTCGTCCCTGCAGCCGTCCGGCCTGCGGGAATGATTTCCGGACAGCCGCAGATGGAAAATACTCTTCCTGTATGCGTCTTTTTTGTGTATAATTTCGTGGAAGTCAGTAAACCACATCCGAGGAGGGAAATAACCAAATGAAGCTTCGTAATGTACTGCTTGCGGCAATGCTTGTCCTGATTCTTGCGGGAACCGCGGTTGCGGCCGATACAATCAAGATCGGCGTGTACCTTCCCCTGACGGGAAGGGTGGCGTTCGGCGGCCAGCTCGAGCTCGAGGGCATCCAGATGGCCCACAAGGAACTTCCCGAACTTCTCGGGAAGAAAGTGGAACTTGTCGTGGTGGACAACAAGACCGACAAGGTCGAAGCGGCTAACGCCGTGAAGCGTCTCGTGGAGCGCGACAAAGTCGTGGCTGTCATCGGAACCTACGGTTCCTCCCTCGCCATGGCGGGCGGCGAAGTGGCGGAAGCGGCGGGAATTCCCATGATGGGAACCTCCTGCACCAATCCCCTCGTGACCCAGGGAAAGAAGTTCGTCTTCAGGGCCTGCTTCATCGATCCCTACCAGGGCGCCGGCGCGGCCACCTATGCCGTGAAGACCCTCGGCATGAAGAAGGCCGCCCTGCTTGTGGACGTGGCCAACGACTACTGCGTGGGCCTCGCCAATTTCTTCAAGCAGTCCTACAATAAGCTCGGCGGAGAGATCGTCTCCGAACTGAAGTACAACTCCGGCGACCAGGACTTCACCGCCCAGCTCACGGAGATCATCAGCAAGAAGCCCGACCTTCTCTTCATCCCCGCCGACTTCGCCGAGGGCGCCATCATCATGAAGCAGGCCAGGGAGCTCGGAGCAGAATTCCAGATCATGGGCGGCGACGCCATGGATAACCCCGAGATAGTGAAGATCGGCGGAGACGCAGTGGAAGGCTTCATCCACACCACATTCCCCTACGATCCTTCCATGACCGATATGAGCGAGATTGCAAAGGTCTTCACCGAAAACTGGAAGAAAGCTCATCCCGACAAGGATCCCAACGTCAACGCCGCTCTCGGCTACGACTCCTACATGCTTGTCGCCAACGCCATCAAGGTTGCCGGTTCTGCCGAACCCGCCGCCATCCGTGATGCCCTTGCCAAGACGAAGGACTTCCCCGGCGTCACCGGCAGCAAGACCATCAACGAAACCCACGATGCGGAGAGCCCTGTGGGAATCGTCCAGATCAAGGACGGAAAGAAACTGTTCATCGGAACCGTCGAGCCTGAGATGTAAGGGACTCCCTTCCTCAAGGTTCGTTTGCGCCTCTTTGTCCGGAGGGTGGGGGAACGCCTCCACCCTCCATTTTCTTGAAGTCAGGGGGAACCTTAATGAGCGGAAGCATGTTTTTTCAGCATCTTTTCAACGCAATAACACTCGGATCTCTCTACGGCCTCATCGCTATCGGATACACCATGGTCTACGGAATTCTCAGGCTCATCAACTTCGCTCACGGAGAAGTCTTCATGCTGGGCGCCTACTTTGTCTTCTTCGCCATAACGCTGCTGAACCTCCCCTGGGGAGTGGCCGCAGTTCTTGCGGTGGCCGCCAGCTCCTTCTGCGGCGTCCTTGTGGACAAAATCGCCTACAAGCCCCTCAGGAACGCTCCCCGCATCTCCGCCCTCATCAGCGCCATCGGCGTGTCCTTCTTCATCCAGAACCTCAGCATCGTAATCTTCACCGGCCTTCCCCGGCCCGTCTCGAGGCCAGACTGGCTCGTGAAAGTCTTTAAAATCGGCGAGATCCGCATTCTGCCTCTTGCCATCGTCGTCCCCGTGGTGACCCTCTTCCTTGTGCTCGGACTCCTCTGGATCGTCTACAGGACCAAGCCCGGGCTTGCCATGAGGGCCATCTCGAAGGACATCGAAACCACGAGGCTCATGGGCGTGTCGGTGAACAGGATCATCGCCATCACCTTCGGCATCGGCTCCGCCCTCGCCGCCGCTTCGGGCATCATGTGGGCCCTGCGCTATCCCCAGATCCACCCCTTCATGGGCCTCTTCCCGGGCCTGAAAGCCTTCATCGCCGCCGTCTTCGGCGGCATCGGCTCCATCCAGGGAGCGGTCATCGGCGGCATGTTTCTCGGCGTCATCGAAATCATGGCGGTCGCCTTTTTCCCCACCCTGTCGGGGTACCGTGACGCCTTTGCCTTCGTACTTCTCATCATCATCCTGCTCATGAAGCCCACGGGACTCATGGGGGAGAAGCTGGAGGACAAGATATGAATACCCGGACGAGAAATCTCATTCTCAACTGCCTGGCCATTGCGGGTCTCGGGGGCTTCATTTACTGGGCCCAGGGGAACCTGGACGGGTACCAGATCCAGGTGCTCAACCTGATCGCAGTGAACGCCATTCTCGCCCTCAGCCTCAACCTTATCTACGGCTTCACCGGCATGTTTTCCCTGGGCCACGCGGGCTTCATGGCCATCGGCGCCTACGTGTGCGCCCTTCTCATTCTGACCCCTGCCCAGAAGACGACCATGTGGATCCTCGAGCCCATTATCTGGCCTCTTTCGGTGATCCAGGCCCCCTTTTTCGTGGCGGTGCTCCTTGCCGGGCTCATAGCGGCCCTCTGCGGCCTGCTCATCGCCATCCCGGTCCTCCGCCTCGGCGGCGATTACCTCGGCATCGCCACCCTGGGCTTCGCCGAGATCATCCGGGTGGTCCTCACGAACCTCAGTTCCATAACCAACGGCGCCCTGGGTATCAAGGGCATTCCCAACTACGCGAACCTCTGGTGGAACTACGGGTGGCTCCTGCTGACCCTCTTCTTCATCGTCAGGCTCGTCAACAGCAACTTCGGCAACGTGCTCAAGGCCATCCGGGACGACGAGATCGCGGCGAAGAACATGGGCATCAACACCTTCTTCTACAGGGTGGTCTCCTTCTCGGTCGGCGCCTTTTTCGCCGGAGTGGGCGGCGCCCTCATGGGCAGCCTCGTAACCACCATCGACCCGAAGATGTTCGTGTTCACCCTGACCTTTAACGTACTGATGATCACCGTGGCGGGCGGGCTCGGCTCCATCACGGGCAGCCTGATCGGGAGCGTGGTCATCACGGTCCTCCTGGAATGGCTTCGGATCGTGGAAAATCCCCTTGTGATAGGGAATTTTGAAATACCGGGCATTCCGGGGATGAGAATGGTCATCTTCTCCCTTGCGCTCATCCTCATCATCCTCTTCCGGAGCGAGGGCATCATGGGCATGAAGGAAATCAGCTGGAACAGGATGTTCGGCCGTTCCGCCCGGGGAGGTGACGCGAAATGACGAACTCTGCACCTATTCTCCGCACGGAGAACGTCACCATGAAGTTCGGCGGACTCACCGCCGTCAGGGATTTCACCATCGACGTCCCCCGGGGTTCCATCGTGGGGCTTATCGGCCCCAACGGGGCGGGCAAGACCACGGTGTTCAACATCGTCACCGGCTTCTACAACCCCACGGAGGGGAGGGTTCTCTTCGACGGCCAGGACATCACCGGCCTTCCTCCCCACATGGTGTGCCGGGCGGGCATTTCACGGACGTTCCAGAACATACGCCTCTTCTCCAACGAAACAGTTCTCGAGAACGTCATGATCGGATGCCACGTCCGAAGGAAGGCCAAGTGGTGGATGGCACCCCTGGGACTTCCGCTCTTCCGCAGGGAGGAGGAGGAAATCCGGGAAAAATCCATGAATCTTCTCGAAACCGTGGGTCTTGCCAAATACGCCGACGAGAACTCGGCCTCCCTTCCCTACGGGGCCCAGCGGCGGCTTGAAATCGCCAGGGCCCTGGCGACGGACCCGAAGTTTCTTCTCCTGGACGAACCCGCAGCGGGGATGAACCCCCAGGAATCCCGGGAACTGATGCAGTTCATCCGGAACATCCGGGAAAGGTTCGGCATCACCATCCTTCTCATCGAACACGATATGAAGGTGGTCATGGGAGTCTGCGAATACATCTGGGTTCTCGACTACGGCGTGAAAATCGCCGAAGGCGGCCCCGACGAAATCCAGTCGGACCAGAAGGTCATCGTGGCCTACCTCGGAGAGGAGTACGTGAAATATGCTGAAAATTGAAGACCTCAACGTATACTACGGGGCCATTCATGCCGTCAAGGGAATTTCTCTCTCCATCCCCAGGGGGAGCATCGTCACCCTCATCGGCGCCAATGGGGCGGGAAAGAGCAGCACCATCCGGGCAGTGGCGGGACTGGTGCGGAACGTCAAGGGAAAAATCGTCTACACCCCGCCTGAAGGAGAGCCGGTGAACCTCGTCGGGAAGGCTCCCGAGGAGATGGTGAAGCTTGGTATCGCCATGAGCCCTGAAGGCCGGCGGATCCTGCCCCACCTCACCGTGGAGGAAAACCTCCAGCTCGGCGCATTCATCAGGAATGACAGGGATGGTGTCGAGCGTGACCGGGATCATGTGTACGAACTGTTCCCCCGGCTGAAGGAGCGCTCCTGGCAGAAAGGGGGAACCCTTTCCGGGGGTGAGCAGCAGATGCTCGCCGTAGGCCGGGCCCTCATGAGCCAGCCTCACCTGGTGATGCTCGACGAACCCTCCCTCGGGCTTGCCCCTCTTCTCGTCAAGGAAGTATTCGACATCATCGGGGAGATCAACGCCCTGGGCAAGACCGTCCTGCTGGTGGAGCAGAACGCCTTCGCGGCGCTCAAGATCGCATCCTACGCCTATATCCTGGAGGTCGGATCCATCGTCCTCGAGGGCAGGGGAGAGGATCTGCTCAAGGACAGCAGGGTGAAGGAGGCCTACCTCGGAGGCTGACCGCCTGCAGGAAACGGCGGACCGGAAGCAGCGGCCCGCAGATGGTGTAAACCGCGGGAGTGCCGCCGGTCTTCGTTCTGCCGGCGGCACTCCCCTTTGCCTGAAGATGGAATGATAGCCCCGGCCAGTTGCCCTTTTTACGTCCCTATACTAGACTGTACGGTGAAAAGCCATTACAAGGAGGGTATGTCCGTGAGGAAGATTACCTGGAATATTCCCAACATATTAAGTCTTCTGAGGGTCTTTCTCGCTCCGCTGGTGCTTATCTTTCTTACCTTCAAGTTTACCTATCCGGTGTATACCGTGGAAGAGCTCGAGCTGAGGGTGACCTTCGGGGACATCCTCGCCGGAACGGTCTTCATCCTTGCCGCTCTCACCGACACAGCCGACGGCTACATCGCCAGGAAAAAAGGCATGGTGACCAACCTGGGCAAGTTCATCGACCCCGTGGCCGACAAGGTCCTCGTCATGGCCGCCCTTATCTCGCTGGTGGAGCTTCAGCGCATTCCGGCGTGGATCGTGGTGGTGATCCTCTCCCGGGATCTCATCGTCACCGGCGTCCGCATGGTCGCCGCCGCCGAAGGGGTCGTCATCGCCGCCTCCAGGGGAGGCAAGCTCAAGACGGTGTTCCAGATCGTGGCCATCTCCATGCTCATTTTCAACCTTCCCTTCGGCATCGAGGTCATGTGGGCCGCCATGATCCTCACCGTGTGGTCCGGCATGGACTATCTCATCAAGGGAAAGAAGCTCTTCACCGACTGAATACCCTTCCGTCCTTTTCCGCCGAAATACTTTGACCCCGTGCACTCCCAGAGCATATAATGTCCGGGTGTGAAGCGCCGTGGAAAAGAACCGCCTCCCCACGGCTGATCTTTCTTTTGAGGTGACGTCATGCTCGATAAACTGAAAAAAGTCCTGGGCCTCGACCCCAACGACCGGGCGCTGAAACGCTACAGGGAAAAGGCGGAGGAAATCAACCTCCTCGAACCCGAAACGTCGGCCCTGACGGACGAAGAACTCAGGAACAGGGGGCCGGAGTTCAGGCGGCGCCTTGAAAACGGAGAGTCCGCCGATGATCTTCTCCCCGAGGTTTTCGCCGTAGTCCGTGAGGTCTCGAAACGGACCATCGGGCTTCGCCACTTCGATGTCCAGCTCATGGGCGGAATGGCCCTCCACGAGGGAAAAATCACGGAGATGAAGACCGGAGAAGGCAAGACCCTGGTGGCCACCCTGGCGGTGGTGCTGAACGCCCTCTCCGGCAAGGGCGTCCACGTAGTCACGGTGAACGACTACCTCGCCCGGCGGGACGCCGAATGGATGGGACCCATATACTCCTTCCTCGGCCTCACGGTGGGTGTCATCTACGCCTACATGGACCAGGAGGAGCGGTTCGCCGCCTACCGGGCCGACATCACCTACGGAACGAACAGCGAGTTCGGCTTCGACTACCTGAGGGACAACATGGCCACCTCGGAGGAGTATCTCGTCCAGCGGGGACATTCCTACTGCATCGTGGACGAGGTGGACTCCATCCTCATCGACGAGGCGAGGACCCCCCTGATCATTTCCGGTCCCTCCGACGACAACGTGGATATGTACACCCTGTCCGACAAAGTAGCCCGGCAGCTCCGGGAAGGGCGGGACTACGAGAAGGACGAGAAGGAACGGAACGTGGCCATGACGGAAGCGGGCATCGCCAGGTGCGAGGAGATCCTGAAGATGCCGGAACTCTTCTCCGACGCCGCCCACTCGGACCTCGCCCACAGGATAGTCCAGGCACTCAAGGCCCACGTCCTCTTCCAGAGGGACGTCCATTACGTGGTGAAGGACGGGGAAATCCTCATCGTCGACGAATTCACCGGCAGGCTCATGGTGGGACGGCGGTATTCCGACGGGCTCCACCAGGCCATCGAGGCCAAGGAAGGAGTCAAGGTGGGCAGGGAGAGCCAGACCCTTGCCACCATCACCCTTCAGAACTACTTCCGCATGTACCGCAAACTGGCGGGAATGACGGGTACGGCGGCAACCGAGGCCGAGGAATTCAAGGAGATCTACGGTCTCGAAGTCATCGTGGTCCCCACCAACGTGGACATGATAAGGAACGACAACCCCGACGCCATCTACCGCACTGTGACGGAAAAATTCGCCGCCGTGGCCGACGAGATACAGGAGTCCCACACCCAGGGCTGCCCCGTTCTCGTGGGAACCACCTCCATAGAAAATTCCGAGAGGATCAGCAGGCTGCTGAAGGCCCGGAAGATTCCCCACCAGGTGCTGAACGCCAAGCACCACGAGAGAGAAGCCCAGATCGTGGCCCAGGCGGGGCACATGGGTGCCGTCACGGTGGCCACCAACATGGCGGGCCGCGGAACGGACATTCTTCTCGGCGGCAATCCGGAGTTCCTTGCCAGGGAAGCCCTCAGGTCCGATAATCCCGACCCCTCGAAAGAACAGGAAGTGCACGCCTCCCTCCTTGCGAAGTTCCGTGAGCAGTGCCGTGCGGAACGGGACAGGGTAAAGGAACTCGGCGGCCTGAAGATCATCGGCACCGAGCGCCATGAGGCCCGGCGGATCGACAACCAGCTCCGCGGACGGGCGGGCCGCCAGGGAGATCCAGGTTCGAGCCGGTTCTACCTTTCCCTGGAGGATGACCTTCTCCGTCTCTTCGGCTCGGAGAGGATCCAGGGGCTGATGGAGAAGCTGGGAATGGAGGAGGGGGAGTCCATCGAACACCCCCTTCTCACCAAGGCCATCGCCTCCGCCCAGAAAAAGGTGGAGGAGATGCACTTCGACATACGGAAGCAGCTTCTCGCCTACGACAACGTGATGAACCGCCAGCGCGAGGCAGTTTACGCCGAAAGGCAGCAGATCCTGAGTGACGGCAGCATCGTTGACCACGTCTGGGAAGTGATCGACGGCGTGGTGGAGGATATCCTGGAGAAGTACTTCCCCGAAGAAGGGGAGTCCGACCCGGGAAGGGCCCAGGCCAGGCTGAAGGCCATTTTCGGGCCCGGCCTCGAGAACCATCTTGAGGGAGTGGACAACCCCAGGGACATGCTCGGGCGGAAGGACGGCCTGAAGGAGGAGATCCGGGGCCGCTTCCTCCGCAAGGTGGAAACTCTCGGCGAGGAAGAGGGCGGGGCCCTTCTCAGGTTCCTCATCCTCCACACCCTTGACAGCGGCTGGAAGGACCATCTGCTGGCCATGGACGAACTGCGCAGGGGAATCGGCCTCAGGGCCATAGGCCAGAAGGATCCCCTTCTGGAGTACCAGTTTGAATCCTACAACCTGTTCCAGGGAATGATGGAGCGGGTCAGGGAATCGGTGGCCGAGCTCGCCTTCAGGGTCCGTGTGGTGTCCGACACGGGCAGGGGCGGTTCCCCTGAGCGGAGGGAGAGCCGGGAATTTGTCCTTCCCTTCGGGGGGAGTGCTGAACAGCCCGAACCAAGGGGAGAAGGTCCCCGGCAGCCGGTGAAAAAAGGCCCCAAAGTGGGACGGAACGATCCCTGCCCCTGCGGCAGCGGAAAAAAATACAAGCATTGCTGCGGCGCCGGCAAGTAGACTGGGGCGCGGGGAAGGGGATGGAAGTATGACACAGAAGATCAGAAGAGGCTATCCCGGAGCTGTTCCGTTTTTTGCCGCCCTTCTCCTGGCGGTATTCTTCGCGGGAGGGACTGTTGCCTACGGGGCCGCTCCGGCGCTGAACATCCCCAGGATGATCCAGGAATGCCCCCACTTCTCGGACCACCCCGGGAGCGACGGGGTGATCTGGCTGAAGGACTCCGAGTATTCCCTCGTCGCCGACGGCTCCATGACGAGGAAGACCACCATGGTCATCCTCGCCCGCCGGGGGATCGACGACCGCTGGACCCGCTGGAGCATCCCCGTTCCCGGGGGCGGCACCGCCGAGGTGCTCTCCGCGGCGCTGTACGACCCGGGGTCGGGACGGATTCTGAGCCCGGTTCTTCCGAGGAAGGGCGAAGTGAACGGCATCGCCTTTACCGAGGTTCTTTTCCCGGACATACAGGATGAGTTCATCATCGTCCTTTCCCTGCGGGAAGTCCTCCCGAAGCGGTTCGCCGTGGAGGATTCGCTGTGGATCAACGAATCGCTCCCCCTCTGGGAGCAGAAGATCACTGTGAACGTTCCCGCCGGAATGGAGCTTTCAGTGGTCTCCGAAGGAGCGGGCGAGCCCCGCCGGGAGAAGGCCGCCGGGGGCGAGCGGCACACCTGGCAGGTAGTGAACAGCCCGGCATGGAGCGGGCGGACCCTCAAAAGCGACGACCGGGATTTTCTCTCCTTCAGCACACGAAAAGGGACGGAAGCCCTGGCGAGGTACCTGGGCGCCATGGAGACACTTCTTGTGCCCCAGCCTCCTGCGGCGGTCCAAAGTATTATTGATCAAAGCAATAAGCTGAAGGCGGGGCAGGGGCTCATCGACTGGATGAACCGGGCCCCGGGATTTGCCCAGGGATTTCCTCCCTCCTTCGTCCGGCCGGACATCCCCGGAGAAGGCCCCTGGACCGACTGGGAGAAGGTCCTTCTCCTGCACCGGTGGATCCGGAAGGCCGGATGGGAGAGCAGGCTGCACTGGCTGGCCGCCCACCCCTTCGACCAGCTCTCGCCTGCTCCTGAAGCTGCGGTGATCCGTCCCGTGGTGGAGCTCAACATCTCCGGGATTTCCCCCTTCTTCTGCGATCTCGGGCAGGGCAGCAGCCCCAACGAGACGCCGCCGTCCCTCTGGGGCAAGCACATCTACACGGCCTCGGGCAGCGGACTCCAGGGACGGACCGTCTCCGGGAGCACCGCCGCCGAGCACCGGCTCTCCGTGGAGTGGGTGCTTGACCTTGACGTGAACGGGGTTGCCTCGGGGAAGGCGGATATCCTCGTCCGCAACGGATGGGTCGGCTTTTTCTTCCCGGGGGGGACGCCGACGGAACAGTCCATGGGCCGCCTCGCGGCGGAGCTGTTCCCTGGAATGCGCTTCCCGGCCGGGAGCGCATCCTTCGCCCCCATCAAGTACGGCTGGAAGATCACCCTTCCCGCCGAGCCCAGGCAGTCCATCGTGAGCGGAGGGGCCATGCTCGTTCCCTTCCCCGGGGCGACGCCGCCGTGGCTCGGAGACCTGGGGAGATCCTCCGGCGAATACCGGATGCGCTTCCCCTTCGTGGTGGAGCAGAGCTTCACCCTGAAACTCCCCCCGAAATCCGATGTGGTCATGATGCCTTCGTCGGTGAACAGGGCGCTCGACAGGGTAAAATACGAGGAATCCGTGTACCACAACAAGCGGCGGAACACCCTGTCCGCCGGGGCGAAAATCGTCCTCAGCACGGACGCGGTAAACGACAGCGTGGGAAGGGGCCTGGCCGAATCGGTTCAGCGATGGATGGCCTACGCTTCCAAAACCCTTCCCCTGCGGGTTAAATAGTCTCAGAGATTTTGTGGAGGTGTCGGTGTATGGGTGATGTTACGGCAACCCTTCGGCGTATCGTCGAGGGAGCCCTTCGGGAGGTCGCGGAGGAAAAGGGTCTTTCCGTTTCCGGGCTGCCCGAAATAGCGTTCGAGAAACCGAAGCGGGAAAACCAGGGGGATCTTTCCACCAACTGCGCCATGCAGATGAGCAGGCATTTCGGAGAAAAGCCCCTGGCGCTGGCCGAAAAAATAGTGGCACGGCTCTCCTCCGATCCCTACCTGGAAAAGGTCGAGACGGCAGGGCCCGGGTTCATCAACTTTTTCCTCTCGTCCCGGTGGATGGGGGAGGCTCTTGCCGAAATCCTCGGCCGCGGGAAGGTCTACGGTTCGTCAGACCTCGGCGGAGGCAGGCGGGTCCAGGTGGAATTCGTGAGCGCCAACCCCACCGGTCCCCTGCATGTGGGGCACGGACGCGGCGCCGCCGTGGGCGACATCATCGCCAATATCCTGAAGTTCACAGGCTGGGATGTGCAGCGGGAATACTACATCAACGACGCGGGGCTCCAGATGGATATTCTCGGACGTTCCACCCAGTCGCGCTACTTCGAGATCGCCGGCAGTCCGGAGAAGGCCCCCTTCCCGTCGGACGGGTACAAGGGCGGCTACATATACGACATCGCCGGGGCGGTGAGGGAGCGCGAGGGCGACCGTTTTCTTTCCCTCCCCCCGGAGGAGAGCCTTCCCTTCTTCAAGACCTTCGCGGCGGACACGATTCTCGCCACCATCAGGAAGGACCTCGCCGACTTCGGGGTGGCCTTCGACGTGTGGTTCTCCGAGAAGAGCCTGTATGAGCGGGATCTCGTCCCCTCGGCCATGGAAACCCTGAAAACCCGCGGCTTCGCTTTCGAGCAGGACGGCGCCCTCTGGTTCAAGTCCACCGACTTCACCGACGAGAAGGACCGGGTGCTCATCCGCAGCAACGGCGTCCCCACCTACTTCGCCTCCGATATCACCTACCACAAGGAAAAATTCGACAGGGGCTTCGACCGGGTCATCGACATCTGGGGCGCGGACCATCACGGCTACGTTCCCAGGATGAAGGCGGGAGTGGAATCCCTCGGAAGGAACTCCGAAGACCTGGACGTCCTTCTGATCCAGTTCGTGAACCTGCTCCGGGACGGTCAGCAGGTGGCCATGTCGACCCGTTCGGGCGAGTTCGTCACTCTCCGTGACGTGATGGACGAGGTCGGCGTCGACGCCACCAGGTTCTTTTTCGTTATGCGCCGGAGCGATTCCCATCTCGACTTCGACCTCGAACTGGCGAAGCAGGCCTCCAACGACAATCCGGTTTATTACGTCCAGTACGCCCACGCCAGGATATGCAGCGTTCTCCGGGAGGCGGAAGCCAGGGGGATCGCCGTGCCTTCAGGAGCGGATGTTCCGGAGGGTATTTTTGCCGCCGACGAGGAGAAAAAACTCCTCTCCAGGCTCGCTGATTTCCCGAAGGAGGCCGAAAAGGCATCGAAGGATCTGGCCCCCCACATCCTGGTGAACTACGTCTCGGACCTTGCCGGGGACTTCCACTCCTTCTACAACGCCCACAGGGTGCTCGGCGAGGAAGAGCAGGTCATGAAGGCCAGGCTGCTCCTGATGCAGGCCGCCGGCACGGTTATTTCCACCGTTCTGGGCCTCCTCGGCGTGGCGGCACCGGAGAGGATGTAATGTGCTCCGGCTCAGGTGGATACTCCTTGCTGCCGTAGTGTCCCTTTTCTCGGCGATCATGGGGACGGCCTACTTCCTGGAATTCCGGAAGATAGGCCGCCTCACGGCGCTGGCGGACGAAAGGATGGCGGTGCTTGTCTCCATGAGCCGGTCGGTCCAGGAGCTCCGGGAAAAGGTGGCCTTTTATAATACCCCCGAGGGGGTGGCCCACCTTGCGCGGGAGCAGTACAACCTTTCCTTTCCGGGAGAGATGGTGTTCAAGATAGAAGTGAAGAAGAATTCCTTGCCTCAGGAGAAGCGATAGGGTATAATTCCGGGGCAAGTTTTTCCCTGCCCTTTCCTCGGGAAGGGGCCAAAAGTCCAAAGGGAGGAGGTGAAGGAACGTGCGGCCATATGAAATGATGGTGCTTGTGAGCGCCGAGATCGAGGATCCGAAGGAAGAGATCGCGAAGATCGAGGAGGTCGTGCGCAATCTTGGCGGAGAGGTGGCCAAGACCGATTTCTGGGGGAAAAGGCGTCTTGCCTATCCCATCGACAAGAAAACGGAAGGATTTTACGCCGTGTGCAATTTTTCGCTCAACCCTGACCAGCTCGTTGAGCTCAACCGTGTTCTTGGACTGCGCCCGAATGTCTATCGTCAGATGACAGTCCGTCTTGACGAAAAATAAGGAGGCAGCGCCGTGGCGAGAGGATTTAACAAGGTCATTCTGATGGGCAACCTTGCCCGGGATCCCGAGATACGCTATTCAGTGGACAAACGGGCCATGGCCCGTTTTGCCGTGGCAGTGAACAATACCTGGAAGGACAGGAACGGCGAACTGCAGGAGAGTGTAGATTTTATTCCCGTGGTCGTCTGGGGACCTGCCGCTGAAAACTGCGAGCGGTATCTCAAGAAGGGCAGCCCCGTTCTCGTGGAAGGCCGGATCCAGGTCCGGAGCTACGAGGCGAAGGATGGCTCCGGAAAACGGTACGCCACAGATGTCGTCGCCTCGGGGGTGACGTTCCTCGGGTCGAAGCGGCAGGATGATTCCCCATCCGGTTCCTTCGGCGACGACGAGGGGTATGGAGACAGCGTCCGCAAGGACCGCCGCTTCGGCTCCCAGGACGAGGACTTCCCCATGGATATTTCCGAGGTGCGGAACGAAGAGGATGCGGACATCCCCTTCTAGCAGAGAGGTTTTTTTGAAGGAGGGCAGTGCACAATGGCTGTGAATGAAGGCAGAGGCGAAGGCAGAGGACCCGGCGGCCCCGGAGGCCGCGGCGGCCGGAGAGGCGGAAAGCGCCGGCCGAAGGTATGTTTCTTCTGCGTGGACAAAATAGAGCACGTGGATTACAAAGATGTTGAAAAGCTCCGCAAGTACGTCAGCGAACGGGGAAAGATCATGCCCCGCCGCGTGACCGGAAACTGCGCGAAGCACCAGCGCCAGCTTACGGAGGCGATCAAGCGGGCAAGATACATGGCCCTTCTCCCCTTCTCCGTGGAGTAAGGCTTCGCAGCGCAACGACGTTCTTTTTCGGGGGAGGAGCCCAGCTTCTCCTCCGAAATTTTTATGTTCCCCGAACCGGCCTTCCGGCTTCAGGGCGATGTGAAAGGAGGCCAAAAGGTGACCCCCACACGAAGCCTGGTGGAATCGTCCCTCCTTGCGGGCCTTGCCGTGATCCTCTTCCTGGCGGCCCATTTTCTCCCCTTCGTCGGGGCGGCGTTCTCCCTGCTCGCCCCCGCTCCCCTGGTGATACTCGGCCTGCGCCATGACCTGAAAAAGGCCGCTCTCGGACTGGCCATCGGCACCCTGCTCACCGCCGTTTTTCTCGGTCCTCTTTCGTCCCTCTTCTTTCTTCTCGGGTTCGGCGTCCTGGGCATCGGTCTCGGATTCCTGGCCAGGCGGTGCTCCAGCGGCGTGGAAGTGATGCTCTTCGGCATCCTCCTCTCCCTGGGAAGCAAGCTTCTTCTCATGGTCATCGCCGCGCGGGTGACGGGCATCAACCCCTTCCAGCTCGACGGGCCGGAAATGCAGGCCATGGTGGACAGGATCTTCGGCTTCTACGAATCGGCCGGAATGTCCCGGGAATCCCTGTCTGCGGTCCGGGATCAGTTTTCCCAGGCCATAGGGGTGCTTCCGGTGATTTTTCCCACCATTCTCAGCATGGCTGCGGCCCTGGACTGCTATCTCAGCTACACGGTGAGCGGTTTTGTCCTGAAGCGGATCAGCGGAACCTCCCTTCCCCCCCTGCCTCCCTTCTCGAGGTGGAGATTTCCGAAGAGCGTCTTCGGCGCCCTTCTGGTATCGGTGCTTCTTTCCGTCTTCGGGGCCCGGGAGGGGGAATGGAACCTGGCGATGCGCATCGGCACCAACGTCAGGATGCTCGTGAACTTTCTGTTTCTCTTCCAGGGACTCTCCCTCTACTGGTATTACCTCGGCGGAGGGGACAGCCCCCACCGGGGGGCGGGCCGTTTCTTCAGGACCGTTGCTATAATAATGGCGGTTCTCGTGCCTATGCTTTCCACCGCCACCGTCATGGTTGGCATAGCGGATATGTGGCTTGATTTCCGAACCCGTTTCAGGAGGAATGATGAACGATGAAGGTTATTTTGAAGAAGGACGTAAACAAGATAGGCGCCGCCGGCGAGCTGATCGAGACTTCTGACGGCTACGCCAGAAACTTTCTCTTTCCGAAGGGGCTTGCCGAGGAAGCCACGCCGGAGCGCCTGAAAGAGTGGCAGGAGCGGCAGGCCTCGAAGAAGAAAAAGGACGAGAGGCTGAAGAACGAGGCCCGGGAGCTCCAGAAGAGGCTCTCCGGAAAGGTCGTCCGGATCCGGGCGAGCACCGGCGAGACGGGCAAGCTCTTCGGCAGCGTCACCGCGGCGGCGGTGGCGGAGAATCTGGCGGCCCAGCATTCCGCCTCCGTGGACAAGCGGGATATCAGGATGCCCGACACGGTGAAGCAGACGGGGAACTATACCTTCACCGTCCGCCTCCATCCCGGCGTCGAGGCGGAGATGACCCTCACCGTCGAGAGCGAATGATGGCCGCCCTCCCGTCGTGGGACAGAACGCCCCCCGTCTCCCCCGAGGCGGAGCGCGCAGCTCTCGGCGCTTGTCTCATGGACCGGGAGGCGCTCAATATTGTCCTTGAAGTTCTCCAGCCGGAGGACTTTTACGACCTGAACCACCGGGCCGCCTACGAGATCATCTACGAGATGGCCCAGAGGGACAAGCCGGTGGACCCCCTGACATTTCTCGAAGAACTCGCCCGGCAGGGAAAAGGGGAGCGCCTCGGAGGGCAGCCCTTCGTCGCTTCCCTGGTGGACAGCGTCCCCACCACCGCAAACGTGGAATACCATGCGGGCATCGTCCGGGACAAGGCTATCCACAGGCGGCTCATCTCCGCGGGGAACACCATCGTCAAGCTCGGCTATTCCGAGGAGCTGGACGTGGACGAGGTCCTCGAGGAAGCCGAGCGGGCAGTGTTCGAGATCGCCCAGAAGAGGAACACCACCAACTTCCGGCACATCGGCGAGGTCCTCGGCAAAACCTTCCTCCAGATCGAGGAGCAGTACAACCGTTCAGACCAGGACGTGGTGGGCTTCAATTCGGGATTCTACGAACTCGACAGGCTCATGGGCGGGTTCCAGCCGGGAAGCCTGAACATCGTGGCCGCCCGTCCCTCCATGGGAAAAACGGCCTTCGCCATCAACATCGCCCAGTTCGGCGGCCAGGGAATGAAGCGCCCTGTGCTCATCTTCAGCCTGGAAATGGGTGCGGAGCAGCTCGTCCAGCGGATGCTCGGCGCAGAGGCCAGGATCAACATCCACGACCTCCGGAACGGCTCTTTTCCCAAGTCTTCCTGGGAGACCCTGGCCGAAGCGGCCGGAAGGCTTGCCGAGGCCCCCGTCTACATTGACGACAGCTCCATGCTCTCCACCCTGGAGCTCCGGGCCCGGTGCCGCCGATTCAAGTCCAGGCACAAGGACCTCGGGCTCGTGGTGGTGGACTACCTGCAGCTTATGAACTCCTCAAGACGCATCGAGAACAAGCAGCAGGAGGTGGCGGAAATTTCCCGGGGACTGAAGGGTGTGGCCCGGGAACTGGAAGTTCCCGTCATCGCCCTGTCCCAGCTTTCCAGGGCTGTGGAGCAGCGGACGGAAAAGAAGCCCCAGCTCTCCGACCTCCGGGACAGCGGAGCCATCGAGCAGGACGCCGACACGGTCATGCTGCTGTACCGCCCCGGCTACTACGAGGCGGGAGCCCCGGGGGAGGAAGACGACAACAGGGCGTTCATCAACCTGGCCAAGCACAGGAACGGCCCCACAGGGGAGATCTCCCTCGTCTTCCTCAGGGAATACACCCGGTTCGTGAATGCCGACCGTTCCTATTGATTTTCCCTTGATTGGTCGGCGCACAGTAGAGTAGAATGCGTGTGAAGCCTTTTTCTTCGCCCAAGCTTTGGAAACCGGAGGAACGACATGGCGGGAGTCTTGAATTTTTTGAGGAATGACATGGGAAAGGAAAAAGACGCCGGAAAGAATCTTCCGGAGAATGGGCAGGCCAGGCGGCTCACTGAAATACCGGTGGACCTGATCAGCCCAAACCCGACCCAGCCCCGCCGGCATTTCAACGAGGGCGACCTGGACGATCTCGCGGCCTCCATTTCCCAGGTAGGAATCATCCAGCCCGTGGTGGTTCTCGCCGTGGAATCCGGTTACGAACTTGTGGTGGGCGAACGGAGGCTCCGGGCGGCAAAGAAGGCCGGCCTTTCCACCATACCGGCCATAGTCACCGAGGCCGACCCGGGGGAGCAGCAGATCCTGGCTCTCGTGGAAAACATCCACAGGAGCAACCTCTCCGCGGTGGAGGAAGCCGCCAGCCTTCAGGCCATCATGGAGCGATCCGGATGGACCCAGACGGAACTCGCAGGAAAGCTGGGCCGTTCCCAGTCCTCCGTGGCGAACAAGCTCCGTCTCCTTCGGCTCGAGGAACCGGTGCAGCGCCTTGTCATGGAGGGAAAACTCGGCGAACGGCAGGCCCGGGCGCTGCTCTCCCTTCCCCCGGAAGACCAGGTCGCCCTCGCCGCGGAAGCCGCAGCGGAGAACATGGCCGCCAGCGAAGTGGAGCAGCGGGTAAAGGATCGCGCCCCGGAGCCGTCGAAGCCGGGGAAGAAAAGGCTGAAAAAGAACCCCCTTTCCTTCGCGGGGCCCGACGGCCCGACGGGTGAGATCCTCCGGGACGTGGCCGCCCTGGTCGAACAGAACAGGAAAAAAGGAATACCCGTGGTCTGGAAGGTGAAGGAACTCGCCCAGCGGGAGCTCGTGGTGGAGCTCGTGGTGGAACTCAAGGGAGATCTCGGGGAGACGGAGGAATGACGCAGAATGAATGAGACGCTGGAAAGCGGATACAGCCTTTCCGCTTCGGAAGAACCGGGCTCGCTCCTCCTGCCGGCGGGAATTTTTCCCCTTTTGCTCTTTATCTCCCTCGTGCTCCCGAACCTCGTCTTTTCCGGCCCCTACTTCTATTCCACCCTCCATCTCATGAAATGGGCGGTCGCCCTGGTCCCCGTGGCGCTCTGCGGTCTCCTGGCCGGGCTGTCGGTCACCATCCGCGGCACGGTCCGCACAGCTTTCACCATTGACGGTTTCGCCGTCATCTGGCTACTGTTGCTTCTCTACGTGACGGCCCAGCCTTTCTGGTCGGGACTCCGCTCTCCCGAAACCTTTTTCCAGGAATGGTTTTTCTTCGCTTCCCTCTGGCTCGTGTATGTGCTTGCGTCACGGCTTGCCGGGAGCGGGCTGCTCAGAGCTCTTTTCTGGGGATGCCTCGTCAACTGCGCCGTGAGCGTCGTCTTCGCCGAGCTCCAGGTGCGTGAGACACTCAGCCTCCCGTTCTTCATTCTTCCCACCCCCGGCCATTACATCGCCAACACGGGACAGCAGAACATGTTCGCCCTCTGGCTCGCCCTCGGCGGCCTGAACGGCGCATTCCTGTTCTTTTCCTCCGAAAAAATCGGAAGGATTGCCCGTACCCTTCTCATGTTTCTCCTCGCCGTGACCTTCTGGGGCCTGATCTCCACCACCAGCCGCTCCGGGATTCTCGCCCTCGTCACTGGTTTTGCCGTGCTTTCCTGCTACTACCTCAGGAACCTCGGCAGGAAGAACCTGCGACACGTCCTCGCCGTGGCCGCCCTCTTCTGCGCCGTGGCGGGTCTCAACCTGGTCCTCAACGAGGGGCGGTGGGGTGTGTTGATGTACAAGATGGAGGACATGCTGGAAAAACCCCTCTCCATCGCCAACCGGGACAGCATCTGGGCCACATCCTGGACCATGTACACTGAGCGTCCCCTGAGAGGGGTGGGGCTCGGGCAGTACAAGTGGCATTACCTGGACGCCCAGAGGGAGATGCTGAAGCGGTGGCCCGGGATGAAATGGCAGTACACCCACTGGGCCCATAATGAATTTCTGCAGTGGTTCGCCGAAACGGGCACCGCCGGCGGACTGCTCATGGTGTTCCTCTGGGGGTGGTGGGCGGTTTCCGCCTTTTCCGCCTTTCTCAGGAAGAAGAAATATTCTCCGGAAGCGTACTGGGGGAGCGCCATGGTCGCCCTTTTCCTCTTCAACGCCCTGTGGACCCGGCCCTTCCACCGCATTGAGAACGTCCTCTGGCTCTCTCTCGCCTTTGCCGCGGCCAATCGGGAGATGCTCCTGCCCCTTTTCGACGCCCCGCCCCCGGAGGACTTCCGGAAAGGCGGCCGTCTCATCGGCGGGGTGACGGCGGCAGTCTGCTTTATCGGTCTCGTGTATTTCGGTTCCGGGGTCCGGGGTGACCGGATGCTCCGCCTCGCATCGGACGCAGATGATCCGGCCCTGCGTGAACAGTATATCTCCAGGGCACTTTCCGCGCCCATGGTCCGGGATCTCGCGGAGAAGGAGCGGGCCTATTTCCTCGTCTCCCTTGGACAGGAGCGGAAAGATCCCGAAATTGTCTCCGAGGGGTTGAACGGCCTCATGGCGTATTTCGGCAAGCAGCCCCACGTCCGGGAGCTCAATTACCTGAAGGAGTGGAGCAGGAGGCTGGAAAACGTTCCGCTCTACGACGAGTTTTCGTCCTACGGGGGGCCCGTGTCGGGGCCGCCGGCGGAAAAATAGAAGAATACAAACAAAGAGCGCGGGGCAGAAGCCCCGCGCTCTTTGTCGTCCGGTTCATGAAATGGAGAGCAGTTTCGTGTAGGTGGGGTAGGGCCAGATATCCCCGGCCACGAGGGATTCCGCGGTGTCGCAGATCTGACGGATCTGGGCATAGAGAGGGAGACCCTCTTCCGTGATGGCAGCGGCACGCTCCTCCGTGTCCAGGGCGTGCATCTTCTCCCTGAGGGCTTCCAGTTTCTCCGAGGCGGAGATAAGGGACGTTTTGAGGGAGCCCAGCCTGCCGATGCAGGCGCTCCAGGAGCAGGCCTCCTTCCTGGCGTCTTCCGGCAGGGCCGACAGGGCGGAGCTTTCCAGAAGGATCTGCTTCGACAGAGCAGGAAGGATTCCCTCCCAGATCATGGTGCGGAGGACGCCCATCTCGATCTCTACAGTTTTGATGTACTGTTCGAGCCGGATCTCGTAGTAGGCGATCACTTCCCTGTCGGTCATGATGTGAAGCTTCGAGAGCAGCTCCCTGTTTTCCGGCAGGAGGAAGAGGGCCAGCGCCTCCGGTGTGGAATTGACGATGGTAAGACCCCGCTTCTTTGCCTCCTCATGCCACTGGGGGCTGTAGGCGTTCCCCTCGAAGCGGAAGGCCCTGCTCTCGGCGGCGGCGAACTTGATGGCCTCGAGGGCGGCGTCAAGGGCATCCACTTCTCCCACCCTGCTCTCGATCATGTCTCCCACCGTTTCCAGTCCCCAGGCCCACGCCGCGAGCATCATGGTCAGGGGGCCTGCGATGGACTGGGGGGCGCCGGGGGCCCGGAACTCGAACTTGTTGCCCGTGAAGGCCAGGGGAGCCGTGCGGTTCCGGTCCGAGTTGTCCGCCATGACCGAGGGGAGTTTGTTCATTCCAAGGTCGATGAGGGCCTGGGCGGGCATGTCGTCGGGAAGCCCTTTTTCCACGGCCTCGAGAATGCCGGTCAGGGTGGAGCCGAGGTAGGCGCTCATGATGGCCGGTGGAGCCTCGTTCCCGCCGAGCCTGTGCATGTTTCCCGGTGAGGCGATGGCGGCCCGGAGCAGGCTGTGGAACTTTGAGACGCCGAGGAGCAGGGCGCTCAGAAACGTCAGGAACTGGATGTTCTTTCTATGGTTGGACGACGGTTTCAGGAGGTTCCGCCCCTCGCTGTCCATGATGGAAAAGTTCACGTGCTTCCCGCTGCCGTTGAGCCCTGCGAAGGGCTTCTCGTGGAGCAGAAGCTGGAAGTCGTGGCGCCTGGCCATTTTCCGCATCACGTCCATGATCTGCTGGTTCTGGTCGCAGGCGAGGTTGGCGTCGGCGAACTGGGGGGCGAACTCGAACTGGCACGGGGCCACCTCGTTGTGCCGGGTGGTAATGACCACGCCCAGCCGGTACAGATCACGCTCCACGTCCTCCATGAACGAGAGGACCCTGGCGGGGATGGAGCCGAAATAATGGTCCTCCATCTGCTGTCCCTTGGGAGGGGGACAGCCCAGGATGGTCCTGCCGCAGTACCGGATGTCAAGACGGTTTTTTGCCACGGCGCTGTCCACGAGGAAATACTCCTGTTCTGCCCCGACGGTCACGTGGGCCCACTTGATTCCCCTGTTGCCGAAGAGCTTGAGGAGACGCATGGAGCGGGTTTCCACGGCATCCACCGCTTTGAGGAGAGGGGTTTTGAGGTCCAGGGGGGTGCCGTCATAGGAGATGAACACCGAGGGGATGCAGAGGGTTCCGCCTTTCTTGCTCATCATGATGAAGGCCGGGCTCGAAGGGTCCCAGGCGCTGTAGCCCCGGGCCTCGAAAGTGGACCGGATGCCGCCCGAGGGAAGGGAGGAAGCGTCGGGCTCGCTCTGGATGAGTTCTTTTCCCTTGAAGGACTCGATGGGCATCCCGCTTTCATCCTTGGACATGAAGGACATGTGCTTTTCGGCGGTCATTTCCGTCCGGGGGTGGAACCAGTGGGTCCAGTGGGTGGCCCCCTTCGAGAGGGCCCATTCCTTCATGGCCGCAGCCACCATGTCCGCCATGGCCGAGTCGAGCTTCTGTCCTCCTTCGATGGAGGCCATGAGTGCCTCGAAAATATGCTGGGGAAGTCTCTCCTTCATTGCCCGCCTGTCGAAAACGTACATTCCGAAAATTTCCCGCGCCTTGTCGAATTCCACTTCGGTTCAACTCCTTCCGGCTGTTCCCGCAAAATAAAAACGATGCCACTTTATAGCACTGACTCCGGACATTAGTCAAGAGAAAAGCCGAAATGTACTGCATAAAAAACATGGAAGGTTGTTTTTGAGGCAAAGCGATAGATTCTAAGCAGGTGTTTGTCTAAAATGCAGTCCATGGAAAAAGAGAAAAAACTCCGGGGCCGCCGAAGAGGCCCCTGTGCACGCCCGGAAGGCTTCCGGCAGCGCCCGGGAGGCGAAAGCCGTTCCTCTTCCGGGGATATGGTGTAAAATCAATCATGGAATGATTCTTGCCCCTGTACTCCGGGCCGGCCTGCACCGGCGACCATTTTTCTCGAAAGGCGGGGATTCCCCATGCTGCTCCGGAAGGAATTCATCTTCGACGCCGCCCACAACCTGGTGGAATATCACGGAAAGTGCGAGCGGCTTCATGGACATACATACAGGCTGGCAGTGGTACTGAAGGGCTCGCCCGACAGGGAGGGAATGATCGCTGATTTCTGCGAGGTTTCCTCCCTTGTGAAGGAGAGGGTCATCTCCAGGCTCGATCATGCCTACCTGAACGACATTCTTCCCCAGCCCACGGCGGAGTACATCGCCCGGTGGGTCTGGGAGCAGGTGGCGGAACCCCTTCGCCGCCCGAACTGCAGGCTCTGGGAAGTGGAGGTCTGGGAGACCGCCACGAGCTGCGCGGTGCTCACAGCCGAGGACATGGACCATGCGTGACGTGCAGAGCGAACGGGACTCCCGCCGGATTCCCATCGACAGGGTGGGGGTCGGCGGCGTGTCATACCCCATCGTGGTCCTGGACCAGAAAGAGAACATCCAGCACACCGTGGCTTCCGTCTCCATGTCCGTCTCTCTTCCCCACGAATACCGGGGCACCCACATGAGCCGGTTCATCGAGGTGCTCCACGAGTTCCAGGGGAAGGTGACCCTGCCTCACATGGAGCAGATTGCCGAGGATCTCCGGACGGTCCTTTCCGCCGAGTGCGCGGAGATCGTCTTTTCCTTCCCCTATTTCATATCGAGAAATGCCCCCGTCTCGGGGCTGAGCAGCTTCACCAGGTACGACGTTTCCTTTACGGCCGTCAAGGGAGAGGACTTCTTCGACCTGGTGACCTCAGTCACCGTCCCGGTCCAGACCCTGTGCCCCTGCTCCCGGGAGATCTCCGAGGCCGGGGCCCACAACCAGCGGGCCTTCGTGACCATCGCCGCCCGGATGAACGGGCTCGTGTGGATCGAAGAACTGGTTGACATTGCCGAGAGAAATGCGTCCGCTCCGGTGTATACTTTATTGAAGCGGGAGGACGAAAAATTCGTCACGGAACAGGCCTACAACACCCCCCGCTTCGTGGAGGACGTTCTGCGGGACGTGGCGGTGGACCTGGAGGCCGAGGACAGGATCACCTGGTACAGCATCCGGGTCGCCAGCAGCGAAAGCATACACAATCACGACGCCTTCGCGTCCCTTGAAAGGGACAAGGAAGGAAAGGGGAAAAAACGGGAGGAACGGAAATGAAGGTTGTGTTTTGGGGAAAGGAATTTTTCCGCCTGAAGGACTCCCTTGACGGTGCCTTCTCCAGTCATGACATTCTCGTCGCCGATCCTGCGGACGACCGGGGAGCCCTGGGGGATGCGGAAATGCTCGTCGTCAGGCCCGTGACGGTGGACGATGCCCTTCTCTCCCGGGCCCCCGCCCTGAAGCTCGTCCAGCAGTGGGGGGCCGGGGCCGAGGGGATCGACCTCGACGCCTGTTCCCGCAGGGGAATCTTCGCCTGCAATGTTCCCTCCATCGGAACGGGGAACGCCGAGGGAGTCGCCGAGGTGGCGTTCCTCCACATGCTGATTCTGGCCAAACGATTTTTCCGTGCCAGGGAGAAGCTTCTCGAAGGAAAGGTCTACACTCCTCCGGGAATGGCCCTGTGGGGGAAAAAGGCCTGCGTCATAGGCCTCGGCAACGTGGGACGGTCCATCACGGTGAGGATGAAGGCCTTCGGTATGAAGGTGACCGGGGTCAACCGCACCCTTCCGGCGGACCATGCCCGCTGGGGAATCGATACCTTCGTTCCTCTCACCGATGCCGAAAAGGCGGTGAAGGGGGCGAAATTCGTCGTGACGGCCCTTGCCCTCACCCCGGAGACGGAAAATATCGTGGGCGAGCCCCTTTTTCGGGCTATGGACAGGGATGCCTTCTTCATCAACGTGGCCAGGGGCGGCATAGTGAGCCGGCAAGCCCTGGAACGTGCCCTGGAGGAGGAATGGATCGCCGGCGCCGGGCTCGATGTCCTCTGGGAGGAGCCCCACCGGACGGACGATCCTTTCCTCGCCCATCCGAAGGTGGTGGTGACCCCCCACATCGGCGGTGTGAACGACGCCTCCCTCGAGGGAGTCCTCAGGTTCATTGCAGGCAATGCGGCGCTCCTTGCGGAGGGAAAGAGACCCATGTCGTGTCTCAACGAAAGCGGGACGGGGCGGAAGAAGTCTTGAAAGAAACCCTGTCCGCCCTGTTCCGGAGATTCCTGTATTTTTTTCTGATCCTTGTCATCGCCGTCGGAGTGGTGTACATCTATTTTCTATGGTGGGAACGCAGGGAGTCCCTGAATCCGGAGGTGGTATCCGCCGTTCCCTACACCCATTCCGACAGGATCCCCGCCCGGGCGGTGCTTCTCTGGCGGGAGGAAGTGGTTTCCTCCCGGTGGAGCGGCGCGGTGGCCTTCCCTGCCCCCGGCCCGAGAAGGGTGGCGAAGGGGGAGACCCTCGCGGTGGTCAGCGCGCCCTCCGGAAAGATGGCGGTCAAGGCGGAGAAAACGGGGTATTTCGTTCCCGCCCTTGACGGCGCCGAAGGAGAGTGGACCTACGCCGCCTTCTGGAACGGCATGGCTCCCCTGCCGTCCGCTCCTCCGGCGCAGTTCATAGGACCAGGGACCTTCGTGGAGAAAGGACGGCCGGTGGGGAAGCTCATTTCCCAGCCCCAGGATCTTCGCTGCATCCTCTACGCGGACGTGACGCCGTCCCTTGAGCGGGACATCAGGGCGGGATTCGTCCGGGTGAAGACGAAGGAAACGGAGTGGGCGGCGAAGGCTGAAGTCCGGGTCGCCCGGTTTCTTGATTCGAAAGTGAAGCTCTACCTGACGCTCCCGTTCTTCCCCGCCTCCGCGACGGCTTCCAGGGAGATGGGCCTTCTTCTCGAAGCGGGAGAGCGAAGCGGGGTCTCCGTCCCGGAATCGGCGGTGCTTTTCCGGGAGGGGCGGCTTGGGGTGCTCCTGGTGGACGGAAATATGGTCCATTTCCAGGCAGTCCGGGGAATTCCGGTGGAGGGCGGCAGATTTTTCATCACAGAGGGACTGAGGCCCGGAAATATCGTGGTGCTCCATGCCCAGAACGGAAAGGAAGGGAAAATCCGTTTATGGTAACTTCTATTCGGGACAACCTGGAATCGGTCCGGGACGACATTCGAAAGGCCGCTGCCCTGTGCGGCAGGCGGGAGGAGGAGATTCTTCTCGTTGCCGTGACGAAGACACGTCCGGTGGAGGATGTGGCGGAAGCGGTACGCTGCGGCGTGACGGCCGTGGGGGAGAACAGGGTCCAGGAACTGCTGGAGAAGCGGGCCCTCTGGCCAGGGGGCGTCGAACCGCAGTGGCGGCTCATCGGCCACCTCCAGCGGAACAAAGTCCGGAAGGCTCTTTCCGTTGCCTCCACAGTGGACTCGGTGGACTCCCCGGAACTGGCCGCCGCCCTCTCGAGGATCGCCGCGGAGGAAGGCAGAATCCTTCCCGTGCTTCTCGAGGTGAACACGTCCGGTGAAGCCTCCAAGCACGGGGTTGCCCCGGGGGAAGCGGAAGCCCTGCTTCACCATATTCTCCGGAACTGTCCTTCTCTCCGTCCGGAAGGCTTCATGACCATCGGGCCCCTCACCGGGGGAGAAACGGATGTGCGGAGGGCCTTCGCCCTTCTCCGGACCATCTGCGATTCTGCGCGCGGCAGCACGGGGCTGGCTCTTCCGGAACTTTCCATGGGAATGAGCGGCGATTTCTTCTGGGCGGTGCAGGAAGGAAGCACCATGGTGCGTGTCGGTTCGTCCATATTCGGTGCGCGCCGGTGAAAGACGGGGGTGGAGGAATGCTTGAAAGGCTGATGGCGCTCCTGGGACTGGTGGATCCCGGCGGAGAGTACGATGACGACGGGGAAGAGGATCTTCGCCCGGACCTGGAAGAGCGGGAGGAGCGGGTGATCCGCCCCGCTGCGGGAGAGGCGGACCTCATCATCCTCCGGGGCCCGTCCGGGCCGGACAGAAAGGAAGAACTCGCGGAGGCCCTCAGAAAGGGTAAAATGCTCCTCGTGGACCTGCGGGGGATGGAGCGTGAACCCGGCCAGAGCCTCCTTGACTTTCTCTGCGGGGTCGCCTTCGCGAACAGGGGGACGGTGCTCAGGGTAGCGGGAGGAATTTTTCTCGCTGCGCCGAGAAAAACCATGATAGAGGAATGGGAGGACGAAAACGGTGCCTGATCTTTTGACCGCCCGGGACATCGAAAGCAAGTATTTTTCCAGGGCAATGCGGGGCTACGCGGTCAGCGAGGTGGACGAATTCCTCGACCGGGTGGCGGAAGATATCCAGGAATACTCCCTCCGGTGCGCGGAGCTCGAGCGCCGCATCGACAGGCTTGAAGAACAGATCCGGGAATACGAGAACCTCAAGGAGACCCTCCAGGGAACGCTTCTCATGGCCCAGAAAAGCGCGGAGGCCAAGGAAGAGGCTGCGAGCAGGCAGGCGGAAACCCTGATCAGCGAGGCACGGCTGAAGGCCGAGCAGGTCGTTCTTGACGCCTCGGCGGCGAAGGACAGGGAACGGAGGGAACTCCAGCGTCTCCGGCAGATGAAGCAGGAGTTCAAGGCGGAATTCAGGGCCCTGCTCTCACGGTTCGCCGCCCTCTCCGACGGCGAGGAAGAATCCTTCGCCGAGGAGGAAGAGTCAGCGAGGTGAACGCTCCTGTCCGCAGTCTTTCCGACCCCGTCCGGTTTGTGAAGGGAGTGGGCCCCGCCCGGGAGGCGCTGCTTGCACGGCTCGGGATCCGCTCCGCCGGGGATCTCCTCTTCCTCTTTCCTGCCCGGTACGAGGACAGGCGGAACCTCGCCCCCCTTTCGTCCCTCCGTGGCGGCGAGACCGTGTCGGTGGCAGCGCGGGTGGCGGCCTTCGAACGGCGGAAAACTGCCCGGAAAGGACTTTCCGTCATCACCGCCCTCATCTCCGACGGCATGACCATGGCCAGGGCCGTGTGGTTCAACAGGGTGGGTCTTGAAAAGGTGCTCCTTCCGGGAGTACGGGTCCTTTTCTTCGGCCGGGTCGACGTACGGGGGGGGGCGGTCCAGCTCACGAACCCCGACTTCGAGATCCTGGACGAAGACGGGGACGAAGAAAAATCCCTCGCCATCGTTCCCGTCTACCCCACCACCGCAGGGCTCTCCCAGAAGGCCCTGCGGAGAATGACCGGCTCGGCCCTGGAAGATTTCCTTCCCTCCCTCGGGGAATTCCTTCCCGACGACCTCCGTTCCCGGCTCCGACTGCCCGGCGTGGCAGAATCGGTCCGGCAGCTTCACTATCCCGAATCCCGGGAGAAATGGAAGGCCGCCCGGAACCGGCTTGCCTTCGATGAATTCTTCCTCCTCCAGACGGGACTGGCCGTTCGCCGCAGCCTTGCCGGGGACACGGCTTCTCCGGCCCCCTCCCTCCCTCCCGGGAGGCTTGTGGCGGAATGCCTCGAAAACAGGCTTCCCTTCACCCTCACGGACGGGCAGAAAAAAGCGGTGGAGGACATCTTCGCCGACATGGCGCGGGTCGTACCCATGAACCGCCTGCTCCAGGGGGACGTGGGCTCGGGCAAGACGGTGGTGGCCCTCCTGGGCCTTCTGGCGGCCATGGACGGAGGATGCCAGGGGGCATTTCTCGCCCCCACGGAAATCCTCGCCCGGCAGCACTACCTCCGCCTCGCCCCCATGATCGAAGCCCTCGGCGGCAGATGCGCCCTCCTCACCGGCTCCCTCCCGGCCAGGGAGAAAGCTGAAATCCAAAAAGGCCTGGAATCGGGAGAAATTTCCGTGGCCATAGGGACCCACGCCCTGCTCTCCGAAAAAACGGCCTTTGCCAGGATGGGCATTGCCATCGTGGACGAGCAGCACCGGTTCGGCGTCCTGCAGAAGCATGCCTTCCGGTCCAAGGGCGAGAGCCCCCATGTCCTCGTCATGACGGCCACCCCCATTCCCCGGACGCTTACCCTTACGGTCTACGGCGACCTTGCCGTCTCCGTCATCAACGAGCTGCCACCGGGAAGGAAACCCGTGGAGACCAGGGCGGTCCCTCCGAAGAAGATCCCGGGACTCCTCTCCTTCCTCGGGGAACGGATGAAAGCCGGTGAACGGGTCTACTGGATCTGCCCCCTCATTGAGGAAAGCGAAACCCTTGATCTGGCGGCGGCTGAGGCACGGTTCGCCGAGCTCCGGGAGCGTTTTTCGCCCCTGGGGGCCGGTCTGCTCCACGGCCGCCTTCCCAACGGTGAGAAGGAAAATGTCATGGACGGCTTCCAGCGGGGGGACATTTCCCTCCTCGTATCAACCACCGTCGTGGAGGTGGGAGTGGACGTGCCCGAGGCCACCATCATGGTGGTGGAGGATGCCGTCCGGTTCGGCCTGTCCCAGCTCCACCAGCTTCGGGGAAGGGTGGGGCGGGGAACCGGTGAATCCTGGTGCTTCCTGATATGCTCCCCCTCCTCGCAGGAGGCGAGGGAACGGATCGGGGCGTTCTGCGCCACCTCCGACGGATTCGCCATCGCCGAGGCGGACCTCCGGCTCAGGGGGCCCGGGGAAGTGTGCGGCGTCCGACAGTCGGGAGTCACGGACTTCCGCGTGGCGGACCTGATCAGGGACAGGGATATTCTTGAAACCGCGAGAAGGGAAGCCTTCAGCCTCGTGGCGAAGGACCCGGGACTCCTGTCGTGCCCGGAGCTGAAGGACCGGCTGTACACCACTCTGGGGAGGTCGCTGAACCTTGTGGAAACGGCGTGACAGGGATCTCCCGGCAGGGGAGAAAACGGCCGGCTCCGCCGACCTGGAACGGTATCTTCTGAACCTCCTCTCCAGGGGGATACTTCCCGCTGCGAAGGTCAGGGAAAAGCTCGCAGCCCGGGGAGCGTCCCCTGAAGAAGCCGACGGGCTCATCCTCCGCTTCGAGGAGGGGGGCTTCATCGACGACAGGGCCTATGCCGTCCTGTTCGCCGATTCCCGCCCGGACTGGGGACCCATCCGCCTGAGGGACGAACTGAGGAGGAGAGGCGTATCCTCCTCCTTCATCCGCGAGGCCCTCGAGGACATTGACGAGGAGGCAAGGGCGGAAGCCCTTGCGGAGGAACTAGCTTCAAGGGGGCTGGAGGCGGAGAAGATCATCGGGCGCCTTCTCCGGCGCGGTTTTTCCTTCTCCGTCTGCAGAAAGGTAACGGAAAGGGCTTGTGAGGGTGAAGGCTGACCTGTAAAATAGTACGAAGCACGGAAAACGGGAGACTTCTGTTTTCCCCCTTACCAGTACCTTGAAAATAAAATTGAGGAGTGATTACAGCACCATGAATTTTTTGACAGCAATGGTCGCAATTGTCGTGGGAATTGCCGCCGGAACAGGGGCGGGATTCCTTCTTTCCAAAACCCTCGGGGCGCGAAACCTTGAAAGCGCAAAAGCCCAGGCCAGGAATATCCTGAGAGAGGCCCAGGTGGCAGCGGAACAGAGCAAGCGGGAAAAGCTCACCGAGGCCAAGGAAGAGATCTTCAGGCTCCGCCAGGAGATCGAGAGGGAAGGCAAGGAACGCCGCAACGAACTCCAGAGGGCAGAGCGGCGGCTGGAACAGAAGGAAGAGAACCTTGACCGCAAGCTCGACCGGGTAGCCCACCGGGAGGAAGAGCTCAAAGGAAGGCAGGAGGAGCTGGAAGCCCGCCTGCTCGAAGTCGAGGAGACGAAGCGGAAGCAGATGGAACGCCTCGAGGAAATCGCCGGGATGACCAGGGAAACTGCCCGGGATATCCTTCTCAGGCAGACCGAGGAAGACGCCCAGCACATTCTCGGACTCAGGCTCAAGGAGCTTGAGGAGAAGGCAAAGCGGGAGGCCGAGAGAAAGGCCAGGGAAATCATCGTCACTGCCGTGCAGCGCTGCGCCGTGGAACATACTTCCGAGGCGGCTGTGAGCGTCGTCCATCTTCCCTCCGACGAAATGAAGGGAAGAATCATCGGCAGGGAAGGACGGAACATCAGGACCTTTGAAACCCTCGCCGGCGTTGACCTCATCGTGGACGACACCCCCGAGGCGGTGACCCTCAGCAGCTTCGACCCCGTCCGCAGGGAAATCGCCCGGCTCTCCCTCGAGCGTCTCGTGACCGACGGCAGGATTCACCCTGCCCGCATTGAGGAACTCATCGAAAAGGCCACCAGGGACGTGGAAGAACAAATTGTGGAAGCAGGCGAGAGCGCCCTGCTCGAAACGGGAATCAAGAACATGCATTCCGAGCTCGTCCACACCCTCGGACAGCTCAAGTTCCGGTTCAGCTACGGACAGAATGCTCTCCAGCACAGCCTCGAGGTTGCCTACATTTCCGGCATGATCGCCGCTGAGCTGGGGATTGACGAGGAAATCGCCCGCCGCGCCGGACTTCTGCATGACCTCGGCAAGGCGGTGGATCATCAGATTGAGGGGCCCCATGCCCTCATAGGGGCGGACCTCGCCAGACGGTACAACGAAACGCCCGAAATAGTGAACGCAATCGCTTCCCACCACGAAGACCAGGAGGCGAAGAGCATCTACGACGTCATCGTGGCCGCCGCCGACGCGGTCAGCGCCTCCCGCCCCGGAGCCCGCAGGGAAAGCCTCGACGCTTACGTCAAGCGCCTTGAAAAGCTCGAGGAGCTGGCCAAGGGGTTCAACGGCGTGAGCAAGGCTTATGCCATTCAGGCGGGCAGGGAGGTCCGGGTGGTGGTGTCCCCGAACATATCCGACGACGGCGTGGTCCACAAGATAGCCTTCGACATCGCCCGGAAGATCGAGGAGGAAATGAAGTATCCCGGCCAGATCAAGGTCACCGTCACGCGGGAGACCAGGGCCACGGAATACGCGAAATAGGCGAAAAATGAGGATACTCTTCATCGGAGACATCATGGGAAGCCCCGGGCGCAAAGCGGTTGCCGCGGTGCTTCCCCTCCTCCGGGAGCGGTGCGGCGGTTTTGACTTCGTTATCGCCAACTGTGAGAACGCCGCCGCCGGGAAGGGAATCACCAAGAAAATCGCCGACGAACTCTTCGGCCTCGGAATCGACGGCATGACATCGGGCAACCACATCTGGGACAAGCCCGAAGGGGTTGCCGTCCTGGAGGCGGAGCCCCGGATCGTCCGCCCGGCGAACTACCCGGACGAATGCCCCGGACAGGGAATGACGGTGCTGGAGAAAAACGGCAGGCGGCTCGCCATGGCCAACCTCCAGGGAAGGGTTTTCATGCCCCCCATCGACTGTCCCTTCAGGAAGGCGGACGTTCTTCTCGCCGCTGCGGGGCAGATTCCCCTTTTTCTCGATTTTCACGCCGAGGCCACATCGGAAAAAAAGGCGCTGGCCCATTATCTCGACGGCCGGGCCGCTGTGGTTATCGGAACCCACACCCATGTGCAGACCGCCGACGAAGAAATTCTTCCCGGAGGAACGGCCTGCATTACCGATGCAGGAATGACGGGAGGGCACAGAAGCTCCATCGGAATGAAGATGGAAGGCGTGCTCCCGAAGTTTCTCACCGGCATGCCTTCCAGGTTCGAGGTTTCGGGAGAAGGGCTGGCCCTCAACGGGGTGGCCGTAACCCTGGACGACGAGACTGGACGGGCTGTGGACATCCTCAGAATCAACGAAAAATTATCTCACTAAGAATGAGCGGGGGAGGCTTTTAAGCCTCCCCCGCTCATTCTTAGCCTTTCAGCAGATCCTTGGAAGAATCTCCCCCCAGGGCATATCCACCAGCCGTTCTCCCCCGATGGAGGTCTTCATGGAGACCATCCCCTTCGGCTCGGCGGAGGAGACTCGGCCGATGACGGCGGCGTCCGCGCAGAGAGGGGACTGCCTGAGGATCCGCAGGGCCTCGTCGGCATCGGAAGGGGCCACCGCAAGGGCGGCGCACCCCTCGCAGGCCATGTAGAGAGGGTCGAAGCCGAGAACGTCGCAGAGGGATTGTACCTGGAAACCCACCGGGATGGCGTCTTCGTCGAGGGAGAAATGGAGTCCCGTGGCCTCCGCCCACTCGCAGAGAACAGTGCCCAGCCCGCCTCTGGTGCAGTCCCTCATGCAGCGCAGCCCTTCGAGGTGCAGAAGGTGACTCAGGGCCGGCCACAGGGGGGCGCAGTCGCTCAGCAACCCCTCCACGGGGAGGTCGAACCGGGCGGACGCTATGGCCGCTCCGTGCCGTCCGATGGACGTGGTGACGAGAAGGGTGTCCCCTTCATGAATACCGGTCATGGATAGGGTCCGGGCCGTCCGGATCCTGCCGAAGGCGCAGCCCGTGATGATCATTCCGTCCACCGCCCCCGAGGGAACCACCTTTGTGTCTCCTGCGGCGAGGGTCATGCCTAGACGAGCGCAGGTAGAAGCGGCGCTCTCCATGTACGAAGCCGCCTCTTCGGAAGAAAGTCCCTCCTCGAGGACAAGACTGATGCCGAGGAAATCCGGGCTCGCGCCCCGGACGGCCAGATCGTTGGCGCAGCCGCAGACGCACAGGTGCCCGATGTCGCCGCCCGGGAATCTCCGGGGCGACACGGTGAAGCCGTCCACCGTCATGGCGTAGCCTCCGGGAAGAAGGGCGGCGTCCTCCAGTTCGGGGCCGATATTCCGCTTCCTGAAGGAGTCGAGCAGCTGCGAGACGAGCTCTGCGCTCTGCCGCCCGCCGCTTCCGTGTCCCAGGGTGACTGTTGTGTCCTTCATGACCTGTCTCCTTTGAAATACCGGAAGTAAGCTCCGCATGTCCCCTCGCCGGACACCATGCAGGGGCCCACGGGGGACAGGGGAGTACATGCCGAGCGGAACAGGGGGCATTCCGGCGGGATAATCTTTCCCGTCAGCACCTCGCCGCACCGGCAGCCTGCCGGGGGAGTGCCCGGACGGAGAGAGATGCCGAACCGCTTTTCCGCGTCGAAGGATTCATACGGCCTTTTCAGTGCCAGCCCCGAGGCCGGAATGGTCCCGATGCCCCTCCACGCGGTGTCCCGGTGTTCGAAGACTTCCTCAAGCAGTCCGAGGGCTTTCGGGTTCCCTTCCTTTTTCACGGCTTTCCCGTACACCGAACGGAGGGCCGGTGCACCCTGTTTGTGCTGTCTCACGATGTCCGCGAGGCCCAGAAGGATCTGGTCCGGCTCGAATCCCGCTATCACCCCTGGAAGGCCGTACTTTTCGGGAAGAAAACGGAAGGGATCGTGCCCAAGGATGACGCATACGTGGCCTGGCAGGAGAAAGCCGGAAAGCCGGAGGTCCGGGTCCGCGGCGAGAAGCTCCACTGCGGGCGGCGTCCGCTTGTGGAACGAAAGGACCGAGAGATTGCGTATTCCTCTCCGGGCCGCCTCCGCCACGAGGGCAGCCGTGGCCGGGGCTGTGGTCTCGAAGCCGACGCCGAGAAAGACCACTTCCCGGGAGCTGTATTCTTCCGCGAGGGACAGGACATCCATGGCTCCGGTCACCACCCTGGCGTCAAGACCCCGGGACCGCTTCGACGCCAGGGACCCTCCTTCGCAGGGAACCTTGAACATGTCCCCGTAGGCTGCCACCACAGCTCCCCTGTCGAGAAGAGAAAGGGCGGCTTCGATCTCACCCTGGTCGGTGACGCACACGGGGCAACCCGGGCCGGAGACAAGCCGCAGGGTCGGGGGAAGGACGGACCTGATGCCGGAACGGAATATGGAAACCGTATGGGTTCCGCAGACTTCCATCACCGAAAGTGGTGTCCTGGAGATCTTTCCCAGCAGCTCAGCGACGGAAGGGGCATTAATGGGCATAGGGTTCTCCCGCAAGAGCCCGCAGTTCGTCCCAGAGGCTTTTCAGTTCCTCCGAGTCCTCCGGGGAGAGCTTTTCTATGGCGAATCCGGCATGGACGAGGACCGTATCGCCGGGGACGACATCATCCAGGAGATCGGTGCGGATTTCCGTGCGAACGGCGCCCGCCGAGGCAAGAGCCCGGTTCTCTCCAAGAATTTCCTTGATGGTGTGGGGAACGGCAAGACACATGAAAACTCCTCCTTTTCCGGGCTATTGTACTCCAGAATGACCGGAGAATGAAGAAAATACATTTTCATGGAGTGGAAAGATGGAAGGAGGGTGCTATAATATGCTTCGATTATTCTATATTAAGAAAACACGCGGAATAGTGAAAGGTGGGTGACGCCCGGGAAAGAGCGGTATCGAACAGTATGAACGTGTTCCAACATCTGATCACAGAAAACGAAGGAGGGGTATGGGAATAATGGCACAGGAAGCCCATCGGGAACATTGGGGAAGCAGAATCGGATTTATACTGGCGGCTGCCGGATCGGCGGTCGGACTCGGAAACATCTGGCGTTTTCCGTACGTAACGGGCCAGAACGGCGGAGCGGCGTTCGTCCTTGTTTATCTTGCCATCATTTTTGTCCTCGGCTTCTCCGTCATGCTCGCCGAGATGGCCATAGGCAGAAAGGCCCAGCTCAATGCAGTCGGCTCCTTCGAGAAGCTCAGGGGCGGCGCATGGCCCATCGTGGGCTGGATGGGCGTTGTCGCGGGATTCATGATCCTTTCGTTCTACGCTGTCATCGGAGGCTGGACCATCAAGTATTTCATCTGGTCCTTCGGCGGCCTCATGACCGAAGCTGCCGCAGGCAAGGCGGGAGACGTGTTCGGCGGTTTCGTCACCAACACCCCGCAGGTAATCCTGTACCAGGCGATCTTCATGCTGGTCACCACCTGGGTCGTCTTCAGAGGAATCGGCGAAGGCATCGAGAAGTACTGCAAGATCCTCATGCCGGCCCTTTTCATCATCCTTCTCATCCTCATCGTCCGCTCCGTGACCCTCGAGGGTGCGGGCAAGGGACTTGAGTTCTACCTCAAGCCCGACTTCTCCAAGATCACCGGAAGTTCCATCGCGGCAGCCCTGGGACAGGCTTTCTTCTCCCTCTCCCTGGGTATGGGCTGCATGATCACCTACGGAAGCTACGTGGACAAGCAGACCGGCCTTCCCGGTTCAGCCATCCAGGTGTGCGTCATTGACACAGCCGTTGCCATCCTCGCGGGACTCGCCATTTTCCCGGCGGTCTTTGCCTTCGGAGTGGACGCAGGCGCCGGCCCCGGCCTGACCTTCGTCACCCTTCCATCGGTCTTTGCCAAGATGGCCGGAGGGACGATCTGGTCAGCCCTGTTCTTCCTGCTTCTCTTCATCGCCGCCCTGACGTCGGCCATCTCCCTTCTCGAAGTGGTGGCGGCCTACTTCATCGACAAGGGATGGAGCAGGCCCAAAGCCGCCTGGATCATGGGATTCCTCATCTTCGCCCTCGGCATTCCCTCCGCCATGTCCCTGACCGGAGCGCCGAAGATCGCGGGGAAGGACTTCCTCGACGCCATGGACTTCATTTCATCCAACGTCCTTCTGCCCCTGGGCGGCGTGTTCATAGCCCTCTTCGTGGGCTGGATCTGGACGGCCGACGCACGGAAGGAAGTCACCAACGAAGGAACCCTTTCCTTCGGGATTATGGAGCTGTGGATCTGGGTCTGCCGGGTCATTGCTCCTGCCGCCATCCTCTACATCTTCATCACCGGCCTCAAGTGGTAGCAGCATCTGTTTTTCCGGGGGCCCCTTCGGGGGCCCTTTTTTTTCCGGAATTCTTGTTTTGTTGTTCCATTCACAAAAAGACTTGACTCCTTTTTTTCATTGTGTAAAATAAACATGATCTCCGGATGAACGCCGCAAGAGAGACTTTCCCGCACGAAGGAAAGCGCCGAAGGGGCAAGGCCGGCCGAACAGGGCCGGCGGAAACTCTCAGGCGAAAGGATTGCGGCCGGACGGATCTCTGAAATGAATAGCTCCCCCGATGCGGTTTCCCTCCTCTCCGGGGCTATGCGACAGAGAGTGTCTTACCTATAGGCATAGGGAGGCAGTTGAATGTCCTGTCGCAGGCTTCTTGTTACCAACAATCCCCTTTTGCGGAACACCATCCCGTCCTGCGATTTCGTCGACGGGGATTCTCTGTCTGTTCTCCTGCGGTCGAGAGATTTTGTCCACATGGGCTGGGTTCTGCTGTCCCACCCCCTGTACGGAAATCTCCGCCCCCATCAGCATCCGTACCGCTCCGTCCTTCTGGAGCGTCCCGCCGGTGAACCCCGGCCGCCTCTCGATCTCCAGTCCCTCGAGTATGTGGAAAACGCCCTCGGTGTCTATTCCGCAGAGAAGGAGCGGATTCTCTCGGACAAGGGAATGCCCGGCACGGTCCGGGATGATTATGCCTTTATCGACGCCGAGCTCATGAAGGAAAGCCTTTCCCGCTACGGCCTCTGGCCCCGGGAATCTTTGAAAACAGATCATTGAAAGGAGGTGAAGGATAATGGTTGAATTGACGAAGGAGAATTTTGACGCCGAGGTCAAGGAGAGCGCTCTTCCCGTGCTCGTTGACTTCTGGGGCCCCAAGTGCGGTCCCTGCATGGCGCTGCTCCCCAATGTCCATAAGATGGCTGAGGAGTACGAGGGTAAGGTGAAGTTCTGTTCCGTGGATGTTTCCGAGAACCGGAGAGTTGCCATCGCGAACAAGGTCATGGGCCTTCCCACGTTCCTGTTCTGGAAGGACGGTGCGGAAGTCGCCAGGATCAGCGGCGGAGATGTGACCCTGGAGAAGATCCGGGAAAATGTGGAGGCTCTTCTGAAGTAGCCTTCGCGCCCAAAAGGGGGGAAACAGACAACCATGAGACTCGAGCTGCACAAAGTGAAAATCAACAAGCTGGCCTGGGGAGACAAGACCTTTGCCCGGGGCGGTGTGCTGACGGTGAACAAAGAGGAACTCCTTTCCGTTCTCGCCGGCGATGAACGGCTTGCGAAGGTGGACGTGGACATAGCCCTTCCCGGCGAAAGCGTCCGCATCCTTCCCGTGAAGGACGTAGTGGAGCCCCGCTTCAAGATGGAAGGCCCCGGAGGAGTGTTCCCGGGCATGGTGTCCGACGTGGAAACCGTCGGCGAGGGCAAGACCCTCGTCCTTTCGGGAGCCGCCGTTGTCACCACCGGAAAGATCGTCCGCTTCCAGGAAGGCATTATCGACATGACCGGGCCGGGAGCGGAATACACTCCCTACTCCGGGACCTGCAATGTCGTGGTCATTCTCGAGAACGTCGAGGGAATCGACAAGCACGATTACGAGACCGCCTGCAGGATGGCCGGGCTGAAGGCTGCGGCCTACCTGGCAGAAAAGTGCCTCGGCACGCCCGTCGACGAGGTCGAGACCTACGAGACCCCCTGCCTGAAGGACGCCATGGCGGCCCATCCGGGACTGCCGAAGGTCGCCTACCTGTACATGCTCCAGTCCCAGGGACTTCTTCACGACACCTACCTCTACGGCGTTGACGTGAAAAAGATCCTTCCCACCTTCCTCAACCCCACGGAAGTCATGGATGGAGCCATCGTTTCGGGCAACTGCGTGTCCGCCTGCGACAAGAACAACACGTACTCCCACCAGAACAACCCGGTGATCCACCACATGTTCAGGCGCCACGGCAAGGACTTCAACTTCCTCGGCTGCATCGTCACCAACGAAAACGTGACCCTTGCCGACAAGAAGAGGTGCTCCTCCTATTCCATCAAGCTGGCGAAGACCCTCGGTGTTGATGGTCTGCTCATCTCCGAGGAAGGTTTCGGCAATCCCGACGCCGACCTGATCATGAACTGCTGGAAGGCGGAGCGGGCCGGGATCAAGACCACCCTCCTCACCGACGAATACGCCGGCCAGGACGGCGCGAGCCAGTCCCTCGCCGACTCCTGCCCCGAGGGAGACGCCTGCGTCACCGCAGGAAACGCCAACGAAGTGATCGTCCTTCCTCCCATGAAGAAGGTCATCGGCGTTCCCGAGGAAGCCAATATCATCGCCGGAGGCTGGCAGGGATCCCTCGCCGCCGACGGAACCATCACCGTGGAGCTCCAGGCCATCCTCGGAGCCACCAGCGAGCTCGGCTTCACGAAGCTCGGAGCCTACACCATCTGATCCGAATGACCGGAGGCTGTTCCGCCATCGGGCGGAAAGGCCCCACTATGACAAGGAGGTGTCACAGCATGGCAAAACTGGCAGGCAAAAAAGTACTGCTGCTCGGTGAGCGCGACGGCGTTCCCGGCCCCGCCATGGAAGCATGCTTAAAGGACAGCGGCGCCGATATCGTCTTCTCGGTGACCGAATGCTTCGTCTGAACCGCCGCAGGAGCCATGGATCTGCAGAACCAGCAGCGCATCAAGGATGCCGCTGAGAAGTACGGCCCGGAAAACGTGGTCGTGATTCTGGGTTCCTCCGATGCCGAAGGCGCTGAAATCTACGCCGAAACGGTAAGCAACGGAGACCCCACCTATGCAGGTCCCCTGGCCGGAGTCCAGTCTGGACTCGCCGTATACCATGTCTTTGAACAGGAGATTCGGGACGAATGCGACGCAAACGCCTGGGAAGAGCAGATCAGCATGATGGAAATGGTGCTCGACCCCGAGAAGCTGTCTGAAGCCGTGAGCGGCATTCGGGCACAGTTCAGCAAGTACGCCCTATAAGAGGGGAGGGAATAATTGTGTCATACCGGATCATACATTATATAAATCAGTTCTACGCTGGCATCGGCGGCGAAGAGAAGGCTGACGTCACTCCCGAAATCCGGGAGGGAGTCGTCGGGCCGGGAATGGCCCTGAAGGCCGCTCTTGGAACGGATGCCGAGATAGTTGCCACAGTTGTCTGCGGAGACTCCTATTTCGCTTCCAACATGGAGAAGGCGTCCGCCGAAATTCTCGACATGATGAAAAAGTACAAACCCGACGCGGTGGTCGCCGGCCCGGCGTTCAACGCCGGACGGTACGGCACCGCCTGCGGCGCTCTGTGCGAGGCCGTGGTGAAGCAGCTCGGCATTCCCGCGGTTTCCGGAATGTATCTCGAGAACCCCGGCGTGGAGATGTACAAGAAAAGTTTCTACATCGTGGAAACCCCTGACAGCGCCGCCGGCATGAGGAAAGCCGTTCCCGCCATGGCCGGCCTCGTCCTGAAGCTCCTGAAGGGCGAACATATCGGCACCCCTGCGGAGGAAGGCTACATCGAGCGGGGCGTCAGGAAGAACAAGTTCTACGACAAGCTCGCCGCCGAGCGGGCGGTGGACATGTTCACCGCCAAGCTCAAGGGAGAGCCCTTCGTCACCGAGTACCCCATGCCCGTTTTCGACCGGGTTGCTCCCAACCCTGCCGTGAAGGACATGAAGAATGCGGTCATCGCCCTTGTCACCTCCGGCGGTATTTGCCCCAAGGGCAACCCCGACCACATCGAGGCCTCCAGCGCCAGCAAGTTCGGCGAGTATGACATCACCGGCGTTATGGACCTCACTTCCGACGGCTACTGCACTGCCCACGGCGGCTACGACGCCACCTACGCAGACCAGGACGCTGACAGGGTCCTTCCCGTGGACGTCCTTCGGGACATGGAAAAAGCGGGTGTCTTCAAGAAACTCCACAACAAGTTCTATACCACCGTGGGCAACGGCACGGCCGTGGCCAGCTCGAAGCGCTTCGCCGAAGAAATTGCCCGCAGGCTCATCGCCGACGGCGTCACCGCCGTCATTCTCACCTCCACCTGAGGCACCTGCACTCGTTGCGGCGCAACGATGGTCAAGGAAATCGAGCGTGCAGGCCTTCCCGTGGTACACATTTGCACCATAGTTCCCATCTCCCTCACCGTGGGAGCGAACAGGATCGTTCCCGCCATAGCCATTCCCCATCCCCTCGGCGACCCCACGAGGACCATGGAAGAAGAGAAGGAGATCCGGCGCCACATGGTGGAAAAAGCCCTGAAGGCGCTTCAGACGGAAATTTCCGATCAGACGGTATTCGCCGACTGACGGACGCCCATGCGGGGGCCCGGAGAGCATCCGGGCCCCGCAGCTCACGAGAGAACAGCACAAGGAGGTTGGACCCCCATGGCCACCGCAGGAATCAAAGGATATGCCTATTGCCTGAACCACGCTCCCGAGACGGGATTCCATTACGGGAACACGCCGTTCATTGAACGAGAGACGAAGGGTGAGACCGAGTTCCTTCGGGAACTGCCGTCCTTCATGCAGAAATACGAGGAAGCCAGGGACTATGCCCCCAACCAGGCCTACATCGGCGGGATGACCCTCGAAGCCCTGGAAAACTCCCCGCAGCCCTGGCACGGCAACAGGATCGCCGGATCGGGCCGCTATGGAGCTTACGGAGAAATCATGCCGGAGGACGAGTTTCTCGGGCTGATGGATATATGCGATGTCTTCGACATCATCTGGCTGGAGACTTCCTTTGCCGCTTCGGTCAGGGAAAAGCTTGCCGCAAGTCCTGTGATGAACGATAAGCTGCTCGCCCGCCTCGAGGCAGGCCATTCCGCCGACGAGATCGCCGGTGAGGTAGCTCACAAAAAGGCCCTCCCCCTGTACTTCAGCGGAAAGGTCGTGGGCTGTGCCCGGAACGGCCACGAAGTGGACGACTGCCTCTTCGCCTACGTGCTTCTCGAGAACCTCGCCTGCAAGGCAGGGGGAGTGCTCTCCCTCCTTCATCTGCTGAAGAACACAGGCATGGCTCCCGAAGAGGTGGATTTCGTCATCGAATGCTCCGAGGAAGGCGCGGGCGACATGAACCAGAGGGCCGGAGGAAACTTCGCCAAGGCCATCGCCGAAATCGCCGGGTGCGTCAACGCCAGCGGCTGCGATGTCCGGAGCTTCTGCGCCGGTCCCGTCAATGCCATGATCGCCGGTGCGACCCTGGTGGCTTCGGGCGCACGGAAAAACTGCGTCGTGCTCGCCGGGGGAGCCATTCCGAAACTCTACATGAACGGACGGGACCACGTGAAGAAGAAGATGCCCGCCCTGGAGGACTGCCTCGGAAACTTTGCCGTTCTTCTTGTTCCCGACGACGGAACGAACCCCGTCATGAGGCTTGACGTCCTCGGCAAGCACACCGTGGGCGCAGGATCGTCTCCCCAGGCCGTCACCACCGCCCTCATCCTCGATCCCCTGGAGCGGGCGGGGCTTTCCTTCATGGACGTGGACAAGTACGCCGCCGAACTGCACATCAACGAGATCACACTCCCTGCGGGAGCGGGCGACGTGCCCCTGGCGAACATCAAGATGACTGCCGCTCTCGCGGTTACAAAGAAAGCCATAGAGAAGGCGGACATGATGACCTTCGTCAAGGAGCGGGGGGTTCCCGGGTTTGCCCACACCCAGGGGCACATCCCCTCGGGAGTGCCCTTCATAGGGCACGCCTGCGAGGCCCTGAAGGCGGGAACCATGAACCGGGCCATGATCATCGGCAAGGGAAGCCTCTTCCTGGCCAGGCTCACGAACCTTGCAGACGGGGCATCTTTCCTGCTCGAGCCTGCTTCCGGAAAAAAGGAGACCGGAGCCGCGGTTTCCAAAGACGACATCAAGGCCCTTCTCCTGGAGGTTCTCTCCGAACTGTCAGGAAAGCTGTAGACGGGAGGAAAGACCATGTCTGACATCAGGAAGCTCATAGGCGAAGCCCTGGCGGAGATCGTATCCGACGCCCGGTCGGGAGGACCCCGGATTTCCGTGGGTCTCATGGCCATGGGCAGCGAGCTCGGGGCGGAGGAACTCGCCCGGGGAGCCAGGCTGGCCCAGGAAAATTCGTCCCGGATCGGGGTGGTCATGATCGGTCCGAGGATCCCCGGCTTCGGGGACCTGGCGTGGATCGAGACCCCGGACTGCGAGGAGGACGTGGCGAAGACCATGGAGAAAGCCCTTTCCGACGGAAGGATCGCCGGAGCGGTTGCCCTCCACTATCCCTTCCCCCTGGGTGTCACCACCATAGGAAGGGTTGTGACCCCCGGCAGGGGAAAACCCATGATCCTTGCCTCGTCCACCGGCACCTCCGCAGTGGGCAGGGTGGAGGCCATGGTCAGGAACGCCCTGTACGGCATCGCGGCAGCCAAGTCCATCGGCCTGGAAAACCCCACGGTGGGAATCCTTAACGTGGACGGTGCCCAGCTTGCCTACAAGGCCCTCAATAGCCTGAAGGAAAAGGGATACCCCGTGTCCTTCGGCGCCAGTGTCCGGAAGGACGGCGGAGCGGTCCTCAGGGGGAACGACATCCTCGCCGGAGCCGTCGATGTCTGCGTCACCGACACCCTCACGGGCAACGTGCTCATGAAGATGTTCTCCTCCTTCACCACCGGAGGATCCTACGAATCCCTCGGATGGGGCTACGGCCCCTCGGCGGGGGAGGGGTGGAACAGGATCATTTCCATCATCTCCAGGGCCTCCGGAGCCCCGGTCATCGCAGGCGCTCTGGAGTATACCGCCAGGGCTGCGGCGGGAAAATTGCCGGAAAAGGTGGCGGCGGAGCTTGCCGCGGCGCGGAAGGCAGGCCTGGACGCCGTGCTCGAAGGGCTCGCCCCGAAAGCCCCCTGCACCGACCTGGTGACCGCTCCTCCCGCAGAGCCCACCGACGAGGAGATCCACGGCGTGGACGTCCTGTCCATTGAAGACGGCGTCAAAGTCCTCTGGAAAGAGGGCATTTATGCCGAATCCTCCATGGGATGCACCGGTCCCGTGATCAAGGTGCCAGGGAAACATCTCGGCAAGGCCGAAGACATTCTCAAAGCCGGCGGATATATTTGACATTAGTTGGGGAAGGCTGATTTCGCCTTCCCTTTTCTCTTTTCAGAAGAATGATCTGTGCTATAATTTTTCTGAAAGAATAAACCTATTCGTACATTAAAGGGGGTGAAAGCGGACTCAAACCTGCGCCCTGTTCCAGATTCCACCGTTTTTTCTGTTTTTGAGGCACCCCCTTCCCGGGAGAATCCGGAGGGGAGGAAGTTTCCGCGCTGAATAACATGAGAGGGGGAATCGCAAGTTATGCAGGAAGTAATGAGGATCAACGGGATTATCAACGGTATCGTATGGGGGCCCTGGATGCTGGCCCTCCTGGTTGGCACCGGCGTTTACCTCACCATCGTTCTCGGTGTGCCCCAGCTTCGTTATTTTGGTCTTATGTTCAAGGAAGTATTCGGCAACCTCGGCAAGAAGAAGGAAGGCGAAGGCGCCATCTCCTCCTTCGCAGCCCTCTCCACCGCTCTCGCCTCCACGGTGGGAACGGGCAACATCGCGGGAGTCGCCACGGCCCTTCACCTCGGCGGTCCCGGAGCCCTCTTCTGGATGCTCGTTTCCGCAGTATTCGGCATGACCACGAAGATGGCAGAAGTCACCCTGGCAGTCAGGTTCCGTGAAAAGGACGAACTGGGCAACTGGCGGGGCGGCACCATGTACATCCTCGACAAGGCCGCCGGCCAGAAATGGCTCGCCTGGCTCTTCGCCCTCTTCGGATTCCTCGCCTCCTTCGGCATCGGCTGCGCTGTCCAGGCCAACTCCACCGCTGAAGGCTTCAACCTCGGCTTCGGCATCCCCAACATCTATACCGGCGTGGCGGTTGCCGTGCTCACCGCTCTCGTCATCATCGGCGGCCTGAAACGGATCTCCGAGGTCACCACCTACCTTGTGCCCTTCATGGCCATCTTCTACATCGTAGGCGCCATCCTCGTGGTTGCCACCCACACCGAACAGATCGTGCCGGCCTTCAGCAATGCCGTGAAGTATGCCTTCAGCGATCCCATGGCCATGCCCGGCGCCATCGCCGGCTGGGCGGTCAAGGCGGCCATCACCCGGGGTATTGCCCGGGGCGTCTTCTCCAACGAGGCCGGTCTCGGCTCCGCTCCCATGGTTCATGCCACCGCAGTGGTGGACCATCCTGTCCGCCAGGGCATGTACGGCCTCTTCGAAGTGTTCACCGACACCATCGTCATCTGCACCCTTACCGCTCTTGCAATCCTTACCAGCGGTGTGCTGACGGGAAATCCCGAACTCTCCGGAGCCAAGCTCTCCCTGTCCGCCTTTGAAGTCGTTCTCGGCGGCACGGGCACCATGATCCTCTCCGTGGGGCTGGCTCTCTTCGCCTTCTCCACCATCCTCGGCTGGTACTGGTACAGCGAGACCTGCGGCACCTACATCTTCGGAACGAAGGTCATTCCCGTCCTGAAGATTCTCTGGATTGCCTTCATCGTCCTCGGCGCGGCAGGCGGCGTGTTCCTCGGCGACGGCAAGGCCTTCCTCGACAACCTGTGGGATATGGCCGACACTCTGAACGGCCTCATGGCGATCCCCAACCTCGTGGCCCTTCTCATCCTCTCCGGCGAGCTGAGAAAGCTCGTAAAGGACTTCGACGAAAAGCGCCGGAACGGCACCCTGAAGATCTAACGAAACAACGGCAGGTTCGGAAAAAGGGGACGGGATTCCGTCCCCTTTTTTTCGGGAAGGAAGGGGATCCTCATGCACCGCGCCACGCGAATGGAAGTCAATCTTGCGAACGTGCAAGCCAATTTTCTGGCCATACGGCGCCATGTGGGGCCGGGGCCGGAGATTTTCGGAGTCATTAAAGCCGATGCCTACGGGCACGGTGTTCACCAGGTCTGCAAATCCCTTTCGGAAGCGGGATGCCGCCGTTTTGCCGTGGCCATCCCCGACGAGGCCTTCGAGCTTCGGGAAAGTGGCGTCACCGCGCCCATCCTCGTCCTCGGACCCACACCCGCCAGATCGGCGGCGGAATATGTCAGGCAGGGTGTCACGGCAACGATCACCGATCTTTCCTTTGCCCGTGTCCTCAGCGGCGAGGCGGTCAGGCAGGGCAGGAAAATGCCGGTCCACGTGAAGGTGGACACGGGGATGAGCCGCATCGGGTTCCTCCCAAGGGAGATTCCCGCCGTCCTCGACGAGCTGCAAACCCTGCCCGGGCTCTTCCTGGAGGGAATGTACACCCACTTCGCCACGGCGGACGAGCGGCGTCTCGATTTTACGGAGTACCAGTTCTCCGGGCTGAAGGAAGCCCTGGCAGCGGCGGAGGCCCGGGGAGTTCCCATCCCCTTCCGCCACGCCTGCAATAGTGCCGGGATCCTCGCCTGCCCGGACAAGTATCTCGACGGAGTCCGTCCCGGAGTTATCCTGTACGGCATGTATCCCTCCGCGGAATGCGTACGGTCCATCGACCTTCTTCCCACCTTCGAGGTGAAGACGGAAGTGGCCCTCGTGAAAGAACTGTCCCGGGGGAACGGCGTGGGCTACGGGCTGAAGTACATGACCAGGGGAGAAGAGCGGCTCGCGGTGCTCCCCGTAGGGTACGCCGACGGCTATTCCAGGGCACTCTCCATGAAGGTGGACGTCCTCATCGGCGGAAAACGGGTTCCCCATGCCGGGAACATCTGCATGGACCAGATGATGGTCAACGTCACCGGCATGGACGTGAAGGTGGGCGACGAGGTGGTCCTCATCGGGCGGCAGGGGAGTGAACACATTACCCCCGAGGAGATTGCCGCCGCGAGAAACACTATCAACTACGAAGTCCCCATCATGTTCCTCAGAAGGGTTCCGAGGGTCTACAACTCCTAGGGACCGGAAACGCAAATTTTCCGATGCAGCGGGGAGCGTCGCCGGCGGTCCTTTGTACCGTCAGCGACGCTCTCTGCTGTCTGCGGATTTGGAAGGCCGCTCTTTTCCTGACTTTTTCCCCCGGCTTGGGTATAATCAGTCCTGTCACAATTCAAGGAGGCGATAAGGAAATGAAACTTCCCGTACTGAGGAATTTTCCCGCCGGCTCCCTCGATGACGCCATGGTCCGCGCCCTCGAGGAAGCCGCAGCACGCTGCAGACGAAACGCCGTCACCATGGTCACTCTTGCCGACAGCGGCCACCCTGCCGGTTCCCTCTCGAGCACGGAAATGTACCTCACCGTCTACGGTGTGGCGGACCTGACGCCGGAAAACTGTTCGGGACTTGACCGGGACTATGTTTCCGTCAGCCACGGCCATACATCGCCGGGAGCCTACGCCGCCCTCGCTGAATGGGGCTTCTTCCCGGCCATGGAGGCCATAGCCCATTTCCGGCGCTGCGGTTCCCCCTTCCAGGGTCACGTGGAGCGGGACGTGCCGGGCATCGACTGGGGAAGCGGCAACCTGGGGCAGGGGCTTTCCGCAGGCGTGGGGTTTGCCCTCGCCCAGAAAGCCCGCGGGAACGGCAAGCGAACCTACGTCCTCATGGGGGACGGGGGCCAGACCAAAGGGCAGAGCGCCGAAGCCCGGCGGATCGCCGTCAAGGAAAATCTCGCCAATATCACCGCCCTGGTGGACTGGAACAATATCCAGATCTCCGGCACCCTGGAAACGGTCATGCCTGCTGACATCCCCGCTCTCTGGAAAGCCGACGGATGGAACGTGCTGGAATGCGACGGGCACTCCTTCCGGGAACTTTACGCCGCCCTCCGCCTGAGCGCGTCCTGTGACCGGCCCACGGTGATCCTGTGCCGCACCGTCATGGGCAGGGGAGTATCCTTTATGGAGAACACTCCGGAATTCCACGGCAAGGCTCCCCGGACGGAGCTGTACGTCCAGGCCATGAAAGAGCTCGGCGGCGACCCGTCCCTTCTCGACGAAGCGAGGAAACTCCGTGAGTCTGCACCGGTCCCCGCAGGAAGGCACGTGGAGCCCGCCAGGGCTGATCTCGACCTGGGCGAGCCCGTCACCTACGGAACGGACAAGAAGACGGACAACCGCTCCGCCTTCGGCACGGCCCTCGCTGACATCGGGGAGAAGAATTACGAAAGTGAAGGAAGGACACCCCTTCTCGTCTTCGACTGCGACCTTGCCGGATCGGTGAAGACAGGGGATTTCGCGAAGAAGTGCCCCGACTGGTTCATCCAGGCGGGCATCCAGGAACATTCCACCGCCACCGCCGCAGGGGCCGCCTCCACGGCGGGAGTGGTCTCCCTGTGGGCCGATTTCGGCGTCTTCGGTCTTTCGGAAGCCTACAACCAGCAGCGACTGAACGACATAAACTCGGCGAACCTCAAGACAGTGCTCACCCACGTGGGCCTCGACGTGGGCGAGGACGGCAAGACCCACCAGGCCATAGATTACGTGGGGCTGCTCCGGAACACCTTCGGCTGGAAGCTCGTGGTGCCCGGAGACCCCAACCAGACTGACAGGGCCACCCGCTGGGCCCTCGGCGAGGCGGGGTGCGTCTGCATCGCCATGGGCCGGAGCAAGCTCGGAGTTCTGGCCGATGAAAAAGGAGACCCTCTCTTCGGCGGGGAGTACCGCTTCCGCTACGGAGAAGCTGTCCGGGTGAGACCCGGGAAGGACGGTGCCATTTTCGCCCTCGGCGCCATGACGGAGCGGGCCGTGAAGGCCCGGGACATTCTCCGGGAAAATCACGGTATGGAGGTGGCGGTGTACTGTGTTTCCAGCCCTCTCGTGCCGGACGACGAAGCCCTGCGGGAAGCGGCGGGCACAGGCCGCATTCTCACCTGCGAGGATCACTCGGTGAACAGCGGCATGGGGTCCATTCTCGCCGCCCGGATGACGGAACTTGGCCTCAGCGCATCCTTCAGGGCCGTGGGAGTGCACACCTACGGGGAGTCCGGCAGCTCCCCCGACGTCATCTCCGCCATGGGGCTCGACGAGGTATCCCTGGCGAAAGTCTTCGAGTCCCTGCCGGGAAAATAGCCGTCCCGTGGAGCATCGGCTTCTTCTCCACGCATGCTGCGCCCCGGACGCCACGGTGCCCCTCGCCGATCTTGCGGAAGAGGGGTATGCCGTGACGCTCTACTGGTACGGTGCCAATATCCACCCTGCAGGAGAAGAAGAAAAACGTAAGGGAGCCCTCGGCTCCCTTGCGGCAGGGAGAGTGCCGGTCATAGTGGAGAATCTTTTCATCCCTTCGTGGATGGAGGCGGCCGCGCCCCTTGGAGCGGAACCGGAAGGAGGGAAGCGGTGCGCCCTCTGTTTCAGGCTCCAGCTCGAGGGAGCGGCCCGGGCGGCCGTCAGGGAGGGGATCCAGCGGCTCTGCACCACCCTGACCATCAGCCCCCACAAGGACGCCGCACTCATCAACGCCATCGGGGAGGAAACGGCCCGCTCCTTCGGCCTCCGGTGGCTTCCGAGGGTCTTCCGGAAACAAAACGGTTTTGTCCGCTCCGTCGCCATGTCGAAGGAGCTTGGTCTCTACAGGCAGTCCTACTGCGGCTGCATTTTTAGCCTGCGAAGAGGTGAAGCACATGAATCAGTCTCCGGTGGGGAAACTTCCCCCGGGTCAGCTTGAAGGAAGCATTTTCCGGTTCTGCGGTGCATCCCGTCCGGAGGTGCTTATCGGTCCCGGCATAGGGGAGGACGCCGCGCTCATCAGGTGGCCGGACGGAAAGTACGTGGCCGTGGCCTCCGACCCCATCGTCGGCGCGTCCGCCGGGGCGGGGAAATTTCTCGTCCACATCAATGCCAACGACATCGCCTGCAAGGGAGGAGATCCTTCATTTTTCGTGGTTACCCTCCTCATTCCCTCCAGGCAGGGCATTTCCATGGTAGAGGGGCTCATGAGGGAGATCCACGAGGCATGTCTCTCCATAGGGGCGGCAGTGGTGGGCGGCCACACGGAACTTACGGACCGCTACGACCAGCCTGTTCTCGTGGGGACCATGATGGGCCCCACGGAATACGTCCACCGGGCCACGGACATCCTTCCCGGGGACAGGCTGATTCTCACGAAACATGCCGGCCTCGAGGGCATGGCCATCCTCGCTTCGGACAGGCCCGACCTCCTGGAGCCCTTCATCGGCCCTGATGGTGTCCGTGAAGCCTCCGCCTGGCTGGAGGGCATCTCGGTCCTCGAGGAGGCGAAGTGCCTCCGGGACATCGCCCGGTTCCTTCACGACCCCACCGAGGGAGGCATAGGGGGCGGCATAGCGGAGATCATGCGGCTCAGCAGCCTCGGCGTGGAGCTGGATTACGGACAGGTTCCCCTGTCGCCCCTAACGGAAAAAGCACGGCATGGCCTGGGGTTTGATCCCTTCCACCTCATCTCCTCCGGTGTCCTCCTGGCGGTGGTGGCTCCCGAACACGAGGAGGAGGCCCTGGCGAGGATGGCGAAGAAAGGCATTCCCGCCGCTTCGGCAGGCTGTTTCGTCGAGGGACCGGGAAACTGCCCCGACAGCGTGGCCGAAGAGTTGTGGGGCCTGCTCGGCCGGCCGAGGGAAGAATGACTCCATGAACAGGGAAGGAATTCCCGGACGGGTTGCCCGTCTCCGGGAGCGTCTCCGGCGGGAAGGAGCTGACGTCTTCGTCCTTGTGGTGACGGAGCGGTACAACAGCGAGTCCATGGCCTACCTGAGCGGCTTCCGGGGAAGCAGCGGCGCCCTCGTCGTGTCGGAGGACAGAAACTATCTCCTCACAGACGGCCGCTACGCCCTCCAGGCCCGGGCCGAGTCGCCTTTCGACATCGTCATAATCGACGGCGGTTCCCTCCAGGACAAAACGGCGGACATCCTCCGCCAGGGACGGTGGAAAACCGCCGGTTTCGAGGCGGAGCGGCTCACCGTTTCCCTTTTCAGCGCTCTCGAGCCGGCGGTGCCTTCCTGGAAGGACTGCTCCGGACTGCTGCCGGCCCTGCGGCGCAGGAAGGATGAAGGGGAGGCTGCCCTCATCCGGAAGGCGGCCGACCTGGCCTGGCATGCCTACCTGGAAGCCCTGGAGACTGTCCGGGAGGGCATGACCGAGAAGGAGTTCAACGCCCTGCTCGAGTACACCCTGAGGAAAAACGGCGCCGAAGGAGGATGGAAGAATAACGGCTTCATCGTCGCCTCCGGCGAGCGGAGCGCCTTGCCCCACGGAGTGCCCACCGGAAGGGCTTTCCGGAAGGGTGACATCGTCACCGTGGATTTCGGAGCCACGGTGGAGGGGTATATGTCCGACCTGACCAGAAACTTTTCTCTCGGTCCCCTCTCCCCTCAGGGCAGGGATATCCAGGACACCCTCCTGGAAGCCCATCTGCGGGCTGCGGAAGCCATCCGTCCCGGCGCGGAAGGCAGGGCCGTGGATGCTGTGGCCAGGGACGTGATCACCCGCCGGGGATGGGGAAAACATTTCCCCCACGGCCTCGGGCACGGCCTCGGACTGGAGGTTCACGAAGCGCCGAGACTCTCTCCCCATTCCAGGGACGTACTCGAGGAAGGTGACGTGGTCACCGTGGAACCCGGAATCTACATCGAGGGCTGGGGCGGCATGAGGATCGAGGACGACTACCTTGTCACCGCCGGCGGTGCGGTCTGCCTCTCCGGCGGAAAGGGAAGGGAAGCCCCCGCCCTGTGATCTGCCGGGGGGAGAATCGGCGGAATCTCTTTCTCCGGTTGCCTTTTCTTGCCGGAAATAGATATAATGAGTTTCAGGAAACACAATCAGAAGAACACCAGAAGGGGGATATCTCATGAAAAAGTACGTGTGCACCGTGTGCGGCTATGTCTACGACCCCGCCGAGGGCGATCCCGATTCGGGAGTGGCCCCCGGAACAGCTTTTGAAGACATTCCCGATGATTGGGTCTGCCCGGTCTGTGCCGTGGGCAAAGATATGTTCGAACCAGAGGAATAAAAAAAAGGAATGGAAAAAGGGAGGCCGAAAGGCCTCCCTTCCTTATTGGGTCTCCCCGCTATGCTCCGGTACATATCCTGCGGTTCTGTACGCGTATTATGAAAATACCCTTCACTTCACGAAACACTTTCCCCTTGACACGGAGAGAACGCTACCGTAAAATGCATTAAATAACGCAACAATTCAAATTGTTGGTATTTATATTGTGCATCAAAAAATATTGATGGAGAAAGTCCGGAAGACCATAGAACCGGTCCTGAAAGGGGGAGTTTGAATGAGTCGCGGAAAAGTTGTCCCATGGTTTGCAGCAGCGGCAGTTCTTTGGGGGATTTTTCTTATGGGGGGCCCTTCGGGAACGACTGCTGCGGCAGGGGCCGGCGGAGAGTTTTAAAGTCTTCCTTCGCCGGTGGTTTTCTCCCTTGCCCCCGGTGTTTTTCAACCCCATAAAAGGGCGGCTCCCATGGAAAAGTACGTGTGTGCCGTTTGCGATTATGTATACGACCCCGCCCTCGGCGACCCTGATGGAGGAATTCCCCCGGGAACTGCTTTTGAAGACCTTCCCGACGATTGGTGCTGTCCCGAATGCGGAATGCCGAAGGATTTGTTCGAGCCAGAGGAGTAAAGGGGAGGAGGGAAAAGGAGGCCGCAAGGCCTCCTTTTATTGCAGGGCCTTCATGAAGTTTGATGCCGCGGAAATCAAGTCCTCCCGGGACAGGGAAGACGACTCGAGGGTGAGAGTGGCGTCGTCCGCCAGGGCCACCGCCAGGGCCAGTCCCACCGCGGGGACTTCCTCCAGGAGAGCCCGCTTCCCTTCGACGGTGATCCCCTCGTAGGAAGAGCCGAAGCCCAGGGGCCGGTCATCGGTCTTCATCCCTTCAGGGGGAGTGCGGAGCTCTCCGGCTCCCGGACCGGCCATCAGAGTGGCCTTCATCGTCCGCCCTCCGCCGGTGGTGTAGACCCGAACGAGCCATTCGCCGAAACTGCCCGACGGGGCCTCGAGCGGGGTTCGCTGTACTTCTCCCCCGGTGAAGCCGGGAATGTCAGGAAGAGTCCATGCTGATGCAGTGCCCGGAAGGGCCAGGATAATCATGAGAACCGTAAGTACCAGTCCGTAAAGACGGAAACGCTTCACTTTCAAAACCCCCTCGGCCGTTTTCCTCTATTCTACTACAGGGACGAACCGAATTTTCCAATCTCCCCGATACGGGGTATAATGACTCCCTGACCGAGTGTCTTCAATTCAAAACCGCCGGGAGGAGTTCTTCCGTGTACCGATATGCCCTGAAAGTCTACGGCTGTCAGATGAACGTCTATGACGGCGACAAAATGAAAACAGCGCTCAAAGAACGGGGATGGACCGAGACTGCCGAGGAGGAGGCTGACGTGGTCATCCTCAACGGATGCAGCATCCGCGACAAGGCGGAGCAGAAAGTCTGGAGCGACCTTGGCAGATTCGCCCCCCGCTGGGAGAAAGAACGGAAGCCCTTCGTGGCCGTGACGGGCTGCGTGGCCCAGAACGTGGGCCGCAAAATGGCCGCCCGGTTCCCCTGGGTCCGATTCGTATCGGGCCCCAGGCACATCGGCGCCGTGCCTGACGGCCTGGAGAAGCTCATGGCCTCTCCGGGCGAAACCTTCCTGTACCTCGACGACGACCCCAGGGCCTTCATCGAGCTCCCCGGCGCCCCCGTGGAACGGGTCAACCCCTGGAAGGCCTTCGTCACCATAGCCCACGGCTGCGACAACTTCTGCTCCTACTGCATCGTCCCCTACGTCCGGGGCCGCTTCGTCTCCCGTCCCCCCGAGGACATCCTCGGGGAGATGAGAACCCTCGCGGCCGACGGCGTCCTGGAAATCACCCTGCTGGGCCAGAACGTGAACAGCTACGGAAAGGATTTCTCCAACGGCTACACCTTCGCGAACCTTCTGCGGGACGGCGCCCTGAAGACGGGAATCCGGCTCCTCCGGTTCGCCACCTCCCATCCCCGGGACTTCACCGCCGACATCGTGGAGGTAATGGCGGAACACTCCCCGGTGATCTGCCCCTCCATCAACCTGCCCATCCAGTCCGGGAGCGACCGCATCCTCGCCCTCATGAACCGGGGATACACGGTGGAGCAGTACCGTACCGCGGTCTCCACCATACGAAGCCGCCTGCCGGGGGTGGGGCTCACCACGGATCTCATCGTAGGCCACCCCGGCGAGACGGAGGAGGATTTCCGGGAATCCATGAAGGTGCTGGAGGAATTCCGGTTCGACCTGGTTCACTCCGCGGCCTATTCCCCCCGGGAAGGCACCGCGGCGGCACGCCGGGAGGACCAGGTTCCCCACCGGGAAAAAATGGCCCGGCTGAACGAGGTGAACAACCTCCAGTCCCGGATCGCCCGGGAAATCAACGAATCCCTCGTGGGCGGCGTCTTTCCCGTGCTGCTGGACGACTTCGCCCCCAGGGGGGAAGGGCTCCTGCAGGGACGGACCCCCTCCGACAAGGTGGTGCTCGTGGAGGCGGGGGAGGATCTGCTCGGCCGGTTTGTCCGGGTGGAGATCACCCGGGCGGATAACTGGTGCCTCTCCGGCCGGATCGTCGAAAAATGAAATGAGGGGGGACGGGCAGTGAAGAAGGGATTTTTCTCCGATCCAAAATACCAGGGGCTCGCCTTCTTTGCCCTGGGAATCGGGTGTTTTGTTCTTGCGGGAATCCTGGTGTTCCTTTTTTCGGGCCGCTTCGTGGACCGTCCCTCGGGAGCGAAGGCCGGTCCCGCCCTCTCCATAACCGTACCTGTTGACAGAGACTCCGGACCGCCGGCTGGAGAAGCCTCCCTGCCCGCTCCGGAACCTCAGGAGACGAAGGAATGGGTGCTCTACATCACGGGGGGCGTGGCCTCGCCGGGAGTCTACTCCCTTCCTCCGGGAAGCAGGGTTCACAGCCTCGTGGACGCCGCGGGGGGACTGCTGCCGAACGCTGATCCGGTGAAGGTCAACCTGGCCGCTCCCCTGGCGGACGGGGTGCACGTCCATGTCCCCCTGGCGGGTGAGGTCGGCGGAAAGAACGACATCCCGGTTCCTTCGGCACCTCAGGACAGCGGCTTCCTCCGTCCGCCCGCAATCCCGGGGGGCAGCGGCGGCGGTCCCGTGAGAGTGAACACCGCATCCCTGGAAGAACTCCAGCGTCTTCCCGGGGTCGGGCCGTCCATTGCCCGGGCCATCCTTGAGTACCGGACCCGGAAAGGCAGGTTCACTTCCCTCCAGGACCTGCTGAAAGTGAGCGGAATCGGACCGAAGAAGCTGGAGAGCCTCAGAGACCACGTCGACCTGAGATGATCCCCCTTCCGGGACAGAACGAGGGCATCGCCAGAGCGCCCCTCCTTTTCCTTCTCGGAGCGGTCTTCACGGCCCTCGCCCTCGGGGACAGGGGAATGTCTCCCTCCGCGGCCGGAGCTGCCGCGTCCCTGCTGTGTCTCGGGATCCTTCTCCTTCTTTCCGGCCGCAGGCCGGCCCGGTTTCTCTCCTACTGCCTTGCCCTGACCCTTCTGGCGTTCCTGTGTTCCTTCCTTTCAAACTGGAGAATTCAGAGCTTTTTCGTATCCCGGGAGAGGGTTCTCGACGGCGGCGAGGTGATCCTTGAACGTCCGTGGGGGTCCTCTAGGGCCGTGGTGGTGGACGGCGCGGCGGGACGGTACCTTCTTCGGCTCCGGCCGGACCAGTCCGTCATGGAAGGGGAGAGCCTCACCTTTGCGGGCGAGGCCGTTCCCTTCAGGGTCAGGAAGGACTCGCCTTTTCGGGAAGACCTGTACTGGCGGGCCAGAGGCGTGTCCGCCGAAATTTTCCCCGACGAACTCCTCTCCCGGCGGGAGGGGCGCTTCGGCCTGCCCGCCCTCCGGACGGTCCTTCGCAAAAATATCCTTCTCAACCTTCCTCCCGCCACCAGGGGGTACCTTCTCGCCGCCTTTCTCGGTGTGCGGGACCCCTCTCTCGCCGACGATCACAGGACCTGGGGAACGGCCCACCTCCTCGCCGTCTCCGGCTTCCACGTGGGGCTTGCCGCCGCGGCGGCATGGAAGATTCTTTCCCTCGGGGCCCTTCGCCGGAGGCTGTCCTTCCGCGGACGGATCCTCGCGGCGAGCCTCATGCTCTGGGCTTACGCCCTGATGGCGGGCGGAGCCCCCAGCGCCCTCCGGGCGGCCCTCATGATCCAGTCAGCTCTCCTCGGCTATGCCCTCGGGCGGAAGGGGAGCCCCCTGAACGCCGTCTCCCTTGCGGGGCTCCTTCTCCTTCTCTGGAGGCCCGAGTGGTACGCCGACCTGGGGTGGAGGCTGTCCGTCACGGCAGCCCTTCTTCTGTCCGCCCTTGCCGAACGGGGCGCGGGCTGGAGGACAGCCCTCGCCGCGAGCCCCCTCGTCTGGCTTGCCACCTACCCCCAGACCGCCGCAGCCTTCGGCGCGGTCCCCCTGTCCGGCATTCTGGTCAACATGGCGGCCCTCCCGGTCTTCGCCTTCCTCTACCCCTTCGCCGCGGTGCTCTCCATACCCGCCCTGGCCGGGATACCCGGAGGGTATTACCTCGCCGGAGCCGCCGAGGGGCTCTTCCTGCTCTGGCAATGGACGGCGGATGCTCTCACGTCATTCATCCCGTGGTCGGCTTCCTGGTCGCCCGCGGTTGCGGCAGCGGGAAGCGCCGCCTTTCTTGCCGTCCTCGCCCTCGGCCTCTTCCGGCCGGGACTCCGGACCTTCGGGGGAACGCTGCTTGTGCTCCTCGCCGGGATGTTTTTTTTCTGAACCTCTGCCGTCAACAGGCGGACCCGTTCTTTCCCGGCAGTGCTCCCGGAAACGAAAAGCGCTCCCCCGGGGAGAGCGCCGAAGAAAGATCCGATATTTCCCGGATGCCCCCGCAGGGGGAGGTTTACTGCCCCAGCAGGTTCAGCACGTTCCGGGGAGCCTGGTTCGCCTGGGTCATCATCGCCATGTTCGCCTGCGTCAGAATGGAAATCCGGACGTAGTTCATCATTTCTTTTCCGAAGTCCAGGTCCCGAAGGCGGGAATCCGCCGCCGTCAGGTTCTCCGAAGCCACAGCCAGAGCAGAAGCGGCGTGCCCCAGGCGGTTGGTCAGTGCCCCGATCCTCGCCCGCTGCCGGGACACCCTGTCAATGGCCCTGTCGAGAATCGTCATCGCCCGCCCGGCGCTGTCTTTGTCAGTAACCCGAAGATCGGCCACTCCAAGGGTTTCCGCATCCATGGCTCCCAGGGAGAGCAGCAGATCTTCACCCTGGTTCGCCCCTATCTGCAGAACTGTGGAGTTGTCCGCGAGGTGCACCGTCCGAAAGACCTGGGAGCTCATTCCGGTGATGAACCGCCCGCTCTCCCTGCTGTACCGGATTCCCAGGACGCCGAGAAAGGAGTCGAACCCGAGCCGGATCGCATCGCCCCAGATACCGCCGAGTTCCTTGCCGCCTTCGACCTTCAGGCCGTGAGCGACTGTACGGCCCGAGTGGGCATCTGTGACGGCGACGGTGAACATGGTTTCTTTCGCTTCGTTGATGACCGTCATCCCCAGGGCATTCAGGATCCTCTCGTCTCCATGGAATTTATAGGCTCCCCCGGCGCCGGAAAGGGCGGACCGGAGGATCATTGTCCCCTCTACGGCATCTATCCGGTTCATCCCCGCAAGAGGTCCCGTGAAGGTGGCGAACTTGTTCTTGTCGGAGGACGACATCAGGTGCTTCATCGTTCCGTCGCCGAGTTCACTGTAAATGAGATTGTTGAGGCGGTCCAGAACCGTGTGGATTTCGTCGTTTCCGTACAGCGTCAGTCCTGCCTCCCTGTTCCCCTGGCGGATGAGGATTGTCGCAGGCTCGTCAAGGAGGAACTTGCCGTTGGCATCCCAGAACTGTTCCATATCCTCCAGTCTTGAGTAGCGGTGGGCCACCCCGCCGTCAATGCCTTCCCGGTAGACGGAAGAGAACACGGCGGCGTCGCGGACGACCCTGGGAGTATCGTCCGTCCCGGGTATGCCCGTCGGGGTTCCTCCATGGAAATCACCGAAGCTGAGAGAGACCGTCCCATCGTACACCTTGCCCCCGGGAACGCTGTTCATGCCGTAACTGAACGGGGACGGTCCTGTCTGGTAGGTGTGCAGAACGGTTTGGCGGTTGTCCAGCACCCCTTCATCAAAGCGCCAGCTCATCGGGTAGAGCCCCGAGTCCGTATTGCCGCCGAAAAGATTGATTTCATCCACGGCATATCGGTTCGTAACCGGGTCCATGTCGGAGCGGCCGTCGGCAACCAGCGAGAGTGTGAAGCGGTCTCCCTCCCGAAGGCGGCTGATGTCAGTGAAGTCGAAGAAATTGAACCGCAGTCCGTCGAAGTCGGGCGAGAAACGGAGGATCACGTCGGTGTTGCTCTCGTTGAGCCCGTATACTTCGGACTCCACGTAGCGGTACCCGCCGTCCCGATCCATGATGTGCCCCTGGATGCGGAATCGTGCGCTGCCGTTCATCACCTCGAGCACGTCGAACAGCAGCATTGCGTTCCGTGTTTCGTCCGGGGCATATTCAATCCGCTCCAGGAAGTCCCGTTCCCCCTCGCCGGATTCCATATCCTGGAAGAAAAAGCTGTTGACCAGGGCTCCCGCTTCGGGAGACGTCCTCCCCTGGTAGTTCACTTCCGCCGTGATATAGGGCATCCATCCTGCACCTTCGCCTGCCCGCGTCCCGGCGGCGAAGCCTCCTCCCGCCACGTTCAGCAGCAGTTCGCCTGTGGCGGCGTTCGTCGTGATGTTGCTGTTTCCCGGATCGACGAAAAAACCCAGGAGGCGCATCGCCATGCCGTCTTCAACCCCCGCATCGAAGCGGTATTCCATGGTGCGGGAGGGGGAACCGCCCAGCCCCCACGGATTGGCGTCGATAGTGACGATGGAGTCGGAGAGAAACGCGCCCGAAACGCCCGGATTGCTGTTCTCGTACGTGCCCCCGGCCCGGGCGGCGATGTTGACCACAAAACGGTCGTCCGTTTCGAGCTCTAGGGGTGAAAACGCGTCGAACCGGATTTCCGCGGCCCCGCCGCCGGCGTTCAGGATCAGCGGGTTTGCTGCGCTCACTGTCCCGTGGCCGTTCAGGTCGATGTTTTCCTCGAATTCCACACTGGTTCCGTCGCGGGTGTAGCCTTTCGCCCGGACGTTGTACAGGTTCTGTCCCGTCACGGTGAAGAGGATGGATGCGTTCACGTCTTCCTGCCGCCACACTTCTATGGCCCCCGGAGGAAGAACCGTCCCGGGATCCTTTCCTGCGAGGTAGTAGGACGTCTCTTCTCCGTACCAGGTTTGGGCGTACCACCGGTCGTTTGCCTGACCCGCCGTGTCCCACCCCGCGCCGGCCGCGCCGTAGCGTTCCGATGTACGGAGAATATCGGTGAAGGTGTTCACGCCGTCAAGGCCGTTCTGGATGAAGGATACCCGTGAGACATCGGAGCCGAAGGTACCGGCCCCCGTCCGGAAGAGGTGGGGAAGGGCGAAGGTTCCTCCGGCACCGTCCAGTACTCCGTTGTTGAAAATCATTGAGCCGCCGCCGTAGGTATTTGTGCCGGAATTCGGCGAACCAAGGGAGGCGGAGTCGTAGGTGGACCCGGTCGCACCGTCCCGGATGCGGTAGTCCAGCCTGTCGTGCGCCCCGGCTGACGCCGCCGAGGTGAAGAGGGCCCAGGAGTCTCCGGCGGCGAGGTCCATTCCGGTCGTGCTGTCGGGAATAAAGACGGAGGTGAAAGGGAGCGCCCCGATGCCGGTCAGGGGGTTCGACGTGCCCGCGTCGCCCTCCCACCACACGTCGGACCGGGATCCGTTCACGGCGTTTCCGTTCCTGTCGATCCCGGTGTAGGTGGTGGTGACCGATGCCCGGTCGCGGGCCTGCCACGTGGTGCTGTTCGCTGCCGCTCCTGCGGTAATTGAGACCGGTCCGCTCATAAGCTGCGACGTCCCGGTGCTCGGAAGGAACTGAACGCGGCGCCGCTCCGGAGAGCCGTCCGTGTTCGTGATGCGGAGCCTTCCGTTATGATGAGTCCCGTCATACCCCGGAGTACTGGCCACGTCGGTCCAATCCGCATCGAGGATGTCCAGTCCGTCCAGGTCCGCCCGGAGTTCCTCGATGTTCCGTCCGGCGGAAAGGGTGGCGTAGGCTCTGCCGTAGTCTCTGGAAAGTCCGCTCACGTCGCCGGAGGAGCGGTCAAGGGTCTGGTTCCCTCCGAAGAGTTCGGTAATGGTGCTGCCTGCACCCTCGGAAAGCGAAATCCTGTACCTGGAGGTCACCGTCGAGGTCCGGAGATTGATCTGCCCGGTGCCTCCTCCCGTGACCAGTTCAAAAACAGGCCCCGAGGGGTCGGCGAGATCGTCCTGGCCGAAAGCGCTGTTCGCCGCGGCCTGGAGGGCCGCCTGCACATTGTTAATATCCCTGCTGCCCACGGAAAATGATGTTGTGTGTTCGTGCAATACACGGTGCGAGCTTGCCGAGCTCCCGGCCAACAGCATGGTGCCGCCGATTCCCAGTTCCTGCTCGAAGGACTCTGCTCCGCCGTCGGCCAGGACTTGCACCATGTACGAGCCCGAAATACCTCCCGCTCCTGACGAATTGTTGTTTATCTGAAGCCGTCGTCTGCCTCCGCCGAGATCCGACGCGGCAAAGTCGATGTTGTACGCCGCAAGGTCCCCGTCAAGGGCAGCCGCGGCGGAAACAATGTCCAACCCGCCTACGTCGACGGTGTGTTCTCTCTGGAAATCCCGTGCCGTGCCCGTGGCCGTGCCTCCGTCGGCGATGACGCCGGCCAGTCCGAGGTCTGCGGCTCCTCCGGCCCCGGCAATGTCGAGGTCGTCTCCGCTGCCGTTGACAAGGTCGATCCGCCACAGCCCGCCTCCCTCGTCCACGGCGGACGCCGAACCCCATCCCCATCCCGTCAGAGCCGTGTTGATCGTTGCCGCCGCCGCTTGCATGTCCAGGTTCGAAACATCGAGGCTGTGGGTTATGCCGTCCCGGGTGATGGAAAACGAACTTCCGGCGGCTGTCCTGAACGTCGTCTGCAGAGTGACATTTTCAGCAGCGGCAGCCTGGTAGGTGAACTCAAGATTTGCCGTTGACACCGCCTCTGAATAATAGGAGGTGACCAGGTTCACGTCGGAGGAAAGGACATCCCGGCGGTCGACGGAATTTACCCTGAAATGGGTCCACAGGTTTGTCCCGAAGTTCGGATCCGTCTGGAAATCAACGTCGCCGCCGCCTGCGCCTATATTCACAGTCCCGCCGCCCGCGCCGCCGATGTCCGTCCAGGCGAGGCGCGTCTGCGAATTCACCGCTCCGCCGGAGGTCGACGCCGACATGGAAAGGTCCACGCCGGAGCGCCCCATGGGGTCCACGCGGTCGATCACGTCCGTTCCCGACACGCCTCCGGATTCTCCCCCGAAGTACGCCATGAACGGCACTTCGTCCGCAATGCGTACCTGGTATTCGCCGTAGGGAAGGATGTCCGGCAGGGCGCTGGCCTCAAGGCTGAGCACCCCGAGGTCCGCCGCAGGGGTGGTTGTTTCCGTGCCGTCGGCTTCGTGGTAGGAGATGCCCCCGAAGGGAACCTCCCGGGTCTCCAGCCTGTAGTCGCCGTCGATGAGGTGGAGGCTCCGCAGGTTGCCGAGGCCGGAGAACGCCCCGCTCTCGGGGGAGAACTGCACATTCTCCGACACCGTACCATGCTTCAGATAGAAGATATTCGTCTTTTGCACCTCTCCCTCCCCTGCGGTGGGAGTGATGCTCAGCCTGAAATTTCCCTCGCCCACCACGTTCTGGCCGAAGGCGTCCCTGGAGCGGAGCGAACCGTCCACGAACACTCTGATATGGGGGGAATCGGTGCTCCAGAGTACGGAGGCATCTCCGGAGAGCAGCTGTTTGCGGTTGAACTGCGTAGTGGACGAGATGAGGGTGATCTGTTCTTTAAGCTGATCAATCTCCTGCTGAAGGTAGGTCCTGTCCTGGAGGGTGAGGGTATCGTTGGCTGCCTGCACGGAAAGCTGTCGCATGCGCTGGAGAAGGGCGTGGGTCTCGTTCAGCCCGCCTTCGGCCGTCTGCAGCAGGGAGACGCCGTCCTGGGCATTCCGGACCGCCTGGTCAAGGCCCCGCACCTGGGCGCGGAGTTTTTCCGAAATGGCCAGTCCTGCGGCATCATCGGCGGAGCTGGTGATGCGAAGTCCTTCCGCGAGGCGGCGCATGGCTCGGGCGGAGCTTTGCTCCAGTCCTTTGGCTGCATTGACGGCAAACAGAGCGGAAATATTGGACATGATGCGCATGGCGGGCATCCTCCGGCTGTGGGAAAAAATGAAAGATCTTTGAACATCTTCATTGTACGTCAGGGAAAGACACGATATGCCGTTTACTTCTCGGTTTCTTTCTATCAGCTCTTAAATTTGCCTGTTTTGGTCATTCTTTTGCTTGTATGGTGTCTTTGCCGGTTCAGGCATTTCAGATCCCTGCAAACAGCGACTGTCGGCCGGCCTGACAGATTTCTCCTTCACGGAGGTCCGCTCCCCGCAAAAGGGACGAAATTTCCCTTCCGACAGGGTATAATATCCTGATGTTGAAATCCTTCAAAGAGGAGGACGGTACCATGCTTCTCGTCCTTGACGTCGGAAACACCACCACGGTCATCGGCATCTACGACGGCGAGACCCTGGTGAAGCACTGGAGGCTCATGTCGGAGAGGCACACCTCCGACGAACTGGGCATATACCTGCTGAACCTGCTGGATATCTGCGGCATCCCCCGGGCGTCCATCGACGGGGCCATCTACTCGAGCGTCGTTCCCTCCCTCGACATGGCCCTCTCCGAAGGCCTGAGGGAATACCTTTCCGTGGATCCGGTCAAGGTAACGCCATCCCTTGACCTCGGCATCGAGATCGCCTATTCGCCCAGGCATGAAGTGGGGGCCGACCGGCTCGTGAACTCCGTGGCGGGGAAGGCCAGGTACGGCGCCCCCCTCATCGTGGTGGACTTCGGCACGGCCATCACCCTCGACATCCTGAACTCCGAGGGCGCCTACCTCGGCGGGACCATCTCCCCCGGACTGGTGACCGGCATGGAGGCCCTCTTCGGGCGCACGGCGAAGCTGCCCCAGGTCTCCCTGGAGCCGCCGAAGAGCGTCATCGGGAACAACACCATCGGCTCCATCCAGGCGGGTATCCTCTTCGGCAACGCGGGGCTCGTGGATTTTCTCGTCAGGAAGACCTGGGACGAGCTGGGCTGCAGAACGCCGGTGGCAGCCACCGGGGGCCACGCGGCCGCCATCGCCTCCATTTCCGAAACCATCACCGCCGTGGACCCGTGGCTCACCCTGGAGGGGCTCCGGCTCATCCACGAGAGGAACCGCCCAAGGTGACCCGTTTCCCTCCCGTTCTTACGTCACCTTCCCGGCCCGGATGGGAGACTGGGGGGCTGGTTCTCGATTCCCCCCTGATGCTCGCCCCTCTCGCAGGGGTCACCATCCCCCCCGTGCGGCTTTTTTATTCCCGCCTCGGGGCTTCAGCGACCCATACAGAGATGATCAGCTGCGCAGGGCTGATCAGGACAAACCGGAAAACTGCGGGTATGCTGCAGGTGCTTCCCGGAGAGGGTCCTGTCATCGTGCAGCTTTTTGCCGGAGACCCGGATACGCTCTCGAAAGGAGCTGAAACGGCGCTGGCGGAGGGGACATTGTTTCGTGCCGTGGGCATAAACATGGCCTGCCCCATGCCGAAGGTGCTGAAAAAAGGAGCGGGAGCCCGTCTCCTGGAGAACCCTGACACCGCTTTTGCCATGGTGAAGGCCCTTACACGCTTCGGTTTCCCTGTATGGCCGAAGATACGCAAATGTCCTCCCGGCTACCCCCTGACCACGGAGGAGTTCTGCCGGGGGCTTCTGGACGCCGGCGCTTCCCTGGTCTGCCTTCACGGACGGACCCCCGCCCAGCGGTATGCCGGGGAAGCGGACAGGGATATCGTCGCACGGATGGCTGAAATGTTCCCCGGGAAAATATGCGCAAGCGGTGATGTCTATTCTCCCAGGGACATCTCTTTTTACCTTGATGCTGGATGTTCGTCCGTGCTCCTTGCGAGGGGTGCCGTGGCGGACCCTTTCCTTTTTGCCCGGACCCTGGCGTTTCTCGGCTATGACGTGCATAATATCTACGGAAATCCATCCCCGGATTTTCAGATACTGTTGTTGCTCGATTTCGGCGACGGCGTATCGGCTTTGTGCGGGCAAAGGATGGCGGCGCTTTTTGCTAAACGCATTCTTGCCGGGCTGTTTCGAGGCATGGCTGGTGTGGGCGGTCTTCGAAGGGCTGCCGCATCAGTGTCCTCATGGACGGATCTCCGGGGAATTATTGAACAAAGCGGTGAGTATTTTGAAAGGAGAGAAAAATACAGTGGATGCACAGTATGAAAAGGACGCCCCGAACCGTCTCCCCCAAGGGAACGACGGAGAGGACGAGATCGTCCGCCAGCGGAAGGACAAGCTCGAACGGCTGATTGCCGAGGAGGGGTACAACCCCTACCTCGTGGAGAAGTGGGACCGGAAGCACTCCCTCGCCTACGTGCGGGAGAACTTCAGCCACCTGGCCGAGGACGAGCTTGACGAGTCGGTGACCATCGTCACCGCAGGCAGGGTGATGACCCTCCGCAAGCACGGGAAGGCCGCCTTCGCCAACCTGGCCGACGAGACGGACAACCTGCAGCTTTACTTCCAGTTCAACGCCATGGGCGAGGAAAAGTACACCTTCGCCAAGAAATGGGTCGACTCGGGCGACTGGGTCGGCATCGTGGGCCATCCCTTCCGGACTCAGCGGGGGGAGCTCACCATCCATGTCCGGGAGTGCGTGCTCCTCTGCAAGGCCCTCCGCCCCCTGCCCGAGAAGTGGCACGGCCTGAAGGACACCGAGGTCCGCTACCGGCAGCGGTACACCGACCTCATCGCCAACCCCGAGGTACGGGAGACCTTCCGGAAGCGATCGAAGATCATCTCCTCCATCCGGAAAACCCTGGAGGACCACGGCACCATCGAAGTGGAGACCCCGATCCTGTCGGTCCTTGCGGGAGGCGCCAACGCGCGGCCCTTCAAGACCTTCCACAACGCCCTGGGCATGGAGATGTACCTCCGCATCGCCACGGAACTCTACCTGAAGCGCCTCGTGGTGGGCATGTTCGGCCGGGTATACGAGATGGGCAAGAACTTCCGCAACGAGGGGCTCGACACCATGCACAACCCGGAGTTCACCGCCATGGAGGTGTACTGGGCCTACGCGGACTACCACGACATGATGGACCTCACCGAGGAGATCATCCGGAACGCAGCCGACGTGGTCTGCGGGGCCGGCAACCCCAGGAAGCTGCGTTTTCAGGACGTGGACCTCGACTTCGACAAACCCTTCAAGCGGGGGAGCATGCTCGACCTCGTGGCGGAATACACGGGTGTCGATTTCCGGAACATTTCCGACGACGACGAGGCCCGGAGGATAGGAAAGGACAGGGGCGTGGAGATCAAGGGGACCGAGAGCCGGTTCACCGTCCTCAACCTCATGTTCGAGACCTTCGTGGAAGAGAAGCTGATCCAGCCTACCTTCGTCACCGGGCATCCCACGGAGATCTCCCCCCTCGCCAAGAGGGACCCGGAAAACCCCGACTACACCCGCAGGTTCGAGCTCTTCATCTGCGGCAAGGAAGTGGCCAACGCCTTCAGCGAGCTGAACGACCCCATCGACCAGCGGGGCCGGTTCGAGGACCAGCTCAAAAAGAAGGAAGCCGGCGACGACGAGGCCCACGATTTCGACGAGGACTTCATCAACGCCATCGAGACGGGCCTTCCCCCCACGGGAGGACTGGGCATCGGCGTGGACCGGCTCGTCATGTTCCTCACCGACTCCAGGTCCATCCGGGACGTCATTCTCTTCCCGACCATGAAGCCCCTGCCTTCCCGGACACGGGAGGACGGCGGAGAGGACGCCGGGGAGTAGGAGGCGGCTCTCCGTGCCCCGGGACGAGGAACGAACACTGGAGATACCCCAGGATGCCCGGCGGCGGGCGGCTTTCCTGCAAAGGGAGCTCGCCCGCCACGGGCGCCTCTATTACGTGGAGGACGCTCCCGAAATACCCGACGACGAATACGACGCCCTGTACCGGGAGCTCATCGAACTCGAGGCCGCCTGGCCGGAGCTCGCCTCCCCCGAGTCGCCCACGAAGCGGGTTGGTGCCAGGGCGAGCGAACGGTTCGAGAAGGTTCCCCTCTCGGTGCCCATGCTCAGCCTGGACAACGCCCTGAACGAAGAGGATCTGGACGGCTTCCTGAACCGCACCGCTCCCTGGGCGGCGGGAGGCTATGTCTGCGAACTGAAGATCGACGGCCTCGCCGTTTCCCTCACCTACGAGGACGGCGCCTTCGTCCGGGGAACGACCCGGGGCGACGGACGGGTGGGAGAGGACATCACCGCCAACCTCAGGACCATCCGCACCCTTCCCCTCACCCTGTCGGACTTTCCCCGGGGCCGGGTGGAGGTCCGGGGCGAAGTGTTCCTTGAGAGGAAATACTTCGCCGTCCTCAACGAAGAACGGGAGGAGCGGGGAGAGCCGCTCTTCGCCAACCCCCGGAACGCCGCCGCCGGAAGCCTCCGGCAGCTCGACCCCGCGGTCACCGCCGGAAGAAGGCTGTCCATCTACCTCTACTCGGTGGTTGCCCCCGAACGGCTTGGTCTCGCCTCCCAGAGGGAGATCCTCGAATGGCTCTCCCGGTCCGGTTTTCCCGTCCAGAAGGCCTGGCAGTTCTGCCCCTGCGGGGATGCCGTGAAGGAGTTCATCGCCGCCTGGGAAAAGGGGCGGTTTTCCCTTCCCTACGCCACCGACGGCGTGGTGGTGAAACTCGACTTCCTCGGCACATGGAGCGAAATGGGGTCCACCTCCCACGCACCCCGGTGGGCCGTCGCCTTTAAGTATCCCCCGGAAGAAAAGACCACCCGCCTGACCGACATCCTCGTCTCCGTCGGCAGGACCGGTTCCCTCACCCCAGTGGCCGTCCTCGAGCCCGTGACCCTTTCCGGCACGGTGGTCCGGCGGGCGAGCCTCCACAACGAGGACGAACTCCGCCGGAAGGACCTCCGGATCGGGGATCTGGTCCGGGTCCGCAAGGCGGGGGAGATCATCCCCGAGGTGCTTGGCGCTGTGGCGGAGGTCCGGAACGGAACCGAGCGGGAGTTTGCCATGCCTGAATTCTGCCCGTCCTGCGGCTCCCCTGCAGTGCGGCTCGAGGGCGAGGCGGCCCTCCGGTGCATGAACAGGGCTTCCTGCCCCGCCCAGCTCAAGGAGGGGATCCGTCATTTCGCCTCCCGGGGCGGCATGGACATCCGGGGCCTGGGCGACAGGCTGGTGGAGCAGCTTGTGGAAAAGGGGATCATCCGCACGGTGTCCGACCTGTACCGTCTTCAGGCGGACCCGGTTGCCGGCCTGGACAGAATGGGGCAGAAATCGGCTGAGAATCTCATCAACGCTGTCGCAGTGTCGAAGGAGCGCCCCTTCTCCCGCCTCCTCGCCGCCCTCGGTATCCGGTTCGTGGGAGCCAGGGGAGCGGAGATCCTGGCGGAGGCCTTCCGGGACGTACAGACCCTAAGCAACGCCCCCGAAGAGATCCTGGCGTCGGTGGAGGGCATCGGGCCCGTCATGGCGGCGTCCATCCGGTCCTTTTTCGCCCGGGAACAGAACAGAAAACTGTTGGAGGAACTGGCGGAGCTCGGCGTCCGGGGCGCCCTTCCCGCAGCGGAAGAACAGCCCGGGGAGCAGGGACCCCGGTTCCTCGAGGGCATGCGCATCGTTTTCACCGGGGAGCTGGAATCCCTGACCCGGAGCGAGGCAGAAACCCTCGCGAAGGGGGCGGGCGCTGCGTGCTCATCCAGTGTGAGCGGAAAAACATCCCTGGTGGTGGCGGGCAAGGAAGCGGGCAGCAAGCTCGCCAGGGCCGCCGCCCTTGGGGTGCGTATCGTGGGAGAAGAAGAATTTCTCGAAATGATCCGCAGCGGAAGGACTTCCTGAAGACCTCTTCAAGAAATACCCCACCGGTCGTTTCGTCGAACAGGAGGAAAAGCCAATGACGATCAGCGAAAAGGACGTTCGGCACGTGGCCGGTCTCGCCCGGCTGCGCGTGGAGGAGAAAGAAATAGAGCCCCTCGTGCGCCATTTTGAAGCCATCCTGGGCCATTTCGCCACCCTTTCCCGGGCACGGGAGGAAGGGCGGCTGAACCTCGACGGGGTGGACCCCTTTCTCTTTTCCGAGAGGGAAGTCCCTCCCCTGAGGGAGGACGAGCCCATCCGGTCCGCCGTCCGGAATGACGTACTGGAAGCCGCCCCGGAGCGGAAGGACAGCTTCTTTGTCGTTCCCCGGATTCTTGAGGAGGAGTAGGCCATGGAACTCTTTGCCCTCTCCGCCGCGGAGATGGTCCGCGGCATAAAAGCAAAGGAATATTCAGCGTCGGAGGTGTTCGCCTCCTGCCTTTCCCGGATCGAAGCCCTTGAGCCGGAACTGTCCGCCCTGCTTGCTCTCACCGCCGCCAGGGGACGGGAAGAAGCGGCCCGGGTGGACGGAATGATCGCCCGGGGCGACGATCCGGGGCCCCTTGCCGGAGTGCCCGTGGTCCTGAAGGACAACATGTGCCTCCGGGGAGTTCCGGCCACCTGTGCCAGCAGGATCCTCGAGGGATGGATACCCCCCTACGACGCGGGAGTAGCGGAACTGCTCGCCGGTGCCGGTGCCGTCTTTGCCGGAAAGGCCAACATGGACGAGTTTGCCATGGGAAGTTCCACGGAGTTCTCCGCCTTTCACCCCACGTCCAATCCCTGGGATATCGGCAGGGTCCCCGGGGGCAGCTCCGGGGGAAGCGCCGCCGCAGTGGCGGCCGGGTACGCCCCCCTGGCCCTGGGGAGTGATACCGGCGGGTCCATCCGTCAGCCCGCGTCCTACTGCGGCCTCTACGGCCTCAAGCCCACCTACGGCCTCGTGAGCCGGTGGGGCCTCGTGGCCTTCGCCTCGTCCCTCGACCAGATAGGCCCCTTCGCCCGCACCGTGGAGGACCTTGCCCTCCTGCTCTCGGTCATCGCCGCTCCCGACGCCCGGGACGGAACCTGCAGTCGCAGGGAGCGGCCGGACTACACGGCCCCCCTGGCCGCCGCCTCCCTCCGCGGCAAGAGGATCGCCGTGGTGAAGGAGCTGGATGCCATGCGGTCCTCCGTGGACCCCGAGGTACGCCGCGTCCTGGAGAACACCCTGAACCTCTGCCGGGAAGAGGGGGCGGAAATAGTGGAGGTCTCCCTTCCCGTCTCCCTCGAGTTCGGCCTGCCCTGCTACTACATCCTCGCCCCCGCCGAGGCGAGCTCGAACCTCGCCCGGTTCGACGGCGTCCGGTACGGTCTTTCCTGCAGGGAGGACGCCCTGCTCGACCTCTACCTGACCACCCGGGGGGCCGGCTTCGGCGCCGAGGTGAAGCGGAGGATTCTCACGGGGACCTACGTGCTCAGCTCGGGGTACTATGATGCCTACTATCTCACAGCCCAGAAAGTCCGCTCCCTCATGAAGGCCGAGTTCCGGAAGGCCTTCGAAGGGTGCGACCTCATCGCCCTCCCCACGGCTCCCACACCCGCCTTCAAAAAGGGCGAGATGGTGGACGACCCCGTCCGGATGTACCTGGCCGATGTGTTCACCCTGCCGGTGAACCTCGCCGAACTGCCGGCCCTGTCCCTCAACGGGGGATTCACCGGTGGAGAAAACCCCCTGCCCGTGGGTGTCCAGTTCATCGCTCCCCAGTGGGGCGAGCCCGAACTGCTGAACGCCGCGGCGGTCCTTGAGCGGGGCCTCGGAAAGGCGCCCATAGCGTCTCTCGGCACAGCGACGGAAGGAGGGAACGCCCGATGACTTTCCGGTACATCCCCGTCATCGGCCTGGAAATTCACGTGCAGCTTTCCACGGCCACGAAAATCTTCTGCCCGTGTTCCACGGACTACATCGGTGCCGAGCCCAACACCAACGTCTGCCCCGTGTGCCTCGGCCTCCCCGGGAGCCTTCCGGTGCTCAACAAAAGGGCGGTGGAGCTGGGAGTCCGGGCCGGACTGGCCCTGTCCTGCGCCATCAAGAACCACACGGTCTTCCACCGGAAGAACTATTTCTACCCCGACCTGCCCAAGGCCTACCAGATCAGCCAGTACGACCTTCCCCTCGCCGAGGGGGGAGAGATCTTCATCCCCGGCGACGACGGCCGGCCCCGGCGGATCCGCATCACCAGGCTCCACCTCGAGGAAGACGCCGGAAAACTGGTTCACTCCGCCGCCGACGGACGCCTCGAAGGGGCGGCCCTTTCCTTCGTGGACTACAACCGGGGAGGCGTTCCCCTGGCGGAGATCGTCTCCGAACCCGACATCACCTCCCCCGGGGAGGCTCGGGAGTACGTGGCCCGTATCCGCCAGACCGTGCGCTACCTCGGCGTTTCCGACGGCGATATGGAACGGGGGTCACTCCGGGTGGACGCCAACGTGTCGGTGAAGAAGACCGACGAGACATCAGGAGAGGTACTGTACTGGGGAGAGCGGACTGAGATAAAAAACATGAACTCCCTGCGGGCCGTGGAACGGGCGCTGCAGTATGAAATCCGCCGCCAGACAGCGGTCCTCGCCGGAGGGAGCGCCCTGGAGAGGGAAACCCGGCACTGGAACGACGGCGAAGGGGTCACCACCTCCATGAGAAGCAAGGAGGCCGCCAACGACTACCGCTACTTCCCCGACCCCGACATCCCCCCCATCGTAGTGACGGAAGAGCTTCTGGAAAGCACCCGGAATGCCCTGCCGGAACTGCCCTGGGCCAAGGAGCGGCGGTTCGCGGAGGAGTACGGCCTTCCTGAGGCCGACGCCGCCTTCATGGCGGAGAGCCTTCCCGTGGCCCTGTACTTTGAAGAATGCGTCGCAGGCGGCGCATCGCCCCTGCGGGCGGCGAACTGGATCCGCACCGAGGTCTTCCGGGTGATGAACGAGAAGGGCCTCTCCATGGATGCCTTCCCGGTGAAGCCATCCGCCCTGGCGGAACTCGTCGCCCTGGTGGACGGAGGAAAGCTCTCCACCACGGTGGCCCGGGAGGTCTTCGCCTGCCTGGCGGAAGGGAGGTCCCTCAAGGACGCGCTCGAGACGGCCGGAGCTTCTCCCGGAGGCCTGTCCGCCGAAGAGGTGGAACAAATGGTCGACCAGGTCCTTCTGGCCAACGGAGACGTGGTGGAGGAAATCCGCTCCGGCGGGGACCCCAAGGGGAAGAAAATCAAGTTCCTCGCGGGCCTTGTCATGCGGAAGGCCAGGGGCCAGGCAGATGCCGCTGCGGTCTCCGGTATCCTCGAACGCCGTCTGGGAGAGGAACACTAGGATACCGCTCTTTATTTTCTGCCCCATTTGTTGACGAACGGAAACGTTATGCGTAAGATATTAAAGTTGCCCTCAATGGACTGAGAAAACAGTCCGGGGCAAAGCACGAGACGCCGGAGGAGGTAGTTGGAATGGGAACCCGTCAGCCTGAGAACACTCGCAGTATCGCAATAGCGGCCCACGGAGGGGCAGGTAAGACATCCCTCGTCGAGGCCATGCTTTTCGATAACGGCATCACGTCCAGACTGGGGAAGGTCGAGGACGGCAACACCGTAAGCGATTTCAGCCAGGAGGAACAGAAACGGCAAATCTCGATCAATACTTCCCTTATCACCATGGAGCGCAAGGGCAGACAGCTCTTCGTCCTCGACACCCCGGGATTCGCCGACTTCGTTGGAGAAATGCGGTCCGCCATCCGGGTGGCCGACTCGCTGCTCATCGCCGTGAGCGGTGTCAGCGGCATCGAAGTCCAGACCGACAAGGCCTGGGAAACGGGAAGCGAATTCAATCTTCCCACCGCGTTCTACATCTCCAAGCTTGACCGGGAAAACGCCGACTTCGGCAAGGTCCTGAACGATATCCGGTCCGACTACAGCGACAAGGCCGTGGCGGCCTTTCTGCCCGTCGGTGCGGAAGCCTCCTTCAAGGGAGTGGTGGACCTCCTCGGGAACAAGGCATATATGTATGAAACCAACGGCAGCGGCAAATTCACCGAGGGCGACATCCCCGCCGACATGGCCGACGAGGCCGCCCAGGCAAGGGAATCCCTCGTGGAAGCCATTGTCGAGGCCGACGACGAACTCATGATGCGCTACCTCGACGGCGAGACCATTCCCGTGGAGGAGCTCCTTCCCGCTCTCAGGAAGGCCATCGCTTCCCGCACCGTTCTGCCCGTCTTCCCCGGCTCATCCACCCTGAACGTGGGCGTTCACCAGATCCTCGACTTCATCGCCGACTTCTTCCCCTCGCCCCTGGACTCCAGGAGCCGCCCCGCCCTGAAGGGGCAGGAAAGCGTCGAGATCGTCCCCGATCCCGCAGGGCAATTCACGGCCATCTGCTTCAAGGTCATGGTCGACCCCTACGTAGGCAAGCTCTCCTTCATCCGGGTCAACTCCGGAAACCTCACGTCCGACAACACAATTTTCAACGTGAACAAGGGTGAAGAGGAACGGATCAGCGCCTTCAAGTTCATGACCGGCAAAGAGGGCAAGGACGTCAAGGAGATCACCGTGGGCGACATCCTCGCCATTCCCAAGCTCCACAGCACCCAGGTGGGGGACAGCCTTTCCGTGAAGGGCTCCACCGTCACCTTCCCGCCCATCGACTTCCCGAAGCCTGTCTACAGCGTGGCCATCATCGCCAAGAGCCGGGCCGACGAAGACAAGCTGGGCAACGCCATCCACAAGACCCTTGAGGAAGACCCCAGCCTCACCTTCGAAAAAAATCCCGAGACCAACGACAGCGTTCTCTCCGGAATGGGCGACATGCACATCGACATCGTCCTTTCCCGCATCAAGGAGCGTTACGGCGTGGAGCTTGACACGAAGACCCCCCAGGTTCCCTACCGGGAGACCATCCGGAAGACCGCCGAAGCCCAGGGCAAGCACAAGAAACAGACGGGCGGCCACGGCCAGTACGGCGACGTCCACGTCCGGTACACTCCCCTCGAGCGGGGAGAGGGCTTTGTCTTTGAGGATAAAATTGTCGGCGGCGCCATCCCCAAGGGATTCATTCCCGCCGTCGAGAAGGGCCTTCGGGAAGCCCTCGTCAAGGGCCCCCTTGCCAGTTTCCCCGTGGTGGACTTCAAGGCCACCCTCTTCTTCGGCTCCTACCATGACGTGGACAGCTCAGAAATGGCCTTCAAGCTCGCTGCGCGGCTGTCCTTCAAGAAGGGCATTCTCGAGGCGAACCCTGTGCTCCTGGAACCCATCATGAACGTGGAAGTCACCGTTCCCGAGGAGTATCTCGGCGACGTCATGGGCGACTTCAACGGACGGAGAGGACGGATCCTCGGCATCGACAGCAAGGGACACCAGCAGGTAGTCAAGGCACAGTGCCCTCTCGCGGAGATGTTCCGCTACGCCATCATCCTCCGCTCCATGACCTCCGGCCGGGGAACCTTCACCATGGAATACGACCACTATGAGGACGTCCCCGCCGAGATCTCGAAGAAGGTCATCGCGGCCCACAAGCAGGAGGACGAAGAGGAATAGGATCCCCCGAAATCACGGAAAGAATCCGGAGCCCCGCGCCAGCCGCGGGGCTCCGCCTATAGGGAGGTGGAGAACCATGAAGAAAAAAATCATCGTCGTCGGGGCGGGAGGAGCAGGCCTTACCGCCGCGGTCGCGGCGGCCAAAAAAGGCGCAGAAGTCCTGCTGCTCTCCAAGACAGCGTGCGGAGATGCGAACTGTACCGCCTATTCCGGGGGCCTCTTTTCTCTCTCATCCGGAACGGTGACCCCGGATGACCACTTCCGGCGGATTGTTGAGACAGGCCGGGGGGTGAACGACCAGAAGCTTGTCCGGGTGCTGGCCGAAGAATCGGAAAAAAGTCTGCGGACCCTGGCGGACTGGGGCGTCACTCTGAAGATCAGCGACTCGGGGCATGCCACAGTGCGGAAATCGGCCCCGTCGGAGATCATGGGCGGGGGAGGACTGACCAGGGAACTTGCCGCCATCGCGAGGGCGGAAGGAGTCTCCATCCTCGAAAACTGTGCCGCGATGAAAATTCTCGTTGGGGAGAGAGGGGCGGAAGGACTGGAGTGGGTGAACTGGAAAACGGGGAAACAGTACCGGTCACCGGCATCCGCCGTCATTCTCGCCTCCGGCGGGGGAGGCAGAATCTATTCCCGGACGGACAACCCCTCACGGATGACCGGCGACGGATACACCCTTGCCCTCGAAGCGGGGCTCAGTCTCGTAGACATGGAATATGTTCAGTTCTACCCCCTGGGCTGGAAGGACTCCGCCTTCCCCCTGTGGATGGTGGGGCTCACCATCCTGGACTACATTCCCGTCACCGACGACAGCGGCAGGGAATTTCTCCGGGAGGCCATTCTTTCCTGGGGGCTCTCCTCGGGGAAGGAGGCGAACTACTTCGCAAGGGACAAAAGCGCCATCTTTCTCTCCCGCCACGAGCGGCAGGGAGGAAAGACCCTGCTTCACCTGGAGGACCTGGGGGAAGAGATGCTGACCATTCCTGATGTACGGGTATCCCTCATGATTGACCTTCCCCCGGAGCGCCGGACCGGGCCGGTGGAGCTTTCACCCATCCAGCACTATTTCACTGGAGGAATACCCATCGACACCGGGGGACGGACCGCCCTTCCGGGGCTGTACGCCTGCGGAGAGGTGACCGGAGGCGTGGACGGTGCCAGCCGCATGGGAGGCAACGCCCTGACGAACATCGTCACCTTCGGCCTCCGGGCCGGCAGATTCGCGGCAGAAGAGGCGGCGGAAGGCAGCACCGGGGACATTACGGAAATCCGTGCTGAACTGTCCTTCCTCGCCCCCGAAGGGGGGATCCGCCCCCGGGAGGCCAGGGAGCGGCTTCAGGCTATCGTCCAGGAAGGGCTGGGCCCCTGCAGGAGCGGCGAAGGTCTCCGCCGTTGCCTATCAGCCATGGAGGAATGGAAAGGCTCATTCCCGCCCCTGAAGGCGGAAGGTCCCATGGATCTCCTCCATGCCCTGGAGATGAAGGGCCTCTCCTGTACAGCCGAGGCGGTGGCCCATGCAGCCCTTCTCCGGGAGGAAAGCCGGGGCGTCCACTTCCGGGACGATTTTCCGGAGGAGCGGGAGGAATGGGTGTCCCGGATCCTGGTCTCCGCCGAAAAAGGGAAGCTCAAAGCAACGAGGGAAAACTAAGGGGAGTCGAAGAAAAAAGGAGGAGCGGGAAATATCCCGCTCCTCCTGCCGTATTGCCGCAGTTCGTTAGAACGTGTCCTGGGGAGCCCACATCTCGAGGAAGTTGAAGCTCCTGTCCTTCCAGATCATCATGGCCGCAGGCTTGTTCAGCGGATTGTGGGTCTCCTTGTCCACCGTAAGGGTAAAATGGACGAGGCGAAGGTCTTTCGTGTTTTCCATGGCATCCCTGACCGCCACGGGATCCGCTTTTCCCGCCTTCTTGATCGCCTCGGCCACCCAGGTGATGAGGTCGTAGGAGTTTGCCACGTTCGAGGGCTCGGCGGCGGGCCTGCCGTATTCCTTCTCGAACCGGGAGAGCAGGAGAACCAGCTGCGGGTTGGTCAGGTCCATGCTGTAGACCCAGTAGCTCCCCTCCATGGCGTCTCCGGCTATTTCGTGCATGCTGGGGCTGAAGCCGTCCCCTCCGATGAAAATGGGCTTCCAGTCCAGTTCGGCGGCCTGCTTCATTATGAGCCCCATCTCCTTGTAGAGGATGGGAAGGGCCACGGCTTCAGCTCCCGTCGCCTTCATCTCCGTGAGCTGAGCCCGGAAATCCACGTCGCCGCCCCGGAATCCCCAGACTCCCTTCAGGTCGCCCTTGAGCTCAGCGAACCGGGCCGTGAAGAATTCTTTCAGGCCTTCGGAGTAGTCGCTGCCCACGTCGGTGATGACCGCAGCGCTCTTGACACCCAGCCTGTTGATGAGGTAGTCCGCCATGACCTTGCCCTGGTAGGGGTCGGTGTAGCTCATGCGGAAGGTGAACGGACGTACCTGCCCTGTCTTCGGGTCCACCGTCACGGCGGGGTTGGTGCTCGCCGTACCGATCTGGGGGACTCCGGCGGCGGTGACCACCGAGGCGGTGGCGATGTTCAGACCGCTGTAGTTGGTGCCGCCGATGGCCACCACCTTGTCCTCGTGGACAAGCCGCCGTGCCGCCTGGATGGCATCCTCCTGCCGTCCGCGCACGTCGTAATAGATCAGCTCAAGGGGGCGTCCGAGCACTCCGCCGGCCTCGTTCAGTTCCTTCACGGCGAGAAGGGCTCCGTCCCGTTCATGCTGTCCCCAGGTTGAGCCGTCGCCGGTGAGCGTGGCCAGGTAGCCGATCTTGATGGGTTCGCCCGACGGAGCCGCACAGGCCGCGGCGCCGAAGGCGAGGAGTATCGCAACTGCAAAAGACAGACCATATCGTTTCATTATTTCGCCTCCCTGCAAATTTTCCGCTTAGTCTAAAGGCGGCTGTTCTCCGTGTCAATAGGCTGACAAAAAATCAACAAAAATTCAGAGGGCGGCAGAAGCCGCCCTCTGAAAATGTGAATGATGGATTTCTGCAGTCTCAGCGGGCTACAGGGTTCGAGGGAATTTTTCCTCCCGATGGAAGAGCCGCTCTTGAAAGAAGGTCACAGATGTTCCTTCCCGTTTTTTTCGCCAGGGGTCCCTTCCGGACGGCGAGTTCCCTGCCCTCCAGGTTCACCGTGGTGCCTTCCTTTTCAGGCCACGGAAGAAGAGGCAGAAGGACCGACGCTTTCTCTGAAAGAGGCGAGGAGTCGGCGGAGAGCACCGCAAAGTCGGTGCCGCGCAGATCCTCTTCCGAGAAGCCCGCCTCTTCCGGGGTGATTCCGATGAAGAGCATCCCCGACGGCCTGTTCTTCTTCGCCTCGCCGGCAGAGAGAACTCCGGGAAGTACGGAAAGCAGCCCCGCCGTTCCCGCTCCCCTGAAGAGGAGGAGGTACCGGCCCCCCTGAAGGGTTGCGGCAAGGCTGAAAGAGTCACCCGCAGGCTGTCCCGGTCCCAGAAGAGTGACGGGGTGTTTCGCCGCTGCGAGAAGACCGGCGGCCTTTTCAAGGGATCCGGGGCACAGGCCCGCTTTCCCTGCCATGGCCGCGAAATCGGCAGGAACCTTCTCCCTGGCGGCCTTCACGGCATCAGTGAGAGCCCGGATCGCTTCTGCCTCTTTGCCCGCTTCGGGAGCGAGGATCACGGCGTCTCCCCTGTCGAGGATGCCGGGGGTGCCGCCGAGACAGACCACGGCTGCCTGGCGGTGCCGCATGGCCCTCCGGAGCCACGATGTCAGAACGGGCTGGTCTTCGTCGGTGTTCGCCCCCAAAAGCAGGAAGGCGTCCCCTTCGCTGAAGGAGGCGTAGGAGGCCCGGACAATATCCTTTCTCTTTTCCGCCTCGGCGAGGAAGGGCAGGAATTCCGCTCCCTCCGCCGCCGAAATGACCGCTTCGGGCGTACGGAGCGCAGCGTAGTCCCGGAGAGCTTTCGCCTCCTGCAGGGTGAGGTTCGTCCCCGCCACGTAGGCCGCGCCCTTCGTTGCCGCAAGGCGGTCGAAGGCGGCCACGGCTTCGTCGAGGGACACGGACTCGCCGTTCACTGCCGGGTCGAAGTTTCCCGAGTCCTTCACGTCCCGGAAGCCGTACCGTCCCATGAAGCAGCATGACCCGAAGGTGGGGGCCGCAGGGTTGTCCAGGTCGGTGGTGATCCGGACGATCCGGGAGCGCCTGCGGTCCAGGTTAAGGTCGAGTTCGCAGCCCACGGGGCACATCTGGCAGGTGGTCCTGACGATCTCCGGCTCCTCCAGGTGGGGCCACCGTTCGGCCCGTTTTTCCATGAGGGCCCCCACGGGACAGACCTGGGTGCAGAGACCGCAGAATGTGCAGTCCGAGTGCTCCATGTCGTTATAGAACTGGGGCGTCAGCACCGACTCGAAGCCCCGCTTCGCGAAGTCGATGGCGTGGAAGCCGGAGATCTCGTCACAGGCCCGAACGCACTTGCAGCAGAGGATGCACTTGTCCAGGTTCCGGATATAGTACTGGTTCGCGTCCTCGAACTTGGCAATGTGCTCGCCGGCAAGCTTCTCCGGCTGCACCTCGTGGCTGGTGGCGTATTTCCGGAGTTTGCACTCGAAGACGTCGGCGCAGCCGCATTCCATGCACCTCTTCGCGTCCCGGAGGGTCTGCTCCTCCGTCAGCCCGGGGCTGTACTCGGCGAAAGGCTTTGCGAGCCGTGTCTCTCCGCTCACGTGGGGTACGTGCTCCTGGACGGTTTTTTCCACGTCCCTGAAGTCCTCGGGGCCGAGGTCCGTCCGGACGATATCGTAGAAGAAGGGTTTCTTCGGTGTCCCGTGGGTCAGGTAGTGGTCGAGGGAGTCGGCGGCCCAGTGGCCGTTGCCGATGGCTTCGATGGCGATCTTCGGGCCCGTCTGCTGGTCGCCGCACACAAAGACGCCCGGGAGGGGAGTGTCGTAGTCGGGGCCGGCCTTCATCTTCCGGCCGTCGTGCAGTTCCGACGGTACCCCGGAGAAGTCGATGGCCTGGCCCACAGCGGCGATGACCGCATCCACCTCGAGAACGAAGGTCTCACCGGTGGGCACGGGGCTCCGCCGACCCGAGGCGTCCGGTTCTCCGAGCTTCATCCGCTCGCAGACCACCCGCTCAACCCTGCCGTTCCCCTCGATTGATTTCGGGGCCGTCAGGTAGATGAAGTTCACTCCTTCTCCGGTGGCTTCCTCGATCTCGAGATCGTCGGCAGGCATCTCCTCCCGGCTTCTCCGGTAGAGTACCGACACTTCCTCGGCGCCGAGGCGGCGGGCCGAACGGCAGGCGTCCATGGCGGTGTTGCCTCCTCCCACCACGGCCACCCTTCTGCCTATTTTCACGTCGGGGTTGGTCTTCACGTCGTAGAGGAAGTTGATGCCTCCAAGGACACCGTCCAGGTCCTCCCCGGGCACCCGCATGGGAGAGGACTTCCAGCAGCCCATGGCCAGGATGACGCCGTCGAAATCCCTGCGGAGTTCGTCGAGGGTGATGTTCTTTCCCAGGGTCATCCCGGTGCGCACCTCCACGCCGTGGGTGAGGAGCCAGTCGATTTCCTTCTGGAGAACGGCCTGGGGAAGGCGGTAGTCGGGAATGCCGTAGCGCATCATCCCGCCGAGAAGGGCTTCCTTCTCGAAGATGACGGGCCGGTAGCCCTTCAGGCGCAGGTAGTAGGCCGCGGAGATTCCGGCGGGCCCGCCGCCCACGACGGCGACAGTTTTGCCGTTGTCTTCGATTCCGGGGATGAATCCCAGGGAATCGTTATTGATGGCCCAGTCGCCTACGAAGCGCTTGATCTCCTTAATTGACACGGGCGCGTCGTCCACGAAGTTCCTGCGGCACTTCTTCTCGCAGGGGGCGGGACAGACCCGGCCGATGCATGCGGGAAGGGTGACGTGGTGGTGGAGCACGTCAAGGGATTCCTGGTATTTTCCCTGGGCGGCCAGGTTGATGTAGGCCTGCACATTCCCGTTGGCGGGGCAGGTGAGGGTGCAGGGCGGGCGGCAGTCGCCCACGTGGTCGGAGAGCAGCAGCTCCAGGGCGGTCCGGCGAGCGCTCACTGCCCGTTCCGTCTCGGTCCTGATGACCATGCCCGGAGCGATGGTGTTGGCGCAGGCCCGAAGCAGGGTCTTTGCCCCTTCCACCTCCACGAGGCAGACAGAGCAGCCGCCGTGGAGGCTCAGGTGGGGGTCGTAGCAGAGGGTGGGTATTTCCACGCCGCAGTCGGCGCAGAGATCGAGGATTCTCTGCCCCTCGTACCCGTAGACCGTTTTTCCGTTGAGTGTGACCTTTATATTTTTCTTCATGGCAGCTAGAAATCCTCCCGAAAGGTTATTCCACCGAGATGGCGCCCACGGGGCAGACCTTTTTGCACTGGCCGCAGCGGATGCACTTCTCGTCGTCGATGACGTGGGGTTTCTTCACTTCTCCCGCGATGCAGGAGACGGGGCAGTTCCGGGCGCATTTCGTGCAGCCGATGCAGGCCGCCGGGTCGATGACGTAATGGATGAGGCTGGTGCATACCTTGGCGGGGCACTTTTTATCCCGGATGTGGGCCTCGTACTCTTCCCGGAAATATTTCAGCGTGGTCATCACCGGGTTCGGCGCAGTCTGGCCGAGGCCGCAGAGAGAACCCTCCTTTACCTGGTGGGCCAGGTCGAGCAGAGTGTCCAGGTCTTCCATGACCCCTTTGCCTTCGGTGATCCGCTCCAGGATCTCGAGCATCCGCTTGGTGCCGATACGGCAGAAGGGGCATTTGCCGCAGGACTCCTTCTGGACGAAGGCCAGGAAGAACTTGGCCACGTCCACGATGCAGGTGGTTTCGTCCATGACCACCATGCCGCCGGAGCCCATGATGGCTCCCGTGGCGTTGATGGATTCATAGTCCACAGGCGTGTCCAGCAGCGACTCGGGGATGCAGCCTCCTGAGGGTCCGCCCAGCTGGACGGCCTTGAATTTTTTATTCTCGGCGATGCCGCCCGCCACGCTGAAGATGACCTCCCGCAGGGGCATTCCCATGGGAACCTCGGCGAGGCCGCCCTTCTTGATCTTTCCCGCCAGGGCGAAGACCTTGGTGCCCCGGCTCTTGCCGATGCCGTACTCGGCGAACTTTGCCGCGCCGTGCATCATGATCCAGGGGATGTTGGCGATGGTCTCCACGTTGTTGATGTTCGTGGGCTTGCCGAACACGCCGCTGTTGGCCGGGAAGGGAGGCCGCGGCCGGGGCATGCCCCGGCGTCCCTCGATGGAGGCGATCATGGCGGTTTCCTCGCCGCAGACGAAGGCGCCCGCGCCTTCCTTTATATGAATGTCGAAGGAGAATCCGGACCCAAGAATGTTCTTCCCGAGGAAGCCCTTCTTCCGGGCCTGCTCCAGGGCCACGTTCAGGTGTTTTATGGCCAGGGGGTATTCCGCCCGGCAGTAGATGATGCCCTCGTCGGACCCGATGGCGTAGGCCCCGATGGCCATGCCCTCGATGATGCTGTGGGGGTCGCTTTCGAGAACCGAACGGTCCATGAAGGCGCCGGGGTCGCCCTCGTCGGCGTTGCAGACGAAGTACTTCTTGTCCCCCTTCGCCCCGTTGGCGAATTTCCACTTCAGACCCGTGGGGAAGCCTGCTCCCCCGCGGCCGCGGAGCCCGCTGGCGAGAACTTCGTCGATCACCTGGATGGGCGTCATGGACAGTGCTTTTTCAAGGGCCTTGTACCCGTCGTGGGCGAGATACTCTTCGATTTTTTCCGGATCGATGAGGCCGCTGTTCCGGAGGACGATGCGGACCTGGCTGTCCATGCGCTCGTTCTCGCAGGCCTTGCTCTCCGGGTCGAGGATGACGCCCCGGAGGACAATTTCTCCCCGCCCCACGTGGGACTCGGCGATTTCCCGCGCCATGGCGGTGTCCACCTTGCCGTAGGCGATGGATTTGCCGTCCCGCTCCACTTCCACGATAGGTTCCATATAACAGAGGCCGATACAGCCGACCTTCTTGATTTCCACGTCTTCCCGGCCTGCAAGGATCCCTGTGAGGGTTTCATAAATGGGAACGGCTCCCGCCGCCACTCCGCAGCTCGCCAGTCCCACCTTCACGACAGTCTTGGGCATGATGCGCACCTCCCTATTCCGGCTGGGAAGCCCGGACGGCTTCAAGCACGTCCACGGCTTTTTCCGGCGTCAGTCTTCCGTGGACCTCTTCTCCCACCATCATCACGGGCGCGAGGCTGCAGCAGCCAAGGCAGGCCACGAACTGCAGGGTGAACAGACCGTCCTTCGTGGTCTCTCCCTCCTGCACCCCGAGATGACGCTGAAGCTGCTCCCCGATACGGGCCGAGCCCTGGACGTGGCAGGCCGTCCCCCGGCAGAGCCGGACTACGTACCTGCCCTCCGGCTGGAGCCGGAACATGGCATAGAAGGTGGCGACGCCGAACAGCTCCGCAGCGGGGATGTCCAGCTCTTTCGCAATAAAGTCCACCGCTTCGGGGGCGATGTAGCCCATTTCCCTCTGCATATCGGCCAGCAGGGGAATCGTAATGCCCTTTTTCCCCCTGTAGCGGTCCGCGAGAGGGAGGAGACGGATCTCCAGATCGGAACGCGTAAGGGTTGCCGCAGACATGGTCATTCCATTTCCTCCTTGCATATTCTCGGTGAAATACCCCGGATATGGTATGCATTATACTCCCAAGAACAGAATTTTTCTCTCCCGGTGAAATTCGGTATATAATGAACTTGACTGCAAGGACATTTTCCTATATACCCTATATAGGTATATATATCAAGGAGGTGTCGATTGATGATAAAGGTCTTTTCGACGAAGACGTGCCCGTGGTGTACCAAGGTGAAGGAGTATCTTGACGGAAAGGGAGCCGCATACGAAAACGTGGATGTTCAGGCGAACCGGGAGGCTGCCATGGAGATGGTCCGGAAGACGGGCCAGATGGGAGTGCCCGTCACGCAGATAGGCGAGAAGTATATCGTCGGGTACAACCCGGAGGCCATTGACGCGGAGCTGGCGAATCAGGGACAGTAGCCTGAGAGGAAGGGGTTGACGTCGTGCCTCGAGGTTCGGGTACGGTATCGGAACTGCTCACGTTATCCTATGGAATGGCGGTAAGCGGCGGTGATTCTCTCGTGCCGGGCGGCGCGGTGGATATGGAGGCCGTCGGGGGGTATGAAGACATTCTCCGGAACGGGGATGTCTGGCTTCGGGATTCTGCTTCGGAGGGCCGTGACGGCTTGGGCTGGATCAACCTTCCGGCCCGGGACATTGCAGGCGTCGAGGAAACGGCGAAGTGGATTTCCGGCTTCGACGCCATGGTCCAGGTGGGTATCGGCGGCTCCGCCCTCGGAAACCTCATGCTTCACGGGGCGCTGCTCCCTCCCTACTGGAACGAACTGCCCCGGTCGAAACGGCAGGGTCCGAGGTTCTACATGTCAGACAACGTGGACCCGGCGGACAACCGGATGATCTGGAATCTCATCGATCCGGAGCAGACCGTGTTCACCGTCATCAGCAAATCGGGAAGCACCGCCGAGACCATGGCGAACTTCCTTTTCTTCTGGGACCGCCTCAAGGTGGATCTCGGCCCGAAAAAAGCGGCGGAGCACGTGGTGGTCATCACCGATGAAGAGAAGGGTGTCCTCCGGCCCTTCGCCGACGAGATCGGCTGCCGCCGCCTCGTTCTTCCCGCCGATGTGGGAGGCCGCTTTTCCGTGCTGTCTCCGGTGGGGCTTCTCTCCGGCGCCGCTCTTGGCATATCGGCCAGGAAGCTGCTCGAAGGAGCGGCCGAGATGGACAGAAGGCTCGCGGAGAGGAATACCGTTTTCGAAAACCCGGCCTGGCTGCTGGCCGCCCTCTCCGTGGCACATTACAGGCAGGGGAGGAACATGACGGTCCTCATGCCCTACGAGGATGCCCTGGAGCGGTTCTGCGAATGGTTCGCCCAGCTCTGGGGCGAAAGCCTGGGGAAGAACGGAACGGGATCGACGCCGGTCCGGGCCCTGGGCGCCATCGACCAGCACTCCCAGATCCAGCTCTACACCGAAGGCCCCGACGACAAGCTCTTTACCGTGATGACCGTGGCCGAGCCGGCTGAGGAAATCACCATTCCCGAGACGGAGGAAAAGGCACTGGTCTCCCTCTCCTACCTCTTCGGCCAGTCCATGAACTCCCTGCGACGATACGAGGCCCTTTCGACGGCGGCAGCCATCGCGAAGTCGGGTAAGCCGGTGGTTTCCATCGAGATACCGAAGCTCGACGAACGCCGCCTGGGTGCCATGATCCAGTTCTATGAGCACGTGACGGCCCTGGCCGGGTACCTCCTGGACGTGAACCCCTTCGACCAGCCCGGGGTGGAGCAGGGAAAGAACTACACCTACGGCCTCATGGGGAGACCCAATTACAGCGCCCAGGCCCTCGAGGTGACCGAACTGGCGGAGAAGCTTTCCCTTCGGGAAATATCCGTTTAGAATAACCTGAAAAAACGCCGGCCGCAGGAGATTCAATCCTGCGGCCGGCGTTTTCTGTTCGGCGAAGGCCGGGGTCTAGTCCCACCCGTCCTCCGGTTCGTCCACCCTGTCAGCCACCACGACGCCGAAATTCCTGTCGCCGTCGGTGTACACCGAGAAAGACCCGGAGTATATGCGGATGCCGGCATGGGAACCCAGGGCGTAGGGGGCGGTGTCGAAGAAGCTCTCGTCGAAGATGTTGTTCTTCGCCCCTTCATATACGGGCATATAGAGGATTCCGTCGATCTCCAGGTCAGTGAAGAAGTGGGTGCCGAAGGAAAGCTCCGGCATGTACCCCTCCTTGGGGAAGCCCACTTCCACGATGCAGGAGCACCTCGTGATCTCGTTGTACTGCACCGGCACGCCGAGAAGGGGGTTGCTGGAACCCACCCTGCCCGGGGCCACGAGAATGAACCGGGATCCCTTCAGGGCTTCGTTCACCGTGCCTATTCCCCTGGCCACGTCGTGGAACCGGGTCTCCTGGGCGTACACATGATGGTCCACGTACACCAGGTAGGGGATGTTCTCCTTCACGCCGTGGGTCACCATCCTGTCAGCCTTGAGTATCACATTCCGGCTCTCAAGGTCGGGAACCGACACAGACTGGGTCTGTTCGCTCAGCCACAGGGGGCGGGCCTGGACGATCTCCACCAGGTCCTCGCTGGGGTGGAAGGCGAACTCCACGTCTGCGGGCACGCCCATCTCCCGGTCGAGGAGGGCGAGGAGTTTTTTCATCCGGTCAAAGAAATGCTTCGACCGGCAGGCAAACTCTTCGAAGGTGAAGCAGACCTTTTCACCGGACCTGATGGTGGAGCCGTGGCGGGACATGGGGGTGAAATATCCCCCGTCGTCGTCGGGGCTGTAGATCTGGGCATATTCGGGGAAACAGCTGTGGTAGGGAAAAATGTCCTTCCAGATGCGCTTTACGTCTACCGTCACCAGGGATTTCTGCTCCCGGTCGATCACCTGGAAATGCTCCTGGGCATGGCGCATGATATTGAAGGGGTTCTGGCCCTCGGGGCGGAGACTCGGCAGGGTCAGGGCGAAAGTCCGTGCGTACCCCCGCTTCGTGCTGGTGGTGCCCATGCCGAAGACAAGGCGGATGATCCCGTCCTCGGAACGGATCCTGGTGGTCCACCTCCGGTAATATCGCGAGAAGCCCACGCCGGCCATGGTGGGGTAGTAGTACCGTCCCCGCCACTTCCCGGCGACCCTCATGAGAATGATCCCCATGCGGTCGTCCCCCAGGCCGTGCTTCAGCCGGTAGGCCACCGCCACGGGGAAGAATGTCCTGGCGTAGATTTTCTTGATGTCCTGTTCCACCTGGGCAGCCCGCTCCTCCAGGGGTGTCTCTCTGTCGTTGAATTCGAAGGTGGAGAGGTATTTTCCGGCAAAGGAGTATTTCAGCGAATCCTCGAGATCACTGCTGCTCCGCACCACGATGGGGTCGGTGATCTTCTCGAGGAATTTCCGGACCGCGCCGCTCACTTCTGCAGGAAGCTTCGTCTGGAGGAAGGCGTACTCTATGACCTCGGGCTCCTCCTTCTTCAGCTCCTCCAGGTCGGGAATCTGGCGGAGCACGTATTCAAATGATTCCGTGGCAATGAAAAGGGACGGGGGGAAGACCACCCGTTTCAGCGTCTCTTCCCTGCTGTCCCGGAGTTTTGCCATGGCAAAAAGCAGCGACCTTCCCTTGCCGCCGATACTGCCCTTCCCGACGATGAGATGGGCAAAATCGGGATCGTCAAGAGGATCCCAGCGGAAGTAGTGTTCCGTTACGGTGCTGTTGGCTCCGGGATAATCGGACCCTTCGGGAAACGTCCGCCCGTTTTCGGAGGGCGTGGGCCCTAAAGACAGTTCGTCGTTTTTCCCCATGTCATCTCTCCTTCAGGCTCGTCCTCCGGGAGGGACCCGGCAGCTTCCGCCCCTCCTTCGGACCATTTGTCCCGTTCGTCCAGGCACTGAAGTGCGTGTAGTATATTGTACTTTATTCTCGGGTTCCCGGCACTCAGTCCGTCAAGTATACTTTTTGCCCTCACCCGCTCCGTTTCGAGGGAAAAGGGGCAGACGTAGGGCAGCACCGGCAGTCCAAGTCGGCGGGCTTCTTTCAGAATCTTCTTCTCTTCCGCGAACACCAGGGGACGGATGACCGTCATGCCGGACCTGCTCTGCCAAAACCTGGGCTGGAAGGCCCTGAACCTGCCTGTGTTGAAAAGGTTCATCAGTGCCGTCTCCACCACGTCGTCCAGGTTGTGCCCCAGGGCCAGGAGATTGCACCCTTCCTCCTTCGCCGCCGTGTTCAGGATGCCACGCCGGATATTGGCGCACAGGCTGCATGGCGACCGTTCATTCCGCACCTCGATGATTCCCACGATGGGGTGGGGGCGGACGAAAAAGGGAATATCGAGAGAAACGCAGAATTCCCGCAGGGACGAGACGTCCGTCTCCCCGCCGGTAATGTCCACGAAGCAGGCGGCGAGCGAAAAAGGAACGGGGCTCCTTCTGCGGAGTCCCGCCAGGGCCAGCGTCAGAACAAGACTGTCCTTTCCTCCGGAGAGGCCGATCATGATCCTGTCTCCTGGGGAGATCATCCGGAAGCGGCCCGCTGCAAGGCCGATTTTTTTTCTCAGGGACAGGCTAAGGACGGGTACTGCGGTTCGGGTCAAAGAGCGCTCCTCCTCTGAAAATCAGGAAATCTGTGATAGAATAGTTCTTAAGACCTATGCCGCCGGCAAAAATTCCTTTACCGTACATTCAGGGGCAGCGTCTACTATAGCATAGTCGTATTCAAAGGAGTTGCGGCCGTTTTCGGCCCGCGTGACGGGGGTGGGGAAATGGAACTGATCAGGGTGCTCATAGCGGACGATCACAAACTTTTTCGTGACGGAGTAAAAAAGCTCCTGGAACTGGAATCGGATATCGCCGTTGTCGGAGAGGCAGGTGACGGCGAAGAAGCCCTCTCGCTCATCAGGGAGAAGGAGCCTGACATCCTTCTTTTCGACATCAACATGCCCCGGGTGGACGGCATCCAGCTTGTCCGGGAACTGAACAACATTCCCCACAAAACCCGGTATGTGGCCATAAGCGCCTACGACGACGAGGATTGCCTTTCCGCCCTCTCCGCGGCGGGAGTTCTCGGATTTGTCCTCAAGGCCTCCGGGAAGGTGGAGCTGCTTTCCGCCATCCGCTCGGCGGCCAGGGGGCAGCCCTATGTGGATCCCCGGGTCGCGGGAAAGCTCCTCACCTCCTTCTCCAGGAGAAAAGAGGAGAACGACCAGCTCTACGAGCTTACCCCCAGGGAGAAGGAAATCCTCTACTGGCTCGCCCAGGGGCTGAGCAACACGGAAGTGGCCGACAGGATGGTCCTCTCCGAAAAAACCGTGAAGAACCACGTCAGCCACGTTCTCAAGAAGCTCGACCTCCGGGACCGGACCCAGGCGGCCATACTTGCATGGCGCATCGGCTTCGCCCAGCTTTCGCCCGAAACCCTCTCCCACATTCTGGAGAGCGTCGAGCGGTAGACAGGACAAAAAAAGCGGCCGGGGGATCCCTTTCGGGGCCCCCCGGCCGCTTCTTCTTTTATGGGAAGGTCAGGAGTTCGATCCCGTGCCCGAAAGCTGGCTTACCACTGATGCAAGCCACGAGGCCTGCTGCTGCAGCTTCGCCAGGTTCACCTCCGCCTGGGCGAACTGTTCGTAGAGCCCCCGTGCCCGAAGCTCGAGGCGGGCTTCCGATTCGGAAATTCTCTTGTCTATGGTGGCGATTTCTGTCTGCCACGTGGTGATCTGGCTGGCGATCCGCCCCTTGGGCACCACGGTGCTGCCCACCTCCACCTGGGACGCGTCCACCATGTTGCCCGCGTACTCGTCCATCTGTGTCATGACCGTGTTCATGATGGCGGCCACGCCGTCGGGGTCGTTCCTCAGGGCTTCCATGAACTTTTCGGTGTTGAACTCCAGCTTCCCGCTCTTGCCGTAGTCGGTGCTCTCCGTGGAGATGCCGATCTGGGAGAGGAGGCTGAAGGGGGTGCCGAGCCCCAGGGTGTCCAGGACACCGTCCGAAGCGGCGAGGGAGAACTTCCGGTTCGGCGAGGCCTCGATCACGAGCTGGTTGTTGACCACCTTGGCGCTGGCCATCCTTATGGGATAGGTCCGTCCCTGTGGGTCGTGGTTCATCTCGTATGAACTGTTGATCTTGCCCGCTATGGTCTGCAGAGTATCCGACGGAGTCACCTCGATGGTGGCGGTCCGGACGCCCACCGTCACCGTAAAGGTGGAGTTTCCCGTCTGCCCGGCGCTTTCCATGGTCCCCTGCACGGGGCGCCCCGTCTTCAGGCTGTATTTTGCTGTGACCGGGTTCGTCATGATCTGCCGGATCTGGGACTTGGTCTGCCAGAGCAGGGAGTTTCCATGGAGCAGGCCGAACTTTTTGTAGAAGTCGTCGTTCTTGTACTGGTCGTCCTTCTGGGAGCTGGAAGCAGTCGAAGACTCGCTCAGGCGTATGTTGATCCAGTCCATGAGATCGTTGAAGGCGGTGACATAGTCCTGGATGCCCGTCACGGCCTTCTCGGCGTCCTGGGTGATGTCCATGACCACTGATCCGGGCCCGTTGACCGTCAGCTTTACCCCTTCGATGAGGTCGTCGATCTGGTTGGACGACCTGGTGATGGTGAGTCCGTCGATTTTCACCACCGCGTCCTGGGCGGCGAGGTAGTGGTCTTCCGTATCGTCGTCCAGCTTCAGGAGGGAGAGGAGATCGGCGTTTCCGTCAAGGCTGAAGACGCTCGAGTTCACCGTGTAGGAAACTTCGTAGGAGGTTCCCGCCGCCGGTCCGTGTCCGTCGATCCAGGTGATCTCGTCGCTGCCCGAGTCCACGGTGAAGTCCGTCCCCTCCGTGTAGGTGACGGAGCCTGCCTTGATGGTGAGGGTCCCGTTCGAGGGGGCATCCTTCGCCACCGTGAACCCGAGCTTGTCCCGGGTGCCGCTTCCCCTGGTGATGGTGCTCTTGTCGGTGGTCTCTCCCAGGCCCGTATTGGCGCTCCTGATGACCAGCCGGTTGTCAATTACCGACGCGGTGATGCCGAGGCTTTCACCGTAGGCCTTTCCCGTGGCGGGATCGAGGGTCATGTCCTTCGCGTCGTTGATCTTCTGGGCTATGGTGATAAGGGTGTCGGTGGTCTTGACCTCGATTTCGGCCCTCCGGCCCCCCACGTTGATGTAGAACTTCTGCGCCGAGGCGAGGCCCGCCTCGCCCATGGCCGTCTTGATCTGGGCGCTGAACCGGCTCTGGGCCGTGGCTTTCTGCAGAACCTCGATCTCGTGGCGGCTGACGGCGGCATCGGCGGAGACAGTGGCCGCCACCACGCTCTGGGCGTTCACCCCGGAGAGAACGGTGAATTCGGCAGCCTTCGCCTGGAAGGTGGATGCCAGCTTCAGGGGTGTCACGGCGGACCGCATGGTCTTCATGGAAGCAGAAAATTCGTTGAACAGGCCGATCTTCAGTTCCAGGGTATCCTGCTTGGCAATCAGGGGCTCCTGGGACTTGCGGGCGTTTTCAATAAGCTTGTCCGCCATGCTCCCCCAGTCGATGCTGGAGGAAATGCCGGGTATGGAAAAAGTGGACTGGTAATCACCCATGAAACCATCTCCCTGAAAAAAAAGGGTATAGTGCTTCCCTTTCTTATCGGCTGAAGAGGGGGGCGGCTTAAACTATCCGGTTCGGGCACCGGTCATGATACAATGGCTTTCCGGGAATACCCGACGTCCCGGGCTCCTTGCCCGGACGGAGGAACTGCAAGGCAAACTCCACGCAGGGAGGGCTGCATATGAAAATATATCTTGACGGTGAAGAGATCGCCTTTCCGGAAAACAGCCCGTCGAAAGAGGACGTGCTTGCGTCCGTGAAGGAAACCCTCGGGAAGAAGGGCATGCTGATCCGCTCCATCGAGGTCGACGGGGCGGAGCTGGACGAGGAAGCCTTCCTCGCCCTGACCGGCGGCACGGAAGCCCGGTTCGGAAGCCGGCCGGTCCGCGATTTCCTTGTCGAAACGCTGGCCGACGCTTCGGAATACCAGCAGCGTCTCGCCTCAGGCCTTGGCCGAGCTGCGGACCATCTCGAGGCCGACAGGACGCCGGAAGGGCTCGAACTCGTCGGGAAAGCGGCGGAGGGAATCGGGTGGGTCCTTCAGATAATCCACAACAGCCAGATTCTTCTCGGGGTGGACGACTCCGAGGTGGGCGGCGGCGGGCTCGGCGAAGTCAAGTCGGCCCTGCTCGCGGAACTCGAGAAGGCCTCCCGCTCCGTGGAGGAGGGCAAACCCCTCGAACTGGCCTACACTCTCCGGTCGGGAATTCTCCCCCGCATCGAAAGCCTCGGCGGATACATCAGCGCCCTGAGGAACATCGGCGACAGCACGGTACAGTGATGGCCCGGGCGGTTTTTCTCGACCGCGACGGTACGCTCATTGAAAATGTTCCCTATCTCTCCGATCCATCGGCGGTGAGACTGTCGGCATCCGGCGGGGAAGCCCTCCGGCGGCTGCGCTCCCTGGGATTTCTTCTTGTGGTGGTCACAAACCAGAGCGGCATCGCCAGGGGGGTTTTCGATGAAACCGCTCTGCCGGAAATCCACGGGAGGGTCGCTGAGCTGCTTTCCCGGGAAGGGGCCTCAGTGGACGCTTTCTATCACTGCCCTCACGGCCCGGCTGAAGAAGGTTTCCCGGGGTGTCAGTGTCGGAAGCCTGCTCCCGGGATGGGAATACGGGCCTCGGAAGAACTGGGCATCGACCTCCGGAGAAGCTGGATGATCGGGGACGCCGCCTGCGACTATGAATTTGCGGTCAACTGCGGCTGTCGTTTTGTGCTGGTACGGACCGGCCGCGGAAAAGAAACGGAAAGAGAAATTTCAGCCTTCCCTGCAGTCAGGGAGGACGAAAAATCTGGTACAATGTTCTTCGTCGCCGAAGATCTCCGCGCTGCAGCAGGTGTCATAGAACAAGCGGAGTCCGGCTTTTCCGCCGAAAGAGGAGGCTTTTCCTTCATTGACCCTTCGTAAAGGCCTGGTGCTTTTCCTGCTGCTCTCCTTTGGAGTCAGCGCCGTGGTACTTCTGTCAAGCGTGGACGGCGAAACCTGGTCCACCATTCTGCGTGCCGACAAGCGGCTCCTGTTGCTTGCCCTCGTATTTGTCCTCTCTGCGTGGGCCTGTGATGCGTCCCGCTTCTGCGCCCTCGCCCGGGCCGCCGGGGAAAAAATTGACTTCAAGCTCGGCATGGTACTCACGTGGCTTCACTATTTCGGCTGCGCCGTCACTCCCATGCAGAGCGGCGGAGGCCCCTTCCAGGTCTACGTCCTCTACAAGCGGAAGGTCCCTCTCGGCAAGGGGATCGCCATTACCCTCACCCGGACCCTGCTCACCATCCTCATACTGGGGATCGTGGTTCCCGTGGCGGTCTTCATCGAACCGGAACTCCTCCGGGGACGCCTCTTCCTCAAGGGAGTCTTCTCCTACGTCCTTGCCTTCATCATCATCTCCTGGGTGCTCGTGGTTCTGAGCATCACAAGGCCCGCGATCATCAAGCGGTGGGGCAGGGTGTTCACCCTCTGGCTCAAGCGGTTCGGGGTGGTCAAGCCCGAACGGGTGCTCAAAATCGTCAAGCGGATCAACCTCGAGGTGGACAACTACAACCTCAACTTCCAGATGTTCTTTTCCTGCGGGCTCAAGCATTTTCTCCTGGCGATCGTTCTTTCCGTATTCCACCTGCTCTTCATCTTCTCCGTGCTTCCCTGTCTCATCGCGTCGGTCAACCTGCCGTTCCACTACCTTCAGGCGGTTCTTGCCCAGGCCGTTTTCATGTTCCTGCTGTACTTCGTCCCCACGCCCGGGGCCAGCGGTGTGGCGGAAGGCGGCGGAGCTGCCCTCTTCGGCCTGCTGGTTCCCTGGAACATGGCCGGCGTCATGGCCATCGCGTGGCGGTTTTTCACCGAATATATCGCCATCGCCATGGGCGTGGTGGTGGCTGTGAAGCTGCTTGGCTGGGGCGTCACGGAGGAGCTCTACGAGCATGAGCCTCCGGTGGAGGAAGAAGCCGTGGAGAACGATTTTTCCGACGACCCCGGTGACCGCCGTGAATGATATCCGGGCGGCAGCGTTCAAACTGAGGGGCGGCCTCTGGACCGCCCTTTTTCTTGGAGTGTTCTTCCTGGCCGAACCGGTATCCGCCGGTGCCGTAACCGCCGGGCTCCTTCTCGTCTCCCTCGGGCAGGGGGTCCGCTTCTGGGCCGCCGGGTGCATCACCCGCTACCGGGGTGAACAGGTGGGGGCCGAGCGGCTTGTCACCTGGGGACCCTACGCCCTCGTCCGGAACCCTCTCTACATCGGCAACGGCCTCATCGGGGCCGGCTGGGGCCTCCTTGCCGGGTGGAAGGCCCTTCTTCTCTTCGCAATCGCCTTCCTCGTGATCTACGGCCTGCTCATCATTCCCTGGGAAGAAGCTTTCCTGCGGCAGAAATTCGGCCGGGAGTACGAACGGTACATGGAGCGGACCGGGCGCCTCTTCCCAAGGCGGTGGAACGGGGAAGACCTGGACGGTCCCTTCGACCTGTCCATTCTCTGGAAGAGCGAGCGCCACTCGGTCTTCGTCACATTGGCCGGAACGGTGCTCCTGCTCTTCCGGGCGCTGTAGCCTCCCGAAAAAACATTAGGGGCTCCCTGAAGGGAGCCCCGATTTTTTTCTACACTCTTTCCATTATGCCGCCGAAGAGCCTCTGCCACGTTTCTTCGTACACCTGCTTCGGCGGAACATTCAGGGAGGCGAGCCCCTCGGCGATGGCCGTCTGGGCAACGGCCTCGGCCACCCGTGGCGTCACTTCGTCGGAGAACAGGTCCGGGATGATGCACCGCCGGGAAAGGCGCCTCCGGTCAACCGCCCCCGCAATGGCCCGGGAGGCCGCCATGAGGATGTTTTCGTTCAGCCCCTTCGCCCGGACATCCAGCAGCCCCCTGGCGATTCCGGGGTAGGCATGGAGGTTCGGCATGGCATTGGACGTTCCCGTCAAACCTTCGGCGAAGACGGCGGCTCCGGCCTCCGAGGCCTCCTCCCAGGAGATCTCGGGCTCGGGCATGGAGAGGGCGAGGACGATGCTTCCCGGTTTCATGGAGCGCACGTGAGCGGCGCTGATTTTCCCCCTCGACGAGAGGCCGATGAAGATGTCCGCTCCCTTTACGGCCTCGTCCAGGGAGGCTCCTCCCCGGGTTTCGCCGAGCCGTTTCGCCAGCTCTTCCTGGACGAAATTCATGCATCCGTTGCCGGGCCCGATGATGCCGCACTTGTTCAGCACCGTGACCCGCCCCGCGCCTGCGTGGAGCAGCAGCCGGGCCACGGAGATTCCCGCCGCCCCCGCACCCATGATTACGGTGGAAGTGTCCGGCAGCTCCTTGTCCACCAGCTTCAGGGCGTTCATCAGTGCGGCCAGCACAACCACCGCCGAGCCGTGCTGGTCGTCGCAGAAGACGGGTATGTCCAGCTCTGTCTGGAGGCGCTCCACCACGGTAAAGGAATTGGGGCTCGACACGTCCTCGATGTTGATCGCCCCGAAGGTGGGGGCAACCATTTTAGCCATGGCGACGATGTCATCGGCATTCCGGGCGTCGATGCAGAGGGGGATGGCGTTCACGTCGCCGAAGTTCTTGAAGAGCAGGCACTTGCCCTCCATCACCGGCAGAGCCGCCCTGGGGCCGATGTTGCCCATGCCCAGGACAGCCGAGCCGTCGCTGATGAGGGCGAGCCGGTTGCCCTTGCCCGAATATTCAAAAATGACATCCGGATCCTCCATGATCCCGGCGGCGGCGTAAGCGCCCCCCTGCACGTAGGCCATGCCGAGATCTTCCTCGTTCCGTATGTTCACCGTGGGGTAGATCCGGATCTTCCCCCGGGCCTTCCGGTGCAGCTGGAGGGCTTTTTCCCTGTCGATGTTCACTGTGTCGCGCTGCCTCCTTCCCGAATATCCGCCCCTGTCAGGATGTCCTTACTTGAAGAGGGGGAGAAGCTCCTTGAACTCAGGCGTTCCCGACCTGCCCATAAGGTGGTAGATCACCGACTCCACGGGCACCACCAGCGCACCGGCCGACGCCATCGCCGAGAGGGCCCGCTCGGCCTTCAGGGGGTCCCTGCTCCCGCAGGCATCCGAAGCAAGCACCACCTTCCGGCCCTTCTCAAGCAGGTCGAGCACGGTGGCCAGGATGCAGATGTGGGTCTCGATGCCGAAGATCACCGTCACGGAACGGCCCGTTCCCTGCAGGAGCTCTTCAAAAGCGGCCTCGTCGCAGCAGGAAAACGTGTTCTTTCCCATGCGGGGAGCACCCTCCGGCAGTGCCGCCAGAATTTCCCCGTCGGTTGGGCCAAGCCCCCTGGGGTACTGTTCCGTGTACACAAAGGGAACGGAGAGCACTCTCGCCGCCGTTGCCAGCTTCACCGTATTCCGGCGGATTTCCTCCGCTCCGGAAATGGCCGGCAGAAGCCGGTCCTGGACGTCCACCATCACCAAGCAGGCAGTTTCCCGCCTCAGTCTGAAAGGAATCATGTATCCACCTCCGCACATATTCTCCGGTTATTGTACCCCATGACCGCTCCTTCCGGTTGCCTTCGGGAAAGGGGCAGGGTACAATACCCTGCGGACAGTCCCTCCGAGCCATGAAACCTACAGGCGGCAGCCCATGGATTCATGGCCGACAGGGTGCTCCCGGAAACGGAAGCGCCTCCCGCACGGCAAGGAGGGAAGGACGCTCGGCGTGCCTTTCCTGCGGTTTGGGGAGAGGCATTTTTTTATGGAAAGGGAGGATTTTCGTGAACTACCTCTCGGAAGGTTTCATTCAAGGACTCGGCCTCATCTTTACCATGGACGAGGAAGTATGGACGGCAGTGATCACCACCCTCAAGCTTTCGTTCCTTTCCATGGCCGTTACCCTGGCCATCGGCGTTCCCCTGGGTTTCATCATCGGCTACTTCTCCTTCCCGGGACGCAGGATCCTCCGGATCACCGTGGACACGCTGCTCTCCATCCCTACGGTAGTGGTGGGACTCTTCGTCTATGCCTTCATTTCCAACAGGGGGCCCCTCGGCGGATACGGACTTCTCTTCAGCATTCCCGGCATGGCCATAGGCCAGACCATCCTGGCCCTCCCCATCGTGGTCGCCCTCACGGCGTCCGCCGTGGAAAGCGTCGACGGACGGCTTCGCCTCACCCTCCTCACCCTGGGCGCCCGGGGAAAACGCCTCGCCCTTTCCACTCTCTGGGAGAGCAGGCACCAGATCCTCCTCGCCGCCGTCACCGCCTACGGAAGGGTCACCGCCGAAGTGGGCGTCTCCATGATGATCGGCGGCAACATCAAGTGGCACACCCGCACCATCACCACCGCCATCACCCTGGAAACGGGCAAGGGAGAATTCTCCACCGGTATCGCCCTCGGAGTCCTGCTCCTCGCCCTCTCCTTCGTTCTCAACTGGTCCCTTTCGGCTCTCCGAAGGAGGACGGCAGCATGAACAGGCAGACCGGACGTCCGGGATCAGCTCCGCTTTACGAGATCGAAGCGCTCGTCTGCGCCTACGAGGATGACCCCGTGCTCCACATCGACAGGCTGGACATTCCGCCTGACGGCCCCACCGCCTTTGTCGGCCACAACGGCAGCGGCAAGAGCACTCTTCTAAAGGCCCTCGCTTTCCTCCTGAAGCCGGCGGCAGGTACTATCCGCTTCCTGGGGGAACCCACGGAAGAACGGGAGAGTGAACTCCGCAGGGAAGTGACCTTCCTCCTCCAGGAGCCCTATCTTCTCCGGCGCTCCGTTTTCGAGAACGTGGCCTACGGCCTCAGGGTCCGGGGAGACACGAACCGCCTCGCCGACCGGGTCGCCGAAGCCCTCGAGATGGTGGGCCTTTCTCCGGACTTCGGCGCACGGGAATGGTACATGCTCTCTGGAGGCGAATCCCGGCGGGTGGCCCTGGCCTCCCGCCTCGTCCTCCGGACGAAGGTCCTCCTCCTCGACGAACCCACCGCCAACGTGGACGAAGAAAACGCCCTTCTCATGGCCCGGGTGATCAGGGAAGCCTGGGAAAAATGGGGCACCGTCTCCCTCATCGCCTCCCACGACATCCAGTGGCTCGACGGCGTCTGCGGAAGGCGCGTCTCCATGAGGCGGGGAAAAATCGAGGGCGTTTCCGCCTGAAAACCGCCCATTTTCTCTCCCCGCTTTTTGTTGTGGCGGGAATGGGTATATGGTATGCTTCCCCCATAATAGAAGTTCCGGAGGATTCCATGACATTCGAACGCGGAAATGAAGAAAAATGGACGGTAGGGGAGATTCTTTCAGCCATGGCGGGAACGGAACACCCACGGTACATCCAGAAAATAGTGACCCAGCTGCAGCAGTGGATGGAGGAATCGCTCACCTCCGAGGCCGCCGAACACGACGGCGATCCACTCTCCGCGCTCTTTGACAGCGTGCTCGAGGCCGACGGGGAGAAGCTCTTTACCCAGCTCGAGTGGGTGGACGACTACGCCGATCTCCTTCCCAACCTTAAGAAACCCTCAGGCCACGAGGATGCCGTCGTGCTCAACGTGGGCCCCACCGATTTCGAGGACAGCCTCCGCATGGCCATCGACTACGCATCCCTCTTCAACAGGAAGCTCTGCCGGCGGGTGTGGATGATCAGCGACACCTTCATCATCGGCGACGTCTACCGGTACATCTCCCACATCCGGGCCCTCGGCTCCCAGGGAATAGCCTTCCGGTTCCTCCTGGTCACCCCCTGGGGCTGGACGGAAATACCCCTCGCCGCCGACGGTACGCCAGGCAACAGGATGATATGGAACAACCGGAAGGGCGGAGCGGCACCTGGAGAAGACGAAAGAAAACGGGACGACCGTTTGACGAGGTAGGCCCGGGGGTGTTACAATCTTCGCCGTTGCCGGAATACCATCTCCGGCAGCGCGGTGTTTCGGGGCGTAGCGCAGTCTGGTAAGCGCGCCTGGTTCGGGACCAGGAGGTCGGAGGTTCAAATCCTCTCGCCCCGACCATTTGGGAACTGAGGAGAGGTTCCGGCACACGCCGGGACCTCTTTTTTCTCACGAACCATCGGATTGACTAATCCTGACTAATTTGCTAAAATTTTCATCGGAGAGAAAAAATGGCTGACCGGACAGTTGCGCAGAACAGAAAAGCCCGACATGACTACTTCATCCTTGAGACCTTTGAATGCGGCATCGTCCTCACGGGCACGGAGATCAAATCCGTCCGGGACGGCAAGGTCAACCTCAAGGAAGGCTACGCGCTGATCCGGAACGGCGAACTCTGGCTCGTGGGGGTCCACATCTCCCCCTACGAAAAGGGCAGCTACTACAACCACGAACCTCTCCGGGACCGGAAGCTCCTGATGAAGAAGCACGAAATCCTGCGCCTCTTCTCGAAGGTCCGGGAAAAAGGTCTCACCCTCGTTCCCCTCTCCGTGTACCTCAAGGAGGGGAGGCGGGCCAAGGTGGAACTCGCGCTCGTCAAGGGAAAGCTGCTTCACGACAAGCGAGACTCCATCGCGGAGCGGGACGCCAAACGCGACATGGAACGGGCGGTCCGGCACAGAAACAGGGACGATTAAACTGCCAATCATGGGGCCGACTGGTCTCGACGGCAAGACGGAGGGTCTGGAAGAGCGGGCCGAGGTCGTCCGAACCTCGTTAAACGCGGACACAAAAACAAACGTCAACAACAATAACTACGCACTGGCTGCTTAATGCAGTCACGTCTTACGCGGCAGCAGCCGCCGTTTCTGCGTAAGGCGACACAAAATGGCGGATGCTTTTCGGGGAGTGTCTCCGGTCCCGGAAAAAAGATAAGGGGGCTTGGGCGAGAAAATCCTGTTCCCGGGAGTTTTGAGCCGACACTAAATCGGGAACTACGCCCGTAGCGCTTCCACGGCTGGCCCTTGTCGGACGGGGGTTCGATTCCCCCCGGCTCCACCATTTATATAAGACGTAGATTGGGATACACCCCAACCTACGTCTTTTTTGTGTATTAAACGGACGAGCCGCTGACGAGAACCTCGCCTGCAGCGAGGCCCCCGGCTCCACCAACATTAAAAATGACTGCAGCAATCAATAGGGTAGAAAACCCTGATTGCTGCAATCTTTTTTGTCTTGACCAGCCGTTGGTATTTTTTTGCATTATCATTATACTGTAGAACCGCAGGCAGATGAGGTTACCCGCCGGTCAGCCATGACCCGCTCTATTTCCGCCCGCAGGGAGGTTATTACAGTGGACATTCCGCGAATATTCAACATCACTGAAAGCGCTCACCGCATCCACAACCCGGTCACGCCCGAAAAGCTCGCCGTTCTCGGCGCTGCGCTGCGCATGGAACCGGGAACCCGTGTGCTCGACCTCGGCAGCGGTTCGGGGGAAATGCTGTGCACCTGGGCACGGGATCACGGCATCACCGGCACCGGTGTCGACATGAGCAGTCTTTTCACTGAACAGGCGAAACTTCGCGCCCTGGAGCTCGGTGTCGCCGATAAGGTCAGGTTCATCCACGGTGATGCCGCCGAGTACGTCTCTGACGAGAAGGTCGGAGTGGCGGCCTGTGTCGGGGCCACCTGGATAGGCGGGGGAGTCGCCGGCACCATCGAACTGCTGACGCGGAGCCTTGACGCCGGAGGGATCATCCTCATCGGCGAGCCCTACTGGCGGCAGTTTCCGCCCTCGGAAGAGGTTGCCAGAGGGTGTCTTGCACAATCAATCTCCGACTTTCTTCTGCTTCCCGGCCTTCTCGCGTCCTTCGGCCGCCTCGGCTGTGACGTCGTGGAAATGGTCCTGGCCGACCAGGACGGCTGGGACAGGTACGAAGCGGCCAAATGGCTCACCATGCGCCGGTGGCTGGAAGCCAATCCCGGCGACGAGCTGGCGGAAACCGTCCGGGGCGAACTGACAACGGAACCTCTGCGCTACGCCGCATACACCCGTGAATACCTGGGCTGGGGAGTGTTCGCGCTGATGCCGCGGTAGAAGAAACAGCCGGAAGTATGGGCGTGCCGATGGAGTTCGTGAATGGCTGCATGGGCTGAGTACTCCGTCTTGAGGACAGAATTTCCTGTTTCCGAGGGATCATGGTATTCCCTTGTTTGGGTCCTGCCGCCATTAAAGAGCGAAACAGAGAAGCGTTTCGGAGTTTTCGTTTAACTCACCTTTCCGGATTTTTCCAAAGAAATGGGACTATACTAAAGAAGTGAAAACTATTCCAGCCTTTCTTTCGGAGGTGGAATACTATGGAAACCATGGTATTGGAACGGGCCCAGGGATGCATGATCGGCCAGCTTGCCGGAGACGCCCTCGGCAGCCTGGTGGAATTCGAGTCGACGGAGAGTATCCGGCGAAAGTATCCGGGAGGCCTGCGGGAACTGGCTGACGGCGGCACTTTCAACACCATCGCCGGGCAGCCCACGGATGATTCGGAGATGGCCCTCATGCTGGCCCGGACGCTGGTTGAGCGGGGATCCTACGATGCGGAGGCGACCCTCGAAGCCTACAAATACTGGTTTAACTCCCACCCTTTCGACTACGGCGGAACCGTAGCCGCAGCCCTCGGAGGACACAAAAATCATGAAAGCCAGGCCAACGGAGCCTTGATGCGCATAAGCCCCCTGGGAATCTTCGGGGCCGGCCATCCCCTTGAAACGGTTGCCGGATGGGCCATGCAGGATGCGGATCTGACCCATCCCCACAAGGTCTGCCGGGACGCGAACGCCCTGTTCGCCATGGCCATCGCCTTTGCCGTCAAGACCGGCCCAGATCCCCGGTCCCTTTACCAGGCCGTCAGCGGCTGGGCGTCAGAGCTCGGGGTGGAACCATCGCTCATGGAGACCGTGCTGAGAGCGGCATCTGAACCTCCGGCTGACTATGTCACAAAGAGAGGCTGGGTACTCATTGCCTTCCAGAACGCCCTGTGGCAGCTTCTTCATGCACCGAACCTGGAAGAGGGCGTGGTGGATACGGTCATGCGGGGCGGGGATACCGACACCAACGCCGCCATCTGCGGAGCCCTCCTGGGGGCCGTCTACGGACTCAAGGCAATACCCGCCCAATGGCTGGACAGCATTCTGAAGTGCCGTCCCGAAAGGGGGAACCCCCGGGTGCGCCGCCCCCGGCCGGAATGCTTCTGGCCTGCGGACGGCCTGGAACTGGCCAAGGCGCTGGTGTCGTGAAATGTGTTCCTGGAAGGGGGAAATGAGTGCAAATGAAGAAAAATCAGTGGGCTGATAATTGGTTTTATCTATATCAGAGTATACTAAGATTATGAAGATTATGATATGATTCACTTTGCGAGTGAATAGGCCACACGGCTTTTTAAATCAATCCCCGCCGTTGAATTTGGCAAAAACACCAGTAAAGATTCAGACTTCAAAAGCCAGTCAGTCGAATTTCAGGAGGTCCTCAGAATGCCTCGCGACGCGGCTTTGTTGCGCCTTTTCAAATATGCCAATCATTTTATTTTTCAGGCATGCTGCCCTCCGGATTCTCAAGGTCGGTTTCCTTTTTGTTCCCACTCTTTGCCCATCGTATTTCTCCGAGCTGGTCTTCAATCTTTTCAAGAAAATGTATACTCTGACTGCCTTCTTGAAGAGCAGGAAGAGCGTATGTCTTTATTGTGTTACAGAAAATCTTCTTTCCGGGTTAGATAAGACGGTTTTGGAGGAAAATTATGGAAAATAATCATAAGGCTCTCACAAATCTTTGCCCCTCCTGTTTTTTTGAGAAAGGTTCTGCTGAGGTTTGTCCAGCGTGCGGATATCGGCCAAATTCTGACAATGAAGACTGGAACAGGCTTAAGCCCGGAACGGTGGTACATGGCCGCTATGCTGTCGGAAGGCCTCTCGGGCAAGGCGGATTCGGCATAACGTACCTCGGATTTGATCTGCTTCTGGAAACGAAGCTTGCCATCAAGGAATACTATCCTGCCGGGGTGGCGGCCCGGAACAGTACGTCCCGTTCGGTCCTTCATGCTTCCGAAGAATTTAAGGAAGATTTCCGGAAAGGCCTGGAGAAATTTCTCGAGGAAGCAAAAGTGCTGGCACGGTTCGAGGGCCACCCGAACATAGTTTCCGTAAGGGATTTTTTTGAAGAAAACGGGACTGCCTACATGGTGATGACGTACCTCGAAGGAAGCACCCTTTTGCAGTATCTTGAGGAAAGAGGCGGCCGCATTTCCTTTGAGGAAGCCCTGAATATTCTGGTTCCACTCATGGATGCTCTGGATGAAGTCCATGCCTCCGGTTTGATCCATAGGGACATCAGTCCGGACAATATTTTTGTGACCAGGACAGGCCAGGTCAAACTGCTTGACTTCGGCGCGTCCAAGACGGCCATGGCTCTCCTCCAGCATCGAAGCCATTCCATCGTTTTAAAAAGAGGGTACAGCCCGTCGGAACAGTACCAGACACGAGGCAGCCTTGGTCCCTGGACGGATGTCTATGGCATGGGCGCCACGCTCTACAGGTCCATCGCCGGAGTGACCCCTCCCGATTCTCTTGACAGGATGGCAGAGGACATTCTCCCTTCGCCCCGCCAATTGGGAATCAGCCTCCCCTCCCATGCGGACGAAGCCATTCTTCGCTCCCTTTCCCTGTCCCCGGGAAAACGCCCGCAGAGCATGAGGGAATTCAAGGAACTGCTTACAGGCATTCCTGACGACAGTGTGCCTTTTAGCTCTTCTCCAAATGGCATGTCCTCCCGTCTGCCGGCGGAAAGCCCAGGACCGGCTGCTCCGTTGCCTTCCAGGAAAAAAAATCCCTTAAAAATTTTGCTGTTGCTCCTTCCCGTTTTTGCGGGGTTTTTCTTTTTCCTGACGAGAAATTCCGCTGAAACGGTCCAGCCCGCTGGGCGGGGAAACACCGTCTCCTCGTCGCCTGTTGCGAGTGAAAAGGAACCGAATGGAAAAGCCGAAGTCAAGGAAGCTCCTGGTTTACCGGCAAAAAGTGATGAAATTTCTACAGGGGAAGGAAAGCAACCTACGGGTAAAAATCCAGTCAATGAAGTCCTTCCCGTAAAGATCGGGTACCTTGCGGCGCTCACGGGCGACTGGGCCGCCTACGGCCAGACGGAAGAGAAGACCGCCCGCCTTGCGGTGGAACAGATCAATGCCAAGGGCGGCGTGCTGGGCCGTCCCATCGAACTTGTGGTGTACGACTTCCGGACCCGGGCGGAGGACGCGGTGAACGCGGTTCGCCGGATGATCGAGGAGGACAAGGTCGTCGCCATCATCGGGGCCAACGGAAGCGGGATCAACATCGCCACGGCGCCCATAGTGAACCGTCTCGGCGTGTCGCAGGTGGGGACCGTGTCCACGAATCCGCTGGTGACGGTGGACGAAAAGGGAGCGGTCCGTCCGTACTCCTTCCGGATCTGCTTCACCGACCCGTACCAGGGGAAGCTCATCGCCTTCTTCGCGGCGAAGGAACTGAAGAAGCTGAACGCGGCGATCCTGTACGACGTGGGTAACGACTACTCCCAGGGACTTCGGGAGTTCTTCATGGCGAGCTACGGCGAGTACGGCGGCAAGGTGGTTGCCGACCTCGGGTTCCGGGGCGGCCAGGACGTGGACTTCCGTGCGCAGTTGACGGAGATCCGTGACAAGGCGGCCGATGTCCTTGTGCTGCCGAACATGGGCAAGGAAATGGCGCTGATCATGAAGCAGGCCCGTGAGCTTGGCCTGAACGAGATCGTGTTCGTGGGCGGCGACGGGTACGGCGAGTTCATGTGGGAGATCGCCGGAGAAGCCATGGAGGGGTCCTACTGGATCAACCACGTGGCGCCGGAAGATCCTGCCATGCAGCCGTTCTTCGCGCAGTACAAGGAGCGCTGGAACGACGAATGCAAGGAGTTCGTGAACGGAGTGCTCGGGTATGACTCGGTGTACTGGGTTGTGGACGCCATAGCCCGTGCCGGCAGCGACGACCCCGTGAAGGTCCGGGATGCCCTTGAGGCGACGAAGGACCTGAAGCTGCACCATGCGACGATCACCATGGACCCCGCGACCCACAACCCCGTGGACAAGGACGGCGTGGTGCTGATCGCCAAGGGCGGAAAGGGCAGGTTCTTCAAGAAGATCAAGCCGACGGTCCATGATTCCGATGAAGCAGAAGCAGGCAAGCAGAGTCAATCGGTTTCTGAACGGCCTGAAAAAAGCCTGTTTCAGATGACTCTTGAGAAGGCTGAAAAGGGAGATCCTGTAGCGCAGTATGACCTGGGTGAACTCTATTTCACGGGTAACGGCGTTCCGGGAGATCTGGGCAAGTCCATGGAATGGTATCGGAAAAGCGCGGCCCAGGGACACCCCAGGGCGCAATTCAACCTTGGGTGGATGTATGAAAACGGGCGGGGAGTCCCGGCGGATGAGGCAAAAGCGGCAGAATGGTACCGGAAGGCTGCGGATCAGGGTGATGGAAGGGCAAAAAAATCACTGGAAAGGCTTTTGGCGGCATCCGGGAAAACGGAACCCCAAAAGGAAGCGGTGAAAAAAGAAGAAGCATCGCCTGCTGTCAATGTTCCAAAGGAAGAAGAAAAGAAAGAGGAAGCACCCCGGTTCAACAAGGCGGAAGTGCTGGAAACTCAAAGGCTCCTGAAACAGCTGGGGTTTGAAGTGGGTGCGGTTGACGGCCTGTACGGAAGCAGGACGCAGTTGGCCATCCAGACCTACCAGAGAAATAAGAAAATAGCCGTGGATGGATTGATTTCTGATGCAATGTTGAAGAGCCTCCGCAGATCAGTGGAGGAATTTCAAAAGAAGGCCGAAAAAGAGGCTCCGAAGCAGCCTCTGGTTCAGGCCGTGAAACAACCTGAAACGCAAACGGCCGAAAACAAACCCCCGGTTTCCGCTGCTGAGAATCAAAAAACCGGCAAGGAACCTGCAATCGCAAAAGAACCTCCGGCTCAAGAACAGATATCGGAGTCTGAAGCGAAATTCCAGTATCAAATGGGAAAGATGCATCGCTATCGTGACGGGAAAAAAGAATTTGAAAGTTACCTCATTGCAGCTGAATACGGGCTTGCCGATGCCCAATGTGCCCTTGGCGATGTATATATGCACAATAATCTTCTCATTGACGGCAAGCAGGTTGCACCAAATTATAAGCTGGGTGTCCAATGGTATGAGAAGGCTGCGAATCAAGGTCATATCCAGGCACAATACAAATTAGGCTGGGCTTATGAATTTGGAATCGGAACTTATATGAATAAGCTAAAAGCTGCTGAATTCTATCGCATAGCTGCGGAAAAAAATCATCCTATTGCCCAGTATCGACTGGGGTATTTTTATACTAAAGGATTTGGTGTTCCGCGCAACGAGGAGGAAAGTCGAAAATGGTACATAAAGTCAGCCAAACAGGGATACACCCCGGCGAAGCAGTATTTAAAAGTAAATAAAATAAAATATTAGATTCTATAACTTTATCTAATCAGGGGAGTGAGATTATGGCAATCACAAGATGTCCGAACGGTCATTTCTATGATCCAGAAACGAACGACTCCTGCCCATGGTGTGCTGTTCCGGCGGGAAACTTTGATGGAACAAGGCGGGCTTTTCCTGAAACAGCTGCCATTCCCGATCCGGGGGCTACCGTGAAAATAAACCCGCAAAACCAGCCAAAAGGGGCCCCCGGACGGAGTTCAATTGATGAAGGGCATACGGTGGCTGTTTTCAAGAAGAAAACCGGCATCGATCCCGTTGTCGGGTGGCTTGTCTGTATTGATGGCCCGGACCGGGGAAGGGATTACCGTATCCGCTCGGAAAAGAACGTTGTCGGCCGTTCGGATACCATGGATATTTGCATACGGGGGGACGAGACGATCTCCCGCAGCGACCACGCCTTTATTGTTCACGATCCGAAGAAAAATGTCTTCAGAATCCAGGCGGGATTGAGCCGGGGGCTGATCTATCTGAACGGAGAAGAAGTGATCGCCTCGGAAAAACTCGATGCATACGACCGCATTGAAATGGGTGAAAGCACGTTCCTGTTTGTTCCTTTCTGCGGGGAGAATTTCCAATGGGAAACCAAAAAAGATTCCTGACCTTCCGTACTTCCTTCGCGTGCTTCCTGTTTTTCCTTTTCCTGCTGTCTGGTGGCTGCAGTCCAGCCGCAGGGGCAGTACCGGCAACGTTGCGGGTAAGGCAGGCATTTCTTGAGTTTCCTTCACTGACGGTGTACGCCGACCTGTGGGATGAGGCGGGCAAAATGGCGGATCCCGGACCGGCGGGAAAAATAACCGCAACGGCGGGGAACCAGCCGGTACAGGTAAGCGCCTGGTCTCCTTTTTCCTCGCAGGAGGAGGGGATCACATCAGTTTTTCTTGTGGATATCTCCGGTTCGATCAAGCCGAAACGTTTCGACGAACTCAAGAAAACCATCGCGGCGATGATAGAGAAGATGAAACCCCTTGACCGCGCCGCAATCATTTCCTTTGGAGAGAAGGTAACAGTGGAGCAGGGCTTCACATCTGAGAAAAAATCCCTGCTCTACAGCCTCCAGAACCTGCAGGCGAAGGACAAGCGTACCCAGTTGAATCAGGGGCTCCTTCGGGGCCTGGAACTTGCGAGAACGAAAAGGGAAGACCTGCCCCGCCGGAGGATCATTATCCTCTGCAGCGACGGAATAGATGATATGCCCGGAGGGGCGACGACCGATGAAGTTCGCGAGGCATTGACTCTTGACCCGGTCCCTGTCTATTCCATATTTTTCGATGCCGACTCCATGAGCAAAGCATCGAGAGATGCGGCTTTCAAAGCCATTGGCGAATTCTCGCGCAGGTCCGGAGGGCAGGTATTTGATGCCAAGTCGTCCGCTTTTTCAGATGTTTTTAACTCCATTTCAGCTTCACTGAACGAATCCCTTGTTCTGAAAATTGATCTCGGGGAAATGAAACCCGACGGCACGGCGAAGAGGGTTGAAATAGCCTACACCGACGGAGAAAAATCACTTTATGACGGGATCACGGTCCGCCTCACGCCGCAGCTGGGCCAGGATGTGGAATCAGCACCAAAAGAACCGCTTTCAGCTGACGTTGCAGGGGCCGGCGGCGAGCCCGCGGAAAACTGGCTGCAACAATGGAAGTATCCTCTGGCTGCGGGAGCGGCAGTTTTTCTCGGGGGTCTGTTGTTCTTTATTATTCAAAAAAAGAAAAAGCAGGCCCTGGTGAAGGACCAGGAGGTTAAGCCGCAGGAGAAAGCAACAGTTCAAATGCCGAGAGTTTCCCCGACGGTTTCCGTTCCGGTGGTCCCTACCATGAAAATTGAGCTCATAGTGACAGGGACAACGGCCCCGGGGGAAAAATTCACGGCGAAAGTAAGCGACCGTCTGGTCCTGGGGAGGAATGCCGGACAGGCTGTCCTTACCATTCCGGGGGACGGGACGATTTCGGGAAGACACTGTGAACTCGTCTTTTCCCGAGGAAAATTATTCGTTGCGGATCTTCAGTCTACCAACGGCACCATGGTAAACGGGGTCCCGGTCAGGGGAGAGTTTCCTCTCAATGACGGCGACAGGCTGACGCTGGGCAAAACGGAGATGAGAGTCAGGATCATTGGGATCGAATGAACAGGAAACCTCTTCACAAACCAGGCATGCTGTGAAGAGGTTTCTTCGTGAAAACTGAAAAGGAAAGACTGCCATGAGAGGACTTTCTCCACGAAGCCCCGCCTGTGGTCAATGGTCAGAAGGTCTGCCGGCACGGGACTTACGCAAATTTTTCTTTTATAAAGGAGCGAAATGAAAATGCATTACGCCGCTTTGACTGGAGGTCTCCTGGTTCTTGCAGGCTGTTTTCTTCCATGGATTTCTCTCGGAGGTATTCTTGTTGTCAGAGGTTTCGATACCGCTGAAGGCGCTGTTGCAATTGTATTAGGCCTGTGTGCGGCTGCGGTTGCCATTTACAATATTTCCAATAAAAGAGACAGGCTAAGTCTGGCGTATCCCGTGTGTGGTCTTTTCAGCCTGATCATCGGAGTCTACCACATCCTGGAGCTTCGCAGGAAAATAGGAATGATGGCGGAAGGTTTAAAGGCTGCAGAAAAATTTCTGGACATCAAGACTGCTATTATCGAGTACCTCAACATAATGGGCATGGGACTCTGGATCCTCGGACTGGGAGGCCTCGTCCTGATCGGAGCAGGATTGTTCAATGCCTTTCCCACACTGAGACCAAAGCTTTTTTCTCCTTCCGTTCCCGGAAACAAGGATAACCATTCTGCCCCTTCTCCCCGGCCGGTTCCGAAACGCACGGCTTTTTTATGCGGCATGACCGGGACCTATGCCAGCCAGCAGATTCCTGTTCCTGAAGAAGGAGTTGTTATCGGAAGAGATCCCTCCCAGTGCAGTCTTGTTCTTCATTCACCCTCCGTGTCAAGGCGGCATGCCAGGCTCTCCCAGGGCCCGACCCCGGAAAGCTGGATTCTGGAAGATCTCGGCTCGACAAACGGTACGTTTCTCCAGGAACGGTCGTCCTGGGTACGCATTGCAGCACCTGTAACCCTGACTATCTTCAGAAGATTCCGTGTTGGCGACGACGGCAATGAATTCGAGATCCGGTAGGCGGTTTCATAATGAATGTCTTTCCGGGAAACGCACAGCACATCGGGACTCGCAGCGAACAGCAGGACGCTTTTGGAATCAGCGAAATCAGCGATAGTGAATTTCTGTCCCATGGAGGCGCACTCGCGGTCGTCGCTGACGGGATGGGGGGGCTTGCAGAAGGCGGCAAGGCTTCCAGGCTGGCTATTAAAACTTTTCTGGAAGCCTATTCGAGGAAGACAGCCGACGAAGCCATAGGGGATGCCCTCGAACGCTCCATGATTGAAACGAATGATGCCGTGTATTCCCTGGCGGTTGAGCTGGGGGAGAAGGGCAACTTCGGAACGACGCTGATAGCCGCAGTCGTGCATGAAAGTGGAATTTACTGGATATACGCCGGGGACAGCCGCATCTATCTCACAGACGGGCAGGCGTTGACTCAGCTGACTGAAGACCATGTGTACGGGAGAAAGCTCAAAAAGGCCGCCGAAAAGGGCCTGATAGACTATGACATGGTGCTTTCTCACCCTGACAGGGAATCCCTGACGAGCTATATCGGGGATCAATCCGTCAATGAAATAGGAAAGGGCTTTCATTCTGCACCCCTGCCGGAAAACTTCTCCCTCCTTCTTTGCACGGACGGGCTGTTTAAATTTTTGCCCGAAAAAAGAATCATCGAATGTTATTCCGACGATCCCCGGGAATGGACCCAAAAACTGGTGGATGCAGTCCTGGAAGAGCAGAACCCTTCACAGGACAACATAACCGCCGTCTGCCTGAAGATCGGAGAACCTCAGATAAGGACGCGGGAAGTGAAGGTTGCTCCTTCCAAAAAGAGAAGAACAAAGCTCATAGGGGCCGTTCTACTTCTTGGGTTCGCTATGGCTGCCTGTCTTGGTATTTACTGGAAAGTCAGCCGCAGTGATTCACCCGCAGTGTTAGATCAGGATGCCGCTTCCCAGACCGTTGTTTCAGGAGATGTTCTCCCGGATGCCGGTCATCAGGCGGACGGGAACGGAAACCTCTCGGGAATAATGACGTCCGGGGATATTCCTGCCTCAAAGGATATTATCCTTGCAGTTCCTGTAAAAGAGGATGGAGGGAAGAAGATTGAAGCCGTCCCAAAGAAAGGGAAGAAAAAATAGGTAAAGGCCGATTTTCACGTTTTTTCCGGGATGGTGCCCGGAAACGCAGCATCCGCAAAACGGATCGAGGAGGATCATCGATGGACATCCAGGCAAATGAAATGGGTAGAACAAACCTTTGTCCCTCCTGCTTTTCGGAAAAAGGGCAGTCCGAAACCTGTCCCTTCTGCGGTTACAGGCCGGGGGATTCTAACGACGACTGGAACCGCCTGAAACCGGGGACGATGATCCACGACCGGTACATCGCGGGAAGAATTCTCGGGCAGGGCGGGTTCGGCATCACGTACCTCGGCCTGGACTCTCTCCTTGGTTTGAAGCTGGCAATCAAAGAATACTACCCCGCTGGAGTGGCGGTCCGGAACACCGCGAACCGCACAGTCATGAACGCGAGTTCCGAGACCCGTGAAGATTTCAAACGAGGGATGGAGAAATTTCTCGAGGAGGCACGGATCCTGGCCCGGTTTGAGGGACAGCCGAACATAGTGTCTGTACGGGATTTCTTCGAGGAAAACGGCACCGCCTACATGGTGATGACCTACCTGGAGGGGCGGACGCTGCAGAAATACCTTGAGGAACAGGGAGGGCGGCTGTCCTTCCGGGATGCGATGGACACCCTCTCTCCGGTCATGGACGCCCTTGATGAAGTGCATGCATCAGGACTGATTCACCGTGACATCAGCCCCGACAATATCTTCGTGACACGGAACGGCCAGGTGAAGCTCCTTGATTTCGGGGCGTCGAAATCGGCGATAAACCTGGCACAGCAGAAGAGCCATTCGGTAGTGCTGAAAAGGGGATACAGCCCCCCGGAGCAGTACCAGAGCAGGGGAAGCCTGGGACCCTGGACGGACGTATACGGCATGGCGGCTACGCTGTACAGGTGTGTCACGGGGATGATGCCGCCGGACGCCCTGGACCGGCTTGGAGAAGACACGCTGGTGCAGTCGGGGGAAATCGGGAGACTGTTTCCTTCCCATGCGCAGGAAGGTTTGATGTCAGGTCTCTCTCTCGCTCCGAAGGACCGGCCCCAGAGCATGAGAGCGTTCAGGGAAAGGCTTCTTGGTGAAGAGAACTCTGCTCCGGCAAGGGCGGAGGAACCGGCAGCACCTGTTGCCGGTGGTAACGATGCTATTCCGGAAGCTCCAAAAAAGAGTGATCAGCAAGAAGGAAGATTCGTATTTCCGCAGGTTCTTGTTGTTTTAGCCGCTCTGGTAGCGTTTGTGTACTTTGCCTTTTTTGCCGGGAATTCCTCTCCGGTACCACCGGTTGTGCCCCCTCCTTCCCGGCAAGAACCCACAGCTCCCCTCAAGCCCACTCCCGCAGCAGAAGTGCAAAGGAATGACCCGAGGTCACTCTTTGAACTGGGGGTGATGTATTGGAAAGGCAATGGCGTTCCACAGGATTATGTGAAAGCGGCAGAATATTACCGCAAGGCAGCAGAATTGGGGCATGCGGAGGCGCAGTACTCTCTTGGAACGTTGTACAAAGGCGGTGCTGGCGTTCCAAAGAACTACGTAGAAGCTGCCAAGTGGTACCGCATAGCGGCGGAACAGGGTTTAAAAGAAGCTCAGTTCCATCTCGGCTATGTATATTACAATGGTGAGGGCGTTCCCAGGAACTTCACGGAAGCCGCCAAGTGGTTTCGCATAGTGGCTGAACAGGGGTATTATTCAGATGCCCAGTTCCGTCTTGGTGCTATGTACGCCAAGGGTGAGGGGGTTCCCCAAGACTATGCGGAAGCGGCCAAGTGGTACCGCAAGGCCGCTGCTCAAGGTCATGGGCCGGCAAAAGAAGCTCTCCGAGAAATGAATAAGGCCGAAAACACTCCTCCGGAGTTGAAAATTCCCAAAACAGTCCGTGCCACCGTTTCCGCAAGCCAGGTCCTCCTGAGATCAAGTCCTTCGATACACTCCGAAAAAGAGGGAATGCTCGAAAGAGGGGAAGCGCTAATTGTCGTGACGAAGTGGGTAGCGGAAGTCGATAATGAGGGAATTCTGAAAAATGATATTTCGACGAACAGCGGATATGTCCTGAAAAAAGGGCGTGCGGTCACCATTCGGAAATATGACGCCTATGAGGAAAGGTACGAGGTTACAGTTCAGGATTCAAGAGGTGATGTTTCAGGCTGGGTTCACGTCAGTACAGTGAAATCCCTCAAGGGTGTCCCATGGTATAAAGTGGTAAAGACGGACGGTCAGACAGGGTGGGTTTTGGGGGAGTTTCTTTCCCTGGAATCGAGGTTTGTTGAAGCAGCGGAAAAAATGGATCTCGATGACATCGCCAGGTCTTTTCTTCCCTTTATGCGGAAGTATGCCGAAGCGGTGGCTGAGTCAGTGAATTCAGGGTCTATCTCACCTGCTTTGCCTTACCTTAACCCCGATGGTCCGCTATTAAAAACCAAGGTCGAAAAAATAAAGGAATTACACAATGCCGGAATTCGACAGAAATTACTGGGGATAGAAATTACACAAGCAACCTTGGAAGGCGGGGAAATCGTTCTCTTTGTCTACGAAAAATACGAACTTTCTTTTCCTGACGGTCGAAGAAAAATGTCGGCCGATTCCTATCGTTACAGAATCAGAAGACCTGTCGGAGATTCGGAGACATCTCTCCGGGTCTTGTATTCTTCAGCGATGTTTTCTCCCAACTGAAGAAATGTAGGGATGCAGAAAAGCGCCGTATCTTTCCCGGAGGGGTAATAATGATTTCCGAGTCGTTTTCCCTGTCCCTGGAAGCAGCCGAACAGGAGAAAAATGATCCGGTCGGCTTTCCTCAGGATTGAACCGATGCCAGTGGCAGATTAGGAGAGATATACACATGACAGACAGCAAGAAAAAACCGGGCTGGAGCGACCTCAAGCGGCGCCTTGCCGATCTTGACCGCCCTGCGCTGCTCGGGCTTATTCAGGATCTCTATGCCGCCGACAGAAAGAACCAGCTCTTTCTCCATGCCCGCTTCGCCCTGGTCGAGGACGTGCTCGGGCCCTACAAGGCCGTTATCAGCCGGTGGATTTGTCCTGATGTGATGAAAAACCAGGAAGTTTCCATCTCAAAGGCCAAGAAAGCGATCTCCGATTACAGGAAGGCTGTAGGTCATCCTGAAGGGATTGCAGAACTGATGGTGTTCTATTGCGAATCCTGTTGGGATTTTCTCGGCAGCTGCGGCATGGAGGACGGAGGGTTTTTCGACGCCCTGATCCTGATGTTCGGGCAGGCGCTGAAGGCGATTGCGAAACTGGAGCCTGATCAGCGGAAAGCCTTTGTTGATCGGCTTGAACGGGTCCGACACGAAGCGCGGAACTGGGGATGGGGCGTGAGTGATGCCATGGACGATCTAATGGAGGAATATGGGCCTGCATGAAAGGGACAACGGGGTGAACGGTCGGGGCGAACTGCGGATACTCCGGGAGGAGAACGCCCGGCTCAAGGAGCTGTTGACCCGGCACGGCATCTCCTGGGAAGTGCCGGTTGCCTCTGAACCCGCTTCTGGACCATTGGAATCCCCTCAAACCAGGACACCTCTCACCGCCGGGGAAAAAATAGCCCTTTTCCGCCAGTTGTTTCGGGGGCGGGAGGATGTTTTTCCCAAGCGCTGGGAGTCTGCCAGGGGTACGTCCGGCTATTCTCCTGCTTGCGCAAATGAGTGGAAGCCCGGAATCTGCGATAAACCCCGGGTGAAATGTGCAGCCTGTGCCCGGCGCGAGCTGATGCCGGTGACTGACCAGGTGGTGTACGACCACCTGGCCGGGAAACAGACCATCGGGGTCTATCCGCTCCTTACTGATGACAGTTGCTTTTTTCTGGCTGTAGATTTTGATGGATCAGACTGGCGGGAAGATGCCGGAGCCTTCATGAAATCCTGCCGGGAGCTGGGGATTCCGGTGGCGCTGGAAATCTCACGCTCAGGCAACGGCGCGCATGCCTGGTTCTTTTTTTCCGAGAATATTCCGGCCCGTGAGGCCCGTCAGCTCGGTGAGGTACTGATAAGCCATACCTGTGATCGTACCCGGCAATTGTCTCTTGCCAGTTATGATCGCCTCTTTCCCAATCAGGACACTTTGCCGAAAGGCGGCTTCGGCAACCTGATCGCGCTGCCCTTGCAGAAACACCCCAGAGAACTGGGGCGCAGCGTATTCGTGGATGAACGACTTATCCCCTATCCGGACCAATGGGGGTTTCTGGCATCCGTTTCTTCAATGACAAGGCGGGATGTGGAAGACTCCATTTCCCGGGCAGGCGGCAGACAGCACCTTCTTGATGTATCCTTTGCTTCCGGCGAAGAAAACGACAAACCCTGGCAAAGCCCCGCACCAGTGGCTGCAAAAATCGCCGGACCGCTTCCGGAATCTCTGACATTGGTGCTGGCAAACCAGATCTATATCCCCAAAGCCGGCCTGCCCCAGCCTTTGGCCAATCGTCTGATCCGGCTGGCGGCATTCAGAAATCCTGAGTTCTACAAGGCCCAGGCCATTCGAATGCCGGTATGGAACAAACCCCGACTCATAGGCTGTGCTGAGAATTACCCGCAGCATATCGGCTTGCCGCGAGGTTGCCTCGATGGGGTTTTGGACCTGCTGCGGGAGAACGGCATCCATCCGGTGATTCGGGAGGAACGCCTGACTGGACGGGACGTGGCTGTCAAATTCACGGGCACTTTGAGAAGCGATCAGGAATCAGCGGTGGGGGAGATGCTCAAATATGAAATCGGTGTCCTCTGCGCACCGACGGCTTTCGGTAAGACAGTCGCGGCCGCGTCCTTGATCGCCCGGCGGGGGATCAGTACATTGATTCTTGTTCACCGTACTGAGCTCCTGAGGCAGTGGCAGGGGAGACTGGAAACCTTTCTTGAGTTTCAGAAAGGAAGTATTGGGGTTGTCGGAGACGGCAAAAAGCAATCCTCCGGTATGATTGACATTGCCGTCATGCAGTCCCTTTCCCGCCGTGAGGATCTGGCTGCTTTTCTGGATCAGTATGGCCAGATCATCGTCGATGAATGCCATCATTTGTCGGCCTTCTCCTTTGAAAAGATTCTCAAACAAGCCAAGGCGAAATATGTGATGGGGTTGACGGCGACGCCTATACGCCGCGACGGCCATCAGCCCATAATTTTTATGCAGTGCGGCCCGATTCGCTGTAATGCCGGAAGGCCCGAATCGGCTCCGCAAAAACTGGAAGTCTGGGCGAAGGCCCTGATTGCCCCCGGGATACCGGAGAACTCACCGATACAGGAGGTATTTCGTGTCCTCGTCAACGACGCCGCCCGTAACAGGCAGATAGTGGAAGATATTTCTGCAGCATATCGGGAAGGCCGAAAAATTCTTGTACTAACCGAACGGACGGATCATCTGCCGCTTTTGCTGGAGGAGGTGGGAAAGGATGTTGACCATTGTTTCGTGCTGCACGGCCGTATGTCGAAGAAACAGCGGACATCTGTGCTCAAGGAATTGGATTCGTTGGATGAATCCTCGCCGAGGATACTGCTCGCCACCGGACGCCTGATCGGTGAAGGATTTGACCATCCCCCGCTCGATACGCTGATGCTGGCGATGCCGATCTCATGGAAAGGAAACTTGCAGCAATACGCCGGACGCCTGCACAGGGAGCATGCAGGCAAGAGCGATGTCCGCATCTACGATTATGCCGAGACGAATCATCTTCAGCTGGCCCGCATGTGGGAAAAGCGCAGGCGGGGGTACCGGTCGATGGGGTATGAAATCAAAAGCCGTGGAGAGGGGTAGGCTTGAAAATGGTCGGAAGTGCATTTTTTGCGTCCGGGCGCGATCTTTCACAAATGAAGAGTTACGGCTAGTGTCGCAGCTAGAGTACGGCTAGAGTCGGAAAATAGCTTTTATCAACTATAAAGGAATCCTTTACAGTTCGCCGCGAGCGGAAGGAAGCCCAAGTGGAGTCCGATTATCTCAGAAGGGAAGGGAAAATCCATACCGCCCGACGGGGAGGATGAAGGCTGACCGCTATTCTTGGAACGCTCTTTTCCGGGGCTGCTTAATCCTTCGCAGCGGCGGCCAGTTTTTCCCCCAGCTCGAACGCGCGCCGGCAGTCATCGGGGAAGACGTCCTCGCGGCGCTTTTTCTTCGCTTCGGCGTCAAAGCAGGTGGAAAGATACTCCGAATAGTCGCTGAACTGATAGGTGTCCGTTGACAGCAGAAGTTCACAGTTCCCGAAAATCCGGCTCAGGGTTCTCTGAGTCGCGGCGAAGGTTTTGTCGTAGCCGAAGGAGGGCAGGGACTGTTCGGGGATGTTCATGGTGTAGACCAGCCCGATCCGGAGCCTGCCGGGGAAAATGGAAGCGTAGTCGGGGGTGTAGGTGAGAAACGGGAAGAGGAGGCGCTCCAAAAATGACCTCATTTCACCGGTTTCGGAGCCGAAGTACACCGGGGTTCCCAGGAGAAGAATGTCCGCCCCGGCGGCTTTTTCCAGGATGGGGGCCAGCCCGTCGTTGACGGCACACCGGCCGTAGCTTTTCCCGCCGATTTTTTTGCAGGCGAAGCAACTGACGCACCCTTTGAAGTCGTGGTCGTAGAGGTGCACCAGCTCGGTTTCGGCGCCCTTTTTTGCGGTTCCCGCCAGGGCGTGCTCGAGCAGTATTGCCGTATTCCATGTTTTTCTGGGACTGCCGTTGACTGCGATCGCTTTCATGTTGTGCGCTCCTTTATGTACAGGTAAAAACGGGGATCTTCCGAACGCTCCTGTATTTGTTCAATCGCTTTGTTTGCTGATTATACCGCTAAGGAGGAAACGAGGTCCTTCCCCTCCGGGGATGCTCCCTCCGCTTCGCTCATTCGGGATGACAAACAGGGGCAACACCAGATCCTTCGTCGCTCTGCTCCTCAGGACGACAAGGCAATTGTCATCCTGAGGGCTGTTTCATCGCCCGAAGGATCTCGCTTTTATGCCCCTCAAAGGAAAGGCAACACCTATCCTTCCCCACCGGGGATGCTCCCTCCGCTTCACTCTGGATGCTGCGCGACCGCGATCGCTTCGCATTCGGGATGACAAGCAGGGGCAACACCAGATCCTTCGTCGCTCTGCTCCTCAGGATGACAATCAATAGAAAGCGAATCAATAGAAAACGACTCTCTTGTCGCTTCGCTCCTCAGGACGACAGAGCGCTGTCATACCAAGGCCAGTTCCAAGGCCGAGGGATCTCGTTCTTGAGGCAGTCCGGAACCAAAGGCGAGGTTCCTCGCCCCCTCCAGGGACGCGATCGCTGCGCTCGCTCGGAACGACAACCAACTCATCCCCCGATAGCTTCCCTGATGTATTGCACCGCATACAACGGCAGGTTCAGAAGCCAGTCCTCCTTTTTCCATGGCGCCATTGACGTCCGCACTGATATTTTCGGCCTGTACTTCTCACGGAAAGCCTTCAGGCTTTTTGCCTGAAGGTTCACCTCGGCCTTCACTTCCAGGGGAACGATATCCCCGCCGGCTTCGAAAAGAAAGTCCACTTCCGCAGTACCCTTTTCGCTTGACCAGTAGAAAACGTCCATACCTTCAGCGGCTTTCAGCTGCTGGAGGACATATTGCTCCGTCAGCGCTCCCTTGAACTCCCGGAAAAGAACGTTTCCATCCACCAGGGTAGCCTGTGAAAGCCCCGCCATGCAGGATAAAAGCCCTACATCGGAAAAGAAGAGCTTAAACGCCCTGAGGTCTGCATAGGCTTTCAGGGGGAGTGCCGCACCGCTCACCCGGTGGACCTTGTGGACAAGCCCGCAGTCGGCAAGCCATAGCATGGCCATTTCGTATTCTTTCGCGCGGGCTCCCTCGCGGATCAATCCGTACATGAACTTCCGGTTCTCCCTGGCGAGCTGAGAGGGGATGCTGTTCCAGAGCATCCTGATCCTGGGAACGGTGTCATTGGGCGCGTGCTTTGAAAAGTCCTGCTCGTAGGCGGAGAGGATCCGTTGTTGGATCTCCCTTGTCCCGGAGAAATCCATGGTCTGGGAGAAGTGAGACACCGCTTCAGGCATGCCTCCTACGAAGTAGTAATACTTCAGCAGATCGGTGTAGGTTTGAGCGAACGTGGAGGCAAGGGCGAAATCCCCTTTTTTCAGCACGTCCGCAAATCGCTCTTTTCCAAGGGCACGAAGAAACTCGATGTAAGAAAGGGGGTACAGGTCGAGGAACTCCACTTTCCCCACGGGAAAGGAGGTTTCCGGGTGAAGGGCCACTCCGAGAAGAGATCCGGCGCACAGGATATGATGCCGGGGGGCGTTTTCGCTGAAATACTTCAGTGAAGCGAGGGCGTCGGGGACTTCCTGGACTTCGTCGAAGACGAGAAGGGTTTCACCGGGAAGAATTCTTTTCCCCGCGTAGAGTTCAAGGCCGATGAGGATACGGTCCACGTCGAAATCCGGGGAGAAAAGCTCCTTCATCTGCCGGTTGCCGTCAAAATTGATATAGACGGTTTCGGCGTACTCTTTCCGTCCGAATTCCTTCATCAGCCAGGTCTTTCCCACCTGCCGGGCTCCGCGGATAAGAAGCGGCTTTTTGTTCTCCCTGGTTTTCCACTGCTTCAGCGATTCCATTGCAGTTCTGTACATTCAGCATCACCTGCCTATTCATGAGGCATTATACCAAATAAACAATGGACTTTATGTGTTTTAAAAACATTTTTACGAATGACTTTTTGTGAGGGGCCTGAAATGATTATAATGATGCCCTTAAAGAGGAGAAGTGACTGCCAACAAAGCCCTTCGTCGCCCTGCTCCTTGAGGACGGCAATCGTGCCGGAGTCACCGGGAATTGACGGCCCGGCGGAATAGGCCGACAATGGAGGCACCTTACCGGAGGTGTCCCCATGAAAAGAATGAAACCTTCGCCCGACAGTCTCTTCCGAACCCCGGCTGAACCCCTTTGCCCCGGGGACATATCTTTTCGAGCCCGCGAAGGGGCTCTCACACGCCGGAAATGAGAATCCTCCACACGTCGGACTGGCATCTCGGCCGCACCCTCTACGGCCGAAAACGGTACGAGGAATACGAAGCCTTTCTGGAGTGGCTGGCCCAGGCTATCCGGGACAACGGGATCGACGTCCTGGTGGTGGCGGGCGACGTTTTCGACACCACGGCGCCGGGGAACCGCGCACAGGAGCTGTATTACCGCTTCCTCCGCCGGGCGGGCTCCCTGGGCTGCCGCCATGTGGTGGTGGTCTCCGGAAACCATGATTCCCCCTCCTTCCTCGACGCTCCGAAGGAACTTCTGAAGGCCCTCGAGGTCCACGTCACCGGGAGCCCCTCCGGAAATCCGGAGGATGAAGTGCTGGTGCTCCGGGACGGGCAGGGAGTCCCCGAGCTGATCGTCTGCGCCGTGCCCCATCTCCGGGACCGGGACATCCGCACAGCCGAGGCGGGCGAGAGCATCGAAGACAAGGAACGCAAACTCCTGGACGGCATCCGGGAGCATTACGCAGCCGTCGCCGCCTGCGCGGAGGAGAAACGCAGGGAGCTCGGGGGCGCCATTCCCATCCTCGCCACGGGCCATCTGTTTGCCGCCGGAGGCCGGACCGTGGAAGGCGACGGTGTCCGTGAGCTTTACGTAGGCTCCCTGGCCCACGTGGATGCCGGTATCTTCCCGCCCTGTTTCGACTACGTGGCGCTGGGCCACCTCCACGTTCCCCAGAAGGTGAACGGCTCCGAAACAGTGCGCTACAGCGGATCGCCTCTGCCCATGGGCTTCGGCGAGGCGAAGCAGCAAAAGAGCGTCTGCGTGGCGGAGTTCGGGGGAAGGGATGCTTCCGTTCGCCTTCTCACCGTGCCGGTGTTCCAGCAGCTCGAGCAGATCCGGGGCGATTGGGACCTTATATCCGGGCGGATCTTCGAGCTGGCCTCTCAGGGGTCCCAGGCATGGCTCGAAGTGGTCTACGACGGGGACGAAATCCTGGGCGACCTCCGGGAGCGGCTGGAAGAGGCGGTAGGGAACACCTCTATGGAGGTGCTCCGGGTGAGGAACACCCGGGCCGTCGAGCGGGCGCTGGCGCAGACCATGGAAGAAGAGACCCTGGACGACCTGGACGAGGACGACGTCTTCCGCCGGTGTCTCGAGGCGAACCGGGTCCCCGAAGACCAGCATGCGGAGCTGTTCGCGGCCTACCGGGAAGCGGTCCTCTCCCTCTTGGAGCGCGGGGGTCAGCCGGAACAGGGGGGCCACCATGAGGATTGAAAAGATACGGTTTCTGAACCTCAACTCCCTGGTGGGGGAATGGGAGATCGACCTGACCCACCCCGCCTTCGCGTCCGACGGTATCTTCGCCATCACGGGGCCCACCGGCTCCGGAAAGACCACCATCCTGGACGCCGTCTGTTTGGCCCTCTACGGCCGGACCCCCCGGCTGAACCGGGTGACGAAAAGCGGCAACGAGATCATGTCCCGCCAGACGGGGGAGTGCTTTGCCGAGGTGACCTTCCGGACCGGGGCGGGGTGCTTCCGCTGCCACTGGAGCCAGCGCCGGGCGCGGAAAAAGCCGGACGGCGAACTCCAGGCCCCGAAGCACGAAATCGCCGACGGCGAGACGGGCACCCTCTTCGAGTCCAAAATCCGGGGGGTGGCAGGGCAGATCGAGGAAGCCACAGGAATGGATTTCGACCGGTTCACCCGGTCCATGCTCCTGGCCCAGGGGGGCTTCGCCGCCTTCCTGCAGGCGGCCCCGGACGAACGGGCCCCCATCTTGGAGCAGATTACGGGTACGGAAATTTACAGCCTCATCTCCATGGAAGTCCACGAACGCCGCCGGGACGAGCGGGAGAAGCTGAACCTGCTGCAGGCGGAGACTGCGGGGATCACGGTCCTGCAGCCGGAAGAGGAGGAAGCCCTCCGGCGGGACCTGGCGGAGAAGGCGAGTGAGGAAGAGGCGGTCGCCGGGAGGCTGGAGATAACGGCACAGGCCATGAACTGGCTAACGGCCCTGGAGGGGCTGGAACAGGAGATCTCCGGCCTGGCGGAGGAAGAGACTGAGCTGCAGGGTGAATGGGCCGCCTTTGAACCGGACCTGGAAAAGCTCCGCCGGGCCATGAGGGCGGCGTCCCTCGAGGGCGCCCATGCCACCCTCGAGGCTCTGCGGAAGCAGCAGGCCGACGATTCGGAAGCCCTGAAAGCGGAGGAGGAGAACCTCCCCGAACTGGAATCCCGGGCCCGGGAGGGGGCCCAGGCTCTGCTCGAAGCGGAGCTGGGGACCATCCGGGCGAAGGAAGAGCTGAACCGTGCCGCCCCGCTGATAGCGAAGGTCCGGTCCCTTGACCAGCGGCTTGCGGACCGCCGGAACGCCCTTTCGGACATGGATGAGGAATGCCGGCAGGACGGCGGGAACCTGGACAAAGCCCGGGAAAGCCGGGATGAAAAACTGGGGCTTCTCGCCGGTGAGGCGGAACGGCTGGAAATAGCCGAACGCTGGCTGGAGGAGCACCGGCGGGATGAATGGCTGGCGGGCGGTCTGGCGGGAGTGGAGGAACAGGTGAACGCCCTGGTTTCCCGCCAAAAGGATATGGCCGATGGGGAGGCCGCCCTGGAGGCGGTAAAGGAATCCCTCCGGCAGGCGGAAGCCGTGCTTAAGGAATGTTGGGAGCGTACCGGCGCCCGCAGGAGGATCCTGGAGGCCGCATCGGAGGAACTGCGCCGGGAGAAGGAATCGCTGGAGTACCTGCTGGACGGCCGCTTCTTGAGGGAATACCGGGCGGAAAAGGAAGCCCTGCTCCGGGAGATGGCCTTCCTCGCCAGGATCGCCGAGCTGGAGGACTACCGGGCAAAACTCGAGGACGGCAAGGAGTGCCCTCTCTGCGGCTCCCTGGAGCACCCCTTTGCGGAGGGGAACGTTCCTTTGCCCGACGAGACGGAGGGGAAGATCGCCGCCCTTGAAAAGCTTATCGCGGAGGCGGAGGAGCGGGAAACGGCGGTGCGGGGGCTCGAGAAGTCCGAGGCGGCAGCCCGTCAGCAGGTGACGGACGGGGAAAAGGACGAAGGGGCGGCCCTTTCAGCCAAAACGGCGGCGGAAAAGGCATTGGCTCTCTCCGCTGAAGGACTGGAAAAATTGCGGGCGGACTGCCTGCGTCTTACAAACCTCCTCAAAGACAGGCTGCAGCCCCTTGGCATCGACAGCATTCCGGAGGGGGATCTGCCCTCTCTGGCGGTCTCCCTGCGGGAACGGATGAACGCGTGGCAGCAGAAGGTCCGGGAGAAGGCGGACATGGAAAAGAAGATCGGCCTTCTGGAAAGTGACCTGAAATGGCTCGACGGCACCCTGGAAACCCTGACCCGCGCCCTTGACGAGAAAAAGAGACGGCTGGAAACTCTCCAAAAAGAGTATGACCGCCTCCTGGAGGAGCGGAAGGAACTCTACGGCGAAAAGGATCCCGACGGGGAAGAGCATCTGCTGAAGGAGGCCCTGGAAACCGCCGGGGAGGACGAAAGGAAGGGCAGGGAGCTCCGCGACGGATTGAAAGAACGGGCTGACAGGGCGAAATCCCGGATGGAATCCCTGCAAAAGGGCATCCTTCGGAGGGAGCCGGAAGTGCGGAAGGCGGAGGCCGCTTTTTTCGCCGGTCTTTCCGCGGCAGGTTTTGAAGGTGAAGAAGACTTTCTGGAAGCCCGGCTTGAACCGGAGCAGCGGGAGGCCCTGGCTGCGGGGAAGAAGGATCTGGAAGACCGCCGGACGGCCCTGGCGGCCAGGCGGGCGGACCGGGAAAGGAAACTGGTGGAGGAACGATCCCGGAAGGTGACGGACGAAACCCCCGAGGCACTGGAAAACCGTTTCCGGGAATGCGAGGATTTCCTGAAGGCCTTGCGGGAGGCGGTTTCAGGCCTCAGGCACAGGCTGAACGAGAACGCCGCATCCCGAGAGCGGGTGAAGGAAAAGAAGGCGGCCCTGGAGGCCCAGGGCAGGGAGTGCCGCCGGTGGGACGGCCTCCATGAGCTGATCGGCTCCGCTGACGGAAAGAAATACCGTAATTTCGCCCAGGGACTGACCTTCGACATGATGATCGGCCAGGCCAACCGGCAGCTTCAGAAGATGAGCGACCGGTACCTGCTGGTCCGGGACAGGGAGCAGCCCCTGGAGCTGAACGTGGTGGACGGCTACCAGGCCGGCGAAATACGGTCAACCAAGAACCTCTCCGGCGGAGAGAGCTTCATCGTCAGCCTGGCGCTGGCCCTGGGGCTCTCCTCCATGGCGAGCAGGAACGTCCGGGTGGATTCCCTCTTTTTGGACGAAGGCTTCGGCACCCTGGACGAGGAAGCCCTCGACACCGCCCTTGAAACCCTCGCGGGCCTGCAGCAGGACGGCAAGCTGATCGGGGTGATATCCCACGTGCCCGCCCTCAAGGAGCGGATCAGCGCCCGGATCGAAGTTGTGCCCCGGACCGGGGGCAGAAGCCGGATCACCGGCCCGGGGTGCAGAAGAAATTCTGAGGCGGGGTAGGGGATGCCATGCCGCCCTGTTGTTCCGAAGGGAGCGCAGCGACGGATCGCGTCCCCGGAGGGGAAGGATCTCGGGGGTGATTTTAAGATTCCAGAAACAGGTCCTTCCCCTCCGGGGATGCTACGCGATCACTTCGTTCAGGACGACAGACTGGGATAGTGTCGTCCCGAGCGAGCGAAGCGACGAGGGACCTCGCCTTGGATTTTGTACTGCCTAAAGACCAAGATTCCCCCCCTCCGGGGATGCTCCCTCCGCTTCGCTTGGGTGCTGCGTGAGCGCGATCGGCCGTGAACCATGCCTCGGGATGACTGGATCACCATGTAGCCCCGCAAACGAGCTGAAATGTGGAAGAGTAGAGGGAGGGGAATTCCGTAAAGCCGCTGCGGGCAGAAAAATTCCGGAACACCCGGCGGCATGTCGTTCAGGAGACGTACTGCCGTTCCTGTTCCATCCGGCGTGATGAGGCCTCAATAACAGGCACCCGGTCCGCCGGTATTGTTTGGGTGCGATACTGGCCGTCTTCAAGAACAACGGGCTCAACCAGACCTGCACGGACAGCCCTGATCAGGTCCCCCTCGTTTCGTACAGGTTGAAGAAACCGTGTGGCGCAGAGCCCAACACGCTCCGGAAGGTGGGCGTCGCTTCCTCCGAGCCGGGCCAATCCCAGTTCGAAAGCGAGATCCGACGCCATGGCGTTGTGATGCGGGCGGGTGCTTCCGTTCAGGGCTTCGATGCCGTGCAGGCCATGGAGCCCCCGTATTCCATTTCCCAGTCCTCTGTCGTTGTCACGGAAGGGGTGGGCGCTTACGGCACACCCTCCCTGCCGGTTGACGAGGGAAACAAGCTCATCCGCGTGCATTGCGCGATCCGGTACCTTGTCAAGGCCGAAAACGAGCAGGTCTCCCTCGAAGGTCAGGAATTCCATACCGACCAGCACCAGAAAGTCATGCCTGCGGGTCAGCTGTTCCGCAAGCCGCCGCATTCCCATGTGCTCGTGATCGGTGACGCACAACCCGTCAAGGCCTGCCGCCTTTCCGCGGAGGATTGCCTCACGGATAGGAAGGGGACTGTCGTAGGAAAATTCTTTTGAATGAACGTGGGTATCAAGAATCATAGCCCGCTCCGTTGTCTGGATGTGAAAAAACACAATGAACGGAATTATACTTATTAAATCTTAGAATGTCAAAAAGGAGAAGCGAGATGTTTCGGGAGAGAGATACATCTCTTTTCGGGCATGCTTTATGCTACGATTGACCTCATCCGGCGCAGTCCGAAAGGAGGCGAATCCCGTGCCCGAAGCGACCGTCGTCATTTCGCTCTTCAACAAGGGGCCCTATATCGGTCGGGCGCTCACATCCGTCCTGAACCAGGGCCTGCAGGATATTGAAGTCCTGGTCGTGGATGACGGTTCCTCGGATGACGGCCCCGAACAGGCGGCGGCCTTTCGGGACCCGCGCGTCCGCCTGATCCGCCAGTCCCACGGCGGCGTTTCCACCGCACGGAATAACGGAATCCGGACCGCCTGCTCTCCCTTTGTCGCTTTTCTCGATGCAGATGACGAATGGCGTCCCGGTCACCTGGCAACCCTGCTTCGCCTCCATACATCCTTCCCGGGCGCAGGAATCTGCGCCACTTCCTACGTGTTCATCATGCCTGACGGGACCAGGAGGGCGCCCACATTCTCGGGCTTTCCCTGTCCGCCCTGGGAAGGGCTCCTGCCTGACTACTTCCGGGCGGCGGCCATGGGGAAGCCGCCGGTCTTTACTTCCGCTGCAGGAGCTCCAAAAAAAGTGCTGCTCGAGGCAGGGCTCTTTGCCGAGGGCGTCCACCTTGGAGAGGATCTTGACCTCTGGGGACGGATAGCCCTGGAGTCCCCGGTGGCGTTCAGCCATTCCGGGCCTTCCTGCTACAGAAAAGACGCCGGAAACCGCCTGTGCGTGCGCATTCCCCGGGAGCGGGAGCTGCCCTTTGTTGCCACTGCCAGAGCGCGGCTTTGCAAAGGAAAAGTTCCGGATCATCTGGTTCCTTCGCTCCGGGCCTACTGCTGCAAGCTGGTTTACCTTTCCTGCAGGCATCTGCTGCGTGCGGGACGAGTGGACGATGCGGCCCTTCTGCTTCACAAATCGGGTTTTGAAGGGGAAGAAAACGGCCACATCAGGAGAATACGGACCGCCGTTGCCGGAAAGGGGGGCTGAGAATGAGGGTTCTTCACCTCTTGAGCCAGCGTCCGGATTCCACGGGAAGCGGAACAATGCTTCAGGCTATCCTTACCGAATCGGAAAAATTCGGGCATGAAAACATGGTCGTGGCGGGCATACAGGAAGGTTCTCTCCCGGTTTTTCCGGGCCTTTCACATCTCCGGACCCGTTTCGTCACCTTCGGGGGAGGAGACCTCCCATTCCCGATACCGGGCATGAGCGACGTTATGCCCTATCCGTCCATGAGGTTCTCCGACCTGACGGACCGGCAGCTCTCTTCCTACAGAGATGTCTTCAAAACGGCGGTCCTGAAGGCCGCGGCCCGGTTCCGGCCTGACATTATCCACTCGAACCACCTCTGGCTGGTCACATCACTCGCCCGCCGCATCCTTCCGGGCATCCCCATGGTCGCCACATGTCACGGCACCGATCTTCGGCAAATGCACACATGCCCCAGGTTCAGGCAGGAGGTTGTCTCCGGATGCTCCGGCCTGGACGGAGTATTTGCGCTCTTTTCAGGGCAGGCCGAGGAGATACGGCAGGTCTACGGCATCCCTGCCGGACGGATCCACGTCACAGGCGCCGGATTCCGGAGCGGACTGTTTGTTCCGGGAGAGAAAAAGACGGATATCCCGACAATCGTTTACGGAGGAAAACTGAGCCGCGCCAAGGGGGTACCCTGGATGCTCCGGGCATTCGCTTCCGTCACCGACCTGCCGTGGACGCTGTTTCTTGCCGGAGGGGGAACAGGCCCCGAACGGGCAGAATGCATCGGCCTCGCCGGGAGGCTCGGAAACCGTGCAGTCATTGCGGGATCTTTGAGACAGGAAAATTTCGCGGCCGCCCTGTCCGGGGCGAACATGTTCATCCTTCCCTCCCTTTACGAGGGGCTGCCCCTGGTACTTCCCGAGGCTCTTGCCTCCGGCTGTCTCTGCCTTGCCACCGACCTGCCGGGTGTGAGGGACATCCTTAAAATGGCGGGCACGGACTGGCTCCGGCTGATTCCCTGCCCTCCCCTTGAAGGTGCTGATACCATCGCGCCGGGGTACGAATCGAAATTCGTCGGCGACATTGCCGCAAAACTGAGGGAGGCATTGACGGACATCTTCCACAGGCCGCCTTCGGCGGAATTGTACAGGGAACTGGCGGAACGGCTGAAAAACAGCACGTGGCAGGCAGTGTTTCAGAGGATGGAGAAGGTGTACTTCACGCTGGCAGCTTCTGAATCCCGGTGAAGGCTAGATTCTTCGGGCTTCGCCCTCAGAATGACAGGCAAATACTGTCGTCCTGAACGGAGCGACGCGCAGGGAAATCCAGAGGCTCATTTGCCCCGTTCCGGAGCCGGGGCAGCGGCTTTCAAGGCCCTTTTGCAGGCAGGTTCTCAGAGAAGTTTCTGCAATCCTTCCCTGTTCTCAATGATTATCCTTTTATGTCCCTTGAGTGAAATGAGCCCTTCTTCCTGAAAGGAAGACAGTTTCCGGCTCAGGGTTTCCTGGCTCATCCCCAGCTGGGAGGCGAAGTCTCCTTTTGTCATGGGGAGAATGATTTCCCTCTCTTCACCAGATAAATCGAGCAGAACCCTCGCCAGCCTCTCTTCCACGGAATTCAGGCTGATTTCCTTTATCAGGTTTTCGGCCCGTTCGAGCCTTTTGCTCAGTTCGTCCATAACCTTGAAAGCGATGGAGATATATTTCGACATCAGCAGCTTCAGCTTCCCGCCGTCGATAAAGCACATGGTGGAGTTTTCAAGGGCTGCCGCATCGTCCGTAAACGGAAGGTAACTGAACAGTGAAAGCTCTCCGATGAATTCTCCCGGGCCTATGACTCGTATGACCTGTTCCTTGCCGTCGGAACTGAGCCTGGATATTTTCACCCCGCCGGTGTGGAGAATATAGAGTTTCCCGCCGGTGTCCCCCTCCCTGTAAATGAACTCTCCCTTTTGAAAGGTGCGGGGTTCGGTAATGGAGGCTATCTCCGACATTTCGTCAGGGCTCAGGGATTGAAAAAGAGGCACATTTTCAAAACAGTTCCGCCAGTTCTCGCCACCACTGCAGCTACAGTTCTTCAACAGCAATTCCCCCTTCACCGGATGGAACGTCCTCCGGCTTTTTCGATTCCCCGTAATGAAGCAGCCTGACCGCGTTGAGTATGACCAGGAGTACGGAAACTTCATGTACCAGCATTCCGAATGACAGCGTAACGGTTTTGGCCAGCACTCCCGCCAGAAGAAACGCCGCCACAAGAAGAGCGAAGGTGATGTTCTGCTTCATGTTCCGGACGGTAGCCCGGCTCAGGCCGACCGCATAAGACAGTTTCCTGATTCCTGCCGACAAGAGTACCACGTCCGCCGTTTCCATCGCTATATCCTTGCCGGCTCCTCCGACGGCTATTCCCAAATCCGAGGACGCGAGCGCCGGTGCGTCGTTGACTCCGTCGCCCACCATGGCGACGCTTCCGTACCGTTCACGGAGTTCGGACAGAATCCGCACTTTGTCGTCGGGAAGCAGTTCGCTGTAAAACTCGCGGATGCCTGTTTTCTTTGCAATCGCCTGGGCCGCTCTTATGTTGTCTCCGGTCAGCATGACAATCTTTTCAATTCCCCGCGATTCAAGGTCGGCAATCAGAGCCTTCGCCTCAGGCCTCACGGTGTCGGCAATGGAGATGATGCCGCATACTCTCTCAGCCGTGCCCACGATAACCGCCGTCTGCCCCTTTTTCTCCTCGCTCTGCAGATAACTTTCGTGCCTCTCAACACTGATTCCGTTGTCCGTGAACAATTTCCTGTTGCCGATGAAGTAGGTTTTTCCGTCAAGGCTGAATCTGAGCCCATGGCCGCTGAAAATTTCCGCATCCTCAGGAGTTTCGCTGATCCGCCCCAGTTTTTTTGCCGCCGCTGAGATGATGGCTTTTCCCAGCGGATGTTCCGAGTAGGATTCACCGACCGCAGCAATCCTTAAAAGTTCATCTTCGCTCATGCCCACCGGCTCTGCCCGTGTCACGGAGGGTTTCCCGACGGTCAGGGTTCCTGTCTTGTCAAAAGCGACAGCCTTTACGGTTCCAAGTTTTTCCATAATTTCCCCGCCCTTGACAAGAACACCGTGTTTTGCCCCGTTTCCTATGCCGGCCACGATCGAGACGGGGGCCGAGATCACAAGAGCACCCGGACAGGCTATGACCAGAAGTGTCAGGGCCAGCACCAGATCTTTCGTGGCGAGGAACAGGGCAATGGAAAGAAAGATAATCGCCGGGGTGTAATAGCGGGAGAACTTTTCCAGGAACTTCTGTGTTTTCGCCTTCTTGTCCTGGGCATCCTCAACCATCTGCAGAATCCTGGCAAAAGTGGTGTCCTCGCCGACCCTGTCTGCCCTGACAATCAGATATCCCGACTCGATGACGGTCCCCGAAAACACCGTTTCATCCACGGTGCGGCTTATGGGAATGGACTCTCCGGTAATGGCCGCCTGGTTGATGTAGGCCGAGCCCTCCACGACGGTTCCGTCGATCGCTATTTTTTCTCCGGGCCTCACCACCACGAAGTCACCTTTCACCACATCTTCCGGATCGACCTCCGTTTCGGCGCCGTTTCTTCGCACTCTTGCCTTATCCGGCGCCATATCGAGCAGAGCCTTGATGGAAGACCTCGTCTTTTCAATGGTCCTGGCCTCAAGGTAGTCGCCCAGCATGAACAGAAAGGTTACCGCGGCCGCCTCCCAGTACTCGCCGATGATAACGGCTCCGGTAACGGCAATGGTTACCAGGGCGTCGATCCCGACGATGCGATACCTCAGCGCCCCGATGGCCTTCCTGAAAACAGGGGTGCCTGCAATTACGGTTGTGGCAAGCATCAGAAATATCGTGATCTTTTCGTATCCGATCATCTCTTTCAGCACGAAGGATGCAGCGGCCAGAATCCCCGAGATGAGAACAATCCGCCCTTTCGTCATTTTCATCATTGCAGACACCCCCTTCTTCCTACTTTTCGCTCAGGACCCGGTAGCCCAGGCTTTCAATTTTCGCCCTGATCTCTTCTGCGGTGACAGCGCTGTCGTCAAAGCTCACCTTTACTCTTGATGAATTGAACAGCACCTCTGAACTGCTGATGCCTCCGGTTTTTTTCAGCATCCCCTCGATTTTCGCTATGCAGCTCGGACAGGAAACGGTTTCCAGCTGAAACGTTCTGTTCGTCATGAATATGACCTCCCTTTATGTGTGGTAGGCTGAGGATACAGGAGGCCCGGATTTCCTTCCTTGACGCAGGTCAAAATTTTAAAAAACCTCAAATTGTGGTCATTCCGAAGAGGCCAGTTTAAAGGATAGCGGGATCTGATTTTTCCTCTCATTCCCGAGGAGCGAAAAAGAGAGATCCGGAACAGGGTACCGCCCTGATCCGGATCTCTCTTTTTGCTTGCCGGAACGTCCCGAGTAGTATGGACGGACTGCCGGCCGATTCTTCTTACCTATCTTCCCTTGGAGGGATTGTTTCTTTTCTGGGCTGTATTTACCTTTGCCGGTACAAGCCCCCGTTGTTCCCCTTCGTGCTCGAACCGGAAGTACCCCACCAGTTTCCGGAGTTCCGCCGACAGGCTGGCGAGTTCTTCTGAGCCCTGGGCCACGCGCTCCGCCGATTCGGCCACTTCTTTCATCTGTCCCCGGACCATGTCCGAGGACGCCGCCGAGGCACTGACCCGGGACGCGATGTTCTGCACCGCCCCGGCGATCTCCTCGCTGGACGCCGCCTGTTCCTCCGAGACGGCCGCCAGGTCCTGGGTCGAGGACGAAATTCTTGACAGGGCTTCCATCATCTTCGCAATGGTCTCCCGGGTCCCTTCCGCGAGCCCGGCGGAGGTGTGGGAGTTCTTCGCGCTCTTTTCCGACGAGGAGACCACCTGGTCCAGATCTTTTGTAATCATCCCCGCAAGCTCCGCGATCTTCTTCGCCGCCTCGTTGCTCTCCTCGGCGAGCTTACGCACTTCCTCCGCCACCACGGCGAAGCCCCGTCCTGCCTCACCGGCCCGGGCGGCCTCGATGGCGGCGTTGAGGGCGAGGAGATTGGTCTGGTCGGCGATGCCGCCGATCTGGGAAACGAAGCTCTGGATCTCCCGGGCACGGTCGCCGAGTTTCCGGACCTCTTCCGAAGCCTGTTCAGATTCCGCCGCTACGCCGGCCACGCTGGCCACCACTTTTTTGACAGCGGTCATGCCCTCTTCACCGGCGGCCCTGGCGTGCTCCACTTCGGTGGCCATCTCCGTGCTCTTCTGGGCGGAGGACTGGGCGCCGCTCGCCACTTCCTCCACGGAGGCGTTGATCTCCTGGCTTGCTGCGGCGAGGCTTTCCATCTGGGAGGAGACATCGTCGATGCCTGCCCGTGACTCTTCGACCCCGGCGTTGGATTCCTCCGCGAGGGCGGAGAATTCCTCGGAGTTGCTTCCCAGCCGCTCGGCGGCTTCGGAAATGGACTGCATGGCCTTCCGGAGCTTTGCTCCCATTTGGCCGAGGGCGCGGGCTACGATTGAAATCTCGTCCCTTCCGCTCTCGTCGAACTTCACGGTGAGGTCTCCGTCAGAGAACTCTTCCACGCAGCGGCGGAGGGCGTCGAGGGCTTGGGCAACGGATGAGGAGATGAGAAAGCCGAACAGGACGCCCAGCGCAATGGAAACTATGGCAAGCGTGATGAGCATCCGCTCTGCCCGGTTGATTTCGATCATATTGTTCTCGTTGGTTCTTTCACTCCACTGGATGCAGTAATCAGCGAGATCCCGCTGGGCGTCCCGGAAGTCGGTCATCGGTTTTTCCGCCTTCTGTCTGAAAGCGGCGAAGGCTTCCTGGTTCTTGTTCTGCAGAGCCAGGCTGATAACTTCGTCAGTCGCCTTCCGGAATTCGGCAAGATGCTTGTCGGCTTCGCCCAGACGCTTGATTTCGAACTCTTCGAGTTCGATCTTGCGGTAGTTGTCAAAATTTGCGTCGTTAAGCTTCCTGCGGTTCTCGATCTCAGCGAGAAGATTGCGTTTCTCCGTTTCGTCGGTAGTCAGCATCATCTCGAAGAGATTGGCCCTGATATAGTTCATATTTGCCCTGGAGTCGTTCATCCACTGGACGGGCAGCACGCCGCTCCTGAACATGTCAGTCATGTCCCTTTCGGCGGCAGCGAGACGATAATAGCCGACAAGGGATGCGGCGGCTGTGAAAAGGCATAACAGTAATGTAAGGGCAAAAAGTCGAAAACGAATGGTAGTGTTTCGGAGGAGCTTCATCAAGGACGATCACTTCCTTAAAAGTATTTGAATGGAACACGGGAATGAAATGTATCAAATCTCCTAAACTCTCATGCCATGACAGCCATTCGAAAGACTATCCTTTCAGAAAATTCTTCTCTCGCTCTCCAGCCTCCTCTCTCCCAATCTTTTTTCAACAAACAAAAACGCCCGGAATATATCAAATCACCTCTATCCGGGCAGTCATTTGATGACCTCGCGTTTTTGAAGTCTTCAAACTGTGGGGAGTCCCCGCGAAAGTATAACAAACGCATTATTGCAAATATTAAATATAGAAAAAAATGCCGACACCACATTGTGCAGGTATGGTGTCATTTCTTTCCGGGCTTGTCAATAATGATGAAAGGGAAATATTTATGATATGGAGAGTGTTTCTTTGGAAATTAACCTCAATCTTTATTTTTTGGACTATGGATCTTAAGCCTTGCTCCAAAAGGACTTTTGTTGCAAGTAGAAGAGCATGGGAGGCATAATAAATAGGCAAATAGTCCTATAAGGGAAGGGTTGTGTTGACTGGTTGGGTTTATTGAAGGGGAAACAATTCGTGATTGCTTTGTATTAACAGGTATAGGGTTTCAAAGGGAAAAACGCCCAAGTCAATTCTGTTCACGAAAAAAACAACCTTATTACATCCGTAAAACAGATGCAATCTTTCAGGCAGGGGTCTTCGAGACGACGCTCTTTCTCACTCCCCGAAGGAAAATCCGGCGGCAAAGACCTCCCGGCAGGCCTCGACGACATCTGCGTCAAACAGACGGTCCCTGCCTTCCTCCACGAACCGGAGGGCGGTTTTGATCCCCAGGGACGGACGGTAGGGACGGTGGGAGGCCATGGCCTCCACCGTGTCGGCCACGGCGAGGATTTTTGCTTCCAGAAGAATTTCTTCGTTTTTCAGCCCCCTGGGGTATCCGCTGCCGTCAAGCCGTTCATGGTGCTGCCGGACTACTTCAACGATATGCCGGGGGAAGTCTGCTTTCCTGAGGATCTGGTAACCTTCTTCGGCATGGGTTTTGACGAGGGCCATTTCTATAGGATGGAGGAGTCCCGGTTTGCTGAGAATTTCCGACGGGACGCTGATCTTTCCGACGTCGTGGATTGCTGCCGCAAATGAAATTCTTCTGCGGATTTCCTCTTCCAGTCCCATGTGTCGGGCTATTTCCTCAGAGAGAAGAGCGGTTCTTCTTTGGTGTCCGGCAGTGTAGGGATCCCTGCTTTCTACCGTTTGAGCCAAAACTTCCACTGTCTGCGAGAAGGAGGTGTTCAGTTTCTCTATATTGGCCAGGAGCTGATTCTCCTTTTCCTTGACGGCGGTGAGGTTTCGGAAGAACAAAAACAGTCCCCTTCCCTGTTCCGTTGCATTCGGTATGGGAAGGGCAAGGATGGATAGGTAGAGAGTCTCCCCGGTTCTTGTGGTGAAGGGGCCTTCGTCAACGGCAGGTTTACCGGAGTTTGCCGTTTTGAGAAGATTACTGAGGCGAAGTGTCTCATGGTCGTTTTGCGGGAAGAGTGTTTCGGAAACGGCTTTCCCGATCGTCTCTTCCGATGAAAGACCCGTCATACGGCAGAAGGCGTTATTTACCTGGTCTATCCGGACTCCATCCCAACTGGCAACTATTGCTTCCGGAGAGTTTTCAAAAAGAGCAAGGGCTTTGTTTTCCTCACGCTCCCGTTCACGCCGCACTTTTTTCAGCTCACTGATGTCCAGTCCCACGCTTTGTATTTCCTTGAGATTGCCGAATTCGTCAAAATATGCGGTGTCGTTCCAGAGCTGCCATTTTACAGTACCGTCTTCCATAATTGTGCTGTTTTCAAAAAGCCGCGTCGGTGATTCGGGGGTCAGTCCCGCAAAGGCATTGATAAGGTACGAGACATCTTTGTTTCTCACTTCGCCGAGGTTCCGCCCGATGAAATCCTCCGGTTTTCCGCCGATGTACCTGGCGTAGGCAGGATTGCAGAAACTGATGGTGCAGTCGGGCAAAAAACGGACGATTATCTCGGACTGGGTTTCGACGATGCCCTGGTACATATTTTTTGTCGCCCGCAGTTCCTCTTCTGCACGGATCAGTTCGAGGGTTTTTCCCATGACCCTGGAAATGCTTGAAAGAATGGGAAAGTCGTTTTCCAGGTCAGAGGGGGCCGCCGAAAGGTTTTCCAGACCCACAAACCCGACAATGCGTCCTTCCGCTTCTATGGGGAAGGCTACAACGGAACTGATACCCAGGGTGAGAAAGAGGCTCTTTTCGTTTTCCGCCTCCTCCGGAAGGGAGCTGGGATCAGTAATGGAAAAGGGACCTTCATGCAGGTGTTTCACCCACCATGAATAGTCTTCCCCGCGAAGCCTCTGAAGACCTGCTTTCTTGGAAGCCGTTCCCGGTGCGCACCATTCGTTGGAGTTGACCATTAACCCTTCACTGAAAAGGAAAAGGTAGGCCCTGTCCGCGTTTTTTCCTGAACCTATTATGGAAAGGGCTTTGTCCGTAACTTTATGGAAGTCTTCTTTGTTTCTGCAGAAAGCATACTCGGCGATGATTTCCGCCGTATCCTTTTCCAGCTGCAGCCTTGAGGCGAGTTGTATGTTCGCCCTCACGCGGTCGGTGACGTCCCTGCCGAAACCATGAACTATGACTGTTTCCCCTTCCGGTGCAAATTGCCCGCGGATACTCCAGAGGTAATATCTCTTCTCGTCCGGGGGCAGCATAACAGTGATCCGAAAGGATTCCGACGGGTTTTCCGGTGCCAGGAGCTTCATCTTTTCCAAAAAGGTCTCCGCCCCTTTCTCCGGAAGAAAGCGGCTCAGGTGCTGACCGGCGATATGCTTTTTTTCAGATTGGAACAGCCTGCAGAAGGTATCGTTGGCGAAGGTGAGGGTTCCGTCGGGCAAAAGGCGGCATATGAGGTCCGGGCTTGACTCGATTATTTCTCTGTACAATGCGGTTTCAAAATCACTGGTTTTGTCGGGCATGTTTCTGTCCCCCGGGTCAGAATCTGATGGTTCTTCCCGCTGCGAAGAAAAATGCAGGCAGGTTTTTCCTGGTCGACTCGCCTGATAAATATACAGAAAAGCACAAGGCGAAGCAAGGGAAAGAAGTTTTTCCTTGCTTCGCCTTGTTGAGGGTTATTCTTCGTGAGCGGTGTGCCCTGGAAGATCAATAATTCTGTTCAGGTCCAGGATGATGATGAGCCGATCGTCCACTTTCGCGATTCCCTGGATGAAGTCCTGGGATACGCCGCCCGACCTGATGGTGGTGGTGGGGTCGATGGATTCCTCGGGAATTCGAAGAATCTCGGACACTCCATCCACGAGGATTCCGATGTCCCGCCCCTCCATGTTCACCACGATGATCCGCTTGCGGGACTCCTCCGAAGCCGGCCCTCCCGCTATGCGGAACCGGGTGTTCAGGTCCACGATGGGCACGATCTGTCCCCTGAGGTTCACTATGCCCATGACGTACTCCAGGGCCTGGGGGATTGCCGTGATGTTCTGGGGCCGGACGATTTCCCGGACACGGGAGATTTCGATGCCGAATTCTTCCTTCCCCAGGGCGAAGACTACAAGCTGCCGTTCCTGCATGATCCCGTACCTATCTCTTCTTTGAGCGGGGTTTTTTCTCCGCAGATGCGCCCTGCAGGGAGGGAACAAGACCCCGGTTCTCCGTTCCGTTATCGAACCTGAAATACCCCACCAGTTTCCGGAGTTCCGCCGACAGGCTGGCGAGTTCTTCTGAGCCCTGGGCCACGCGCTCCGCCGATTCGGCCACTTCTTTCATCTGTCCCCGGACCATGTCCGAGGACGCCGCCGAGGCACTGACCCGGGACGCGATGTTCTGCACCGCCCCGGCGATCTCCTCGCTGGACGCCGCCTGTTCCTCCGAGACGGCCGCCAGGTCCTGGGTCGAGGACGAAATTCTTGACAGGGCTTCCATCATCTTCGCAATGGTCTCCCGGGTCCCTTCCGCGAGCCCGGCGGAGGTGTGGGAGTTCTTCGCGCTCTTTTCCGACGAGGAGACCACCTGGTCCAGATCTTTTGTAATCATCCCCGCAAGCTCCGCGATCTTCTTCGCCGCCTCGTTGCTCTCCTCGGCGAGCTTACGCACTTCCTCCGCCACCACGGCGAAGCCCCGTCCTGCCTCACCGGCCCGGGCGGCCTCGATGGCGGCGTTGAGGGCGAGGAGATTGGTCTGGTCGGCGATGCCGCCGATCTGGGAAACGAAGCTCTGGATCTCCCGGGCACGGTCGCCGAGTTTCCGGACCTCTTCCGAAGCCTGTTCAGATTCCGCCGCTACGCCGGCCACGCTGGCCACCACTTTTTTGACAGCGGTCATGCCCTCTTCACCGGCGGCCCTGGCGTGCTCCACTTCGGTGGCCATCTCCGTGCTCTTCTGGGCGGAGGACTGGGCGCCGCTCGCCACTTCCTCCACGGAGGCGTTGATCTCCTGGCTTGCTGCGGCGAGGCTTTCCATCTGGGAGGAGACATCGTCGATGCCTGCCCGTGACTCTTCGACCCCGGCGTTGGATTCCTCCGCGAGGGCGGAGAATTCCTCGGAGTTGCTTCCCAGCCGCTCGGCGGCTTCGGAAATGGACTGCATGGCCTTCCGGAGCTTTGCTCCCATTTGGCCGAGGGCGCGGGCTACGATTGAAATCTCGTCCCTTCCGCTCTCGTCGAACTTCACGGTGAGGTCTCCGTCAGAGAACTCTTCCACGCAGCGGCGGAGGGCGTCGAGGGCTTGGGCAACGGATGAGGAGATGAGAAAGCCGAACAGGACGCCCAGCGCAATGGAAACTATGGCAAGCGTGATGAGCATCCGCTCTGCCCGGTTGATTTCGATCATATTGTTCTCGTTGGTTCTTTCACTCCACTGGATGCAGTAATCAGCGAGATCCCTGAGGGCGTCCATTGTATTATTCATCGGCTGCTGGGCTTTTTGCAGAAACGCCTCGTAGGCTTCCTCGTTCCGGTTGTCTTGTGCCAGTTGGATTACCTCTTCCGTGGCTTTCCGGAATTCCGCGAGGTGTTTTCTTGCTTCGCCCAGACGTTTGGCCTCGAAGTCATCAAGTCCGGTTTTCTCGAAGTTATCCAGATTCTCGTCATTGATCTTTCTCCGATTTCTGATGTCTTCCAGAAGGGCGCGGTTCCGCCCCTCGTCCCGGGTCAGCATCATGGCATTGAGGTTTCCCCGGATCGCCTGCATGTTGGCCCTGGCATCGTTCATCCACTGGACGGGCAGCAGGCCGCTGCGGTACATATCCGTCATGTCCCTTTCCGCGGTGACAAGGCGCTGATAGCCCACAAACGAGGCGCCTGCGGTAAAAAGGCACAGTACGGCAGTCAAGGCGAAAAGACGGGCACGGATGGAAACATTTCTGAGAAACTGCAGCTTCAGCATAAAAGATCACTCCCCACAAAAAATTAGGCAGCCCAGCTGGGCTGCCTGCATCAGATCCAGTGTTCCCACGCACCACTGGTATGAGCCTGAAAAGCGGATGAAAATATGTGTTGACCGAAATGCCGCTGTTTTGATCCGGATGAGGCAAATCCGGAAATGAACAGGATGCCTCGCAGGTGTTGAATGAAATCTTTTCGAGGATGGTGAAAATTTCTTCGAAAAATGTTTTCAGTCATCATCCCATGTGCCATGAATGCTGTCAAAAGAAATAAGGGGGAAATAAGCGGGAAAAAGAAGCCTTTTGCTCGAAAAAACATTCAAATGCGTCCCGTTTTAAATAGTTCTCAGGAAGGATATGTTTTTGGTAAGTTTTGCTGTTTAGTTAGGGCAAGAAGCAATATGAAGCATGGTTATAAGGTCCCGGTTCAATCCGGGATAAAGGAATTCTTCATGGTCTGGAAGGGGATGAACTTGGGTGTGAGCTAAGGTGATCAGCAGATAATGGTTTGGGGCGGGGAGGAATGAAAACTTCGTTGAAGGATCTTGAATCAGCCTGCGGGAAGGAAAAGCTCCGTGGCGGGTGGACCTCCGGCAGAGTTTCCCGGAGAGAACCAGCGGCAGAGGAGTGATGCCCCTGCCGCCCCATGCCTGTCGAACTGACGGTCTGTCCGAACGAAAAATCTTTATTCCTCAACCCACTTCGTCAGGTCTTCCCTTTGACCGGCGACGAGGATCATGTCCCCGGCCTCGATGGTGGTCTCCGCCCTGGGGATGAACCGTTTCCCGCCGCGGTTTATGGTGAGGACCACCGCATTGTACCTGATCCGAAAATCGAGCTCTGCGAGGGTCTTGCCTACCATTTCGGGGATGGGGCGGATTTCGCCCACGTAGAAGAGCGATCCCGGCACCTGGGCGAAATGGGACATCCACGGATGGACAAGCAGCTGTGCCAGCCGTTCGCCCATGTCCCGCTCGGGAAAGATGACCCGATTGGCTCCCACCCTGGCAAGAACCCGGGCGTGAATGTCGTTTTCCGCCCGGGCGATGACATAGGGAACGCCGAGGTCTTTCAGGATGGTGGTGGCAAGAATGCTGGCCTCGACGCTTTCACCAATGGCGACCACTGCGATGTCGGCTTCTTTTGCGCCGCATTTGGCAAGAGCCTCGGCGTCGGTGGCGTCCGCCTGAACGCAGAAATCAACGAGTCCGGCGGTTTCCTCGACGCACTCACTGTCATTGTCTACCGCGATGACCTGGTTATGAAACTCGGAGAGAGTTTTGCACAGAGACTGACCGAACCGGCCCAAACCGACGACCAGCACCACTTTTTCTTCTTTTTTCACGTTCGTTCCTCCAATGGGGGTGAGTCAGGGAATTCCGGCGCACCCGGCCTGCGGATGATACCGGAATTCAGGCGCCGCTGCGGCCGTTCGGCTTCAGTGGGTCTTGACCCAGCGCTCGGCCTCGCTCGGATACGAGTCCCCGTCTCCGGCGAAGACCACCACATCGTCATCTTTATACAGAACGATGGAATGATCCGAAAAAAACAGGCGAAGGCAGCCGTTTTCGTCGAAGGAGAAAGAGCAGTGTTTTTCGGCGAGATCACCAAGACACAGCATCCTTTCCATCTCCTTCCTTTCCCGATTTCCCGCCGTCATTTCCGGCATGGCGGGTTTCACCTGGTACAGACTACCAGAGGGCGAATTAAGACACCGTCAAGAAAGGAGCCGCCGGCGTAAAGTTTTAATAAAGACAGGGGATTACTGGGCGGAGAAGCGGAATCCTACCCCGGGTTCCGTATGGATGTACCGGGGAAGGGAGGGGTCCGGTTCGATCTTTTTCCTCAGGTTGCTCACGTGGACGCGAAGAAGGGCAGGGTCCCGTTCTTCCCTGTCGTCCCAGATTCTTTCACTCAGCATGCGGTAGGTTACCACGCAGTCGATATTCTGCGCGAGAAGGGAAAGAATCTCGAATTCCGTTCTGGTGAGGGCAATTTCCTGCCCCTGCCGCAGAAGCTGCCGTTTTGCCAGGCTGATGATCAGGTCGCCGGCAACGATCTCCGGAGGCTGGATAATCCTCGATTCCGCCCGCCGGAGAATGGCCCGTATTCTGGCGAGCAGTTCCCCTGCCTGGAAGGGTTTGGTGAGATAGTCATCCGCCCCCAGGTCAAGGGCCTGCACCTTGTCGCTTTCGTTGCCCCTGACCGAGAGGATCAGGATTGGCGAGTTCATCCAGGTGCGCAGTTCCCGGCAGACGTCCTTGCCGTCCATATCCGGAAGGGAAAGGTCGAGGACGACAAGTTCCGGGTTGGTCTCTATGGCCTTTTCGATACCTTCAGCGCCGCCTGAGGCAAGGGTCACGTCGTATTTCCTCAGGGAGAGAATGGACTGGAGGGCCCTCCTGATGGATTCCTCGTCGTCGATGACCAGTATTCTGACGCTTCTTTCCGGGGAGCTCATGGCAGGTCAGCCTCCGTTTCTTCCCTGACGTGGCCGGCAGGCAGGGAGATGATGAAAACCGTTCCTGAAGGCGTGTTGTCCTCGACCCGGATTGTCCCTTCGTGTACCCGGGCGATTTCCAGGGCGATGGGCAGGCCGAGCCCCGTTCCGCCGGGAAGCAGCCCCGAGTGGATTCCCCGGAAGAACTTGGTAAAGATCATGCGTTTTTCGCCATCAGGTATCCCCGGGCCATTGTCGCCGATGCGGATGTCAAGGCCGGAGGCGGTGCGTTCCGCTCCGACGGTGACGGGGCTGTCTGGGGGACTGTAGGAGAGGGCATTTTCCAGTATGTGCATCAGCAGTCTGCCCCATTGCTGAAAGTCCACCAGGATGAGAGGGAGATTCTCAGGCAGTTCCGCCTTTACCCGCTCGCGGGCGTGCCGCTCCAGCCGGAAGAGAACCCAGCCGAGGACTTCTCCGGGCTCCACCCACTGAAGGTCGGGCTTCCACGCTTCGGCGGCGAGCCTCGAAAGGTCCAGCAGCGATCCGATGGAGTGGGAGAGTCTGTCCAGATCCTTTTTGACCGATCCGAGTTCCTTTTTTACGTGGCCTGAATTCCACGTCCTGTCCCCCTCGAGAATATCGGAGATCGTTGCCGTCAGTGATGAAAGGGGAGTCTTCAGCTCGTGGGAAACCGAGGAAAAGATGGCCGACTTGAGTTTGTCCCCTTCCATGAGGGTTTCCGCCCGGCGGGCCGATTCGTCCAGCCGGTTTCTCTCCAGGAAGGTTCCGGCCATGTGGGCCGCCGCTGACAGAAGCTGGATTTCGTTCCAGCTGTAGCCCTTTTTGCTCCTCCGTTCGCCGATGTGCAGAATCCCTTCAAGCCCGCTGGAGGAGAGGACGGGAAGAAAAACATCGTTCCGTGAGACGGAGGGGAAGAGAGCGGTGTGAGGGAGGAATCCGGTCTCCTCTCCCGGCGTCGGGCCCCGGGAGGGGGCGATGACAGGTGAGGCGATTCCTGCGGACCGTTCCGCCGTTTCCCGGAGGAAATCCTCTTCAAGGGGATCGATGTCGAGGTCGTTTTTCAGGCCGAAGAGCAAAGACCTGCTCCCGCCTTTGTCCGCCAAGTGAAAACGGATGAACCTGGGGGAGAAGACGGCCTCGATCTCGTTGCAAAGAGCTTCCGCCATATCCAGGGGTTTCTGAAGGGCCAGGAGGCGCCCGGTGAGCCTGTTGAGGAGGGCCATTTCCCGCTCCTGGGCGACGGCAAGGGCTTCCCTTTCCCTCAGCCTGCCGGATGTGAGTCCGATGAGGAGTCCCACCACGAGGAAGACGCCGAGGGAGATCCAGTCCTTGGGGTCGTCCACTCTGAAGGTGTTGTATGGGGGGAGAAAAAACACGTCCCAGGCGAGGAAGGCCGACAGGGCAGCCGCGAAGGAGGGACGAGATCCTGCCACCGAGGCGACCACGGAAATCACCAGAAGGTAGAGAAGGGCCCAGTGTCCCTTTCCCAGGAGTTCCCGCCCCGGAAGAAAAAGCAGGGTCGCTGCTCCGACGATGCCGGGAGCGAAGATAAAGGGGTGGTTTTCAGCCCAGTGCCTTACACTTGTGAAAAGCATTCTTCTTCCCGTCGCTTTTATGGGGTTTCCGGCGTATCCGCTTCCGGGACCAGCAGCACGGCCCGGCAGGGCGCGCCTTCCGCTCCCCGGATCTTGAGGGGGGCCGCCGAAAGGAAATATTCCCCGTCGGGAACGTCTTCCAGCCACAGGGATTCGATGAGGGCCACGCCGCCCGAGAGGAGGGGAACGTGAATGCCTGCCTCGTCCTCGGGAGGGGCGACGGAAGAGGCGTCCGTCCCGAGGGTCAGGATTCCCCGGCGGAGCAGAAAGGCTGCCCCCGACGGGGCGAGGAAGGATGTGCCGCCGGATTTCAGCAGCAGCCGCCTGGTCCCTTCGGGGATGCGGTCCCTGAGGTCGTCTTCGGTGACGAGGCTGTGTCCGGGCACGGAAAGAAGAAGGCATGGCCCGATAAAATGATCGAGGGGCATGGAGGCGATGTCCTGCCCGTCCCGGCAGAAGTGAAGGAAGGCGTCGCAGTGGGTGCCGGCATGAAGACTGCAGGAAAGGGAGCAGAGGTTGAAGTCCGCTCCCTTCCGCATGTCGAAGACTTTTTCCAGCTCCGGTTCCCGGTCTCCGGGGTAGACCGGCGACGAAAGGAGTTCCCGGGTGATGTCGTAGTATTTCATGAAAAGGGCTTCCTTTCCGGTTTCTTACAGGGAGAAGGGCTCGATAGTTTTAAAAATGCCCGTTTTCGTCATGTTCCGGCGGATTTCAAAGCCGCCGATGGCTTCCACGGGATCAATATCCGCCAGGGCGAAGAAGTTGATGTCGTTCCACTGGTCCCTGTGCACCCGCAGGCTGAAAAGATACTGGTCCTCTTCCCTTCCCGTGGAGGACTGTACTTTCTGGGTATACCCCGAGAGAACGATTTCGGTGACCGGGGGAACCGCCCTGAAGACTTCTCCCAGAAGCAGGAAGGCCACGCCGTGGACGTGTCGGGCATAGTCCTTCCGGACCTGGGTTTCGCTTTTCGGCGACTCCGTGAGGCCTGAGCGTTTCGAGAACCCGTAGACCACAGGGGGCATGTCCTCGATCTCGGGAAGGTCCACGTCGAGAAAGGCTATGGTGCCGTCCACCTGGTAGGAGACGTGGGTTTCCCGGGGCCACTCGATGGAGGATATCACCGCTTCGAGGGCGGCTTCGGGCTTCTCTCCGGCGAGCTTCAGCGCTTCTTCGAAGCGGACGGCCCGTTTGTCTTCCTCCCGCTCAAAGGCTTTTTTCCGTTCCTCCCATTCGGCGAGGAGCAGACCGTGGTTTTTCTTCCTCGCGTAGTAGATGTAGCCTTCCCAGAGAGCCCAGGGGATGAAGGAGAGGCCCCATGTGAAGTAGGTGAGGGCGAGTGCCGCCGCCAGCACCGCTCCCCGCAGCCAGAGAGGGAAAGGGGACGGAGGCAGTTCCGGTGCCGGTTCGCCGTATTCCGAAGGGGTGTAGGCAAGGGGCGCCGTGGGCGGAAGGGTCCGGAGATGGATGTCGATGATCTCCTGGACGGCGCTGTTCAGCTCGTCCGCGGCGTTTCTGCCCTCCGGAGCCCCGCCCGCGCCGGAAGAAGGAGCTCCCGCCCCGGAGCCGGGCTTCTTTGCCCCGCCGGGCCAGGGAATGGGAAGCTTCTTGCGGTAGAAGATGCCCGATCCGGGAATGCCCACATTCGCGTGGACGCCCCCCCTGCCGATTCCCAGGGTGGCTCCCTTCGGGCCCACCGTGGCGCTGACGCCGCTCTTGCTCAGGTTGATCCTGATTCCGGGGGCGATGGTGATGGTTTTTCGAAAGCGGATGCCCATGGTGCCCTTCTCATCCTCCTTTCGTTGAAGGAAAGGGGTTTCCGTTCCTGATAAGCGGGGTGAAAGAGCCGCCCCTTTGCAAGCCTAGGCTTCCTCTTCCTCCGGGTCGAAGAGCAGGTAGTCCCAGCGTTCTTCTGTGATTTCTCTCCCCCAGATTTCATGCTTCACTTCCTCCGTGGGGGAGAAGCCGTACAGTTCGTAGAGGTGACGGGCTTCCCTGAGTTCCGAAAAGGTCCAGAGGTAGATGCGTCGGTAGAGGTTCAGCCTGCAGAACTCCATGACTTCGTCCATGAGGCGTCTGCCGAGTCCCATGCCCCGGAATTCCGGATGGACCAGGAGCCACCGGAGCTTGGCCGTCCCGTCGTCCTCGTGGTCGATGGCGATGGATCCGACCACGGTGCCGTTGTGATCGGCAACCCAGGCTCCGCCCTTTCCGGCCTCCCTGTTTTTGAGGAAGCGGGCCATACCCTCGAAGAGATAGTACTCGAAGGTACTGTCGAGGCCGTACTCCTTCATGTAGAAGTCCATGTGCTGGGAGGCCATTATCCCCAGATCTCCGGGCTTCGCCGGCCTGATGATCACTTCCCTGGGCTCGCTGGTCAGAATGTTCCGGATGTTCTCCATGGACCGGAGGAGGGTGTCCACATCCACTTTCGGCAATGGGGCCAGAAGGTCTGAAGTCTTTTGTTCCGCCGCTTTTTCGAGGGCTTTGAGGACGTGTTCGCCACGGGGGGTGAGTCGGAGGATGTAGGCCCTGCCGTCCAGGGGGGACCGTTCTTTTTCGAGGAGTTCGTCATGCTCGAACCGCCGGATTATCCTGCTGAGGTAGCCCGGGTCCAGTCCAAGCTGGACGTTGATCTCGCTTGCGGTGGGGGAGTTGTTGTGCTTGATCTCATAGAGAACCCGTGCCTCGGCGAGGGAGAAGGGACTGTTGAGCACCGACTGGTTGACTGCTCCTATGATCCCGGTATAAAATCTGTTGAAACTCCGTATTTGTTTCGTAAACTGTTCGGGAATGTCCTTCACTTGTTTTACCCTCCTTTCAGATACTCTCATCTCTTATAGTATTCCAGTTTATTGCTGATGTCAAGCAAAATATACAATTCGTTCTGTTAATTGATGCTTTTCCTGCGGGGTTTCCTACCGTGCCGTTCCCGCCTTCGCCATGTCCTTGAGGGCCTGGAGCTCCCGGGGGGACATGGCGCCGGCAAGATAGGCGGAATAGGCCGTCTTGTTTGAGAGCAGGGGTTCGTCCCTGAGTGCGGGGAGCGTCGCGGCAGCCTCTTCAAAGGACGGGGTTCCCGGAACGGGGGAAAACTCCGCAATTCTCGGATTGCCGCCGTGTTCCAGGACGAAGCGGATGGAACGCTCCACCGATTCAACCGACTGGCCCGGCACTCCGGCGAGGATGTAGGTCTCCATCTGCCGGTCCGAAAAGCCGGCTTTCCTGAGGGAAGCCAGGGCGGACAGGTATTCTTCGTCTGATGTCTTGTCCGATCCTCTGTGCTGCATGCCCGGGTCAGAGCTTTCAAAACTGAGCCGCAGGGTCTGGAATCCGCTTTTCTTGAGCACCGAAGCGCATTCGCCGTCGATCTCCCGGACGTGGAGGCCGTTGGGGGTGTGGAGTCCGAGGCCGGGGTACCGTTCGTTCAACGTTTCGAGAAGGGGGTACAGATGCCGTTCCTTTCCTGTCAGGAGGGCGTCGTCGTAGAAGGCAAGATCTCTGACTTCACCGCTCGAGAGCTGCCGTGCCGCGTCTTCCAGCACGAGAGCGGGATCCCTTCTCCTGCAGGACGGCTCGAGGAGGCGGGAGGCGCAGTATTCGCACCGGAAGGGGCAGCCGAAGGTCGTGGCCAGGACGCCGTACCGCAGTCCCAGGTACAGGTCGGTGGCCGGCAGGGAAAAATCGAGGTCCAGAGGTTCCGTCTGGATCATATCGGCTCCCGAGAGTTTTGCGTGGTCCGGGCAGAGCCGGGCATACACCCCGCCGAGGATCACCGGGACGCCGGGGAACACCTCCCGGAGGGTCTGGATGCAGCTGAAGACTCCGTCGTACCAGTAGGTCATCATGGAGGTCACGAGAATGTAGTCGGGGGCAGGGCAGCTTTCAAGGAGGACGCGGAAATCTTCTTCGCCGAGACCGAAACGGTGATATCTCCTCGGTATTCCGGCGAGGCAGGCCGGCTTGGGTATCTCCGTCTTCCTGACGGCGTTTCTTCCGAAGGAGAGATCTCCCGTCCGTCCCTCAAAGATGCAGTCCGCCAGGAAGACCGTGTTTCCCTGGCGGCGGAGGAGGTCCAGCAGGAAGAGGAGCCCCAGGGGCTTGGCCCACAGGTCGAAAAAGGTGAAATCATGGACTGGGGGGTTGACCCCCAGGACCACGGCTCCCGTCATTTTGCGAAAGAAGGACGACAGATCGGACACGGCGGCATCTCCTTCCCGAAATCCCCTCCCGAGGCGGAAGGGGAGAGATCATGCCGTGGAGTATAATAGCAAAAACGTGCCGGTACGGAGCGGCGACGGGCAGGAATAGATCCCGTCCATTTTTTTACCGGAGCGGAAATCTGTCCACCGGGAGAATTCTGATGAAGTCTATAACCGAAGAAACACGGTCGATCCTTCTTGAGTTTCAGCGGACGGAGATCACGGAGCATGCCATTTACTCGGCACTGGCGGGGCGGCTGAAGGGCCCCAACAGGGACCTGTTCCGGAGAATCGCCGAAGATGAAAAGCGGCACGCTTCCGTCTGGGAGCGGTACACCGGTGTTTCCCTTTCTCCGGACAGGTGGAAGGTGGTCCTTTTCGTCCTGCTTGCCATGGTGATGGGCATCACCTTCGCCATCAAGCTCATGGAAAAGGGTGAGGAACGGGCGGAGAAGAACTACGGCGCGGTGAAGGAGGCCATTCCCGAAGCCGCCGAAATTCTCAGGGAGGAGACGGAGCACGAGGCAGCCCTTGCCGACCTCATCGACGAAGAGCGCCTCCGGTACATGAGCTCCATGATCCTCGGGCTGAACGACGCCCTGGTGGAGCTGACGGGAGCTCTGGCGGGCTTCACCTTCGCCCTGGGCAGCGGCAAGGTGGTGGCCATGGCGGGAAGCATCACCGGCATCGCCGCCGCCCTTTCCATGTCGGCGTCCGAGTACCTCTCCCAGAAGTCCGAGGAGGGAGACCGGAAGCCCCTCAAGGCGGCGGTGTACACGGGCATTGCCTACCTGGGCACCGTGGTGGTGCTGGTCTTCCCCTATATGGTTTTTGACAGTCCCTTTGCGGCCCTGGCGCTGACCCTGCTGAACGGCGTTGGCATCATTCTGTTCTTCACCTTTTTCATGTCGGTGGTCCGGGATGCGCCCTTCCGGAAGAGCTTTCTCGAGATGCTTTCCATCAGCCTCGGCGTGGCGGGCATCTCCTTCCTCATCGGATACCTCGCCAGGCTTTTTCTCGGCGTGGAGCTCTGACGATATCGGTCCGGTCAGGGACAGACCTTGAGTGAACCGAAGGAGACATCATGCAGACCTTTCTTCCCTACCCCGATTTTTTCCGGTCCGCAGAGGTGCTGGATGTCCGGAGGCTCGGAAAGCAGAGGGTGGAGGCCTTCCAGCTTCTGAACGCTCTGTCGCCGGAGTACGCTCTCCGGGGGTGGCGGAATCACCCGGCCCGGATCATGTGGAGCGCCCATCCGTCGGCCCTTGCCTTCTACGGGGTGGTGGTGTGCCGACGATGGACCGGGCTGGGCTACCGGGACACCTGCAGGGACAAGATCCTGGGCGCACTGAATATCATGGGCGGCGACGGCGACGAGGAACGGCTCGAAGGGCGGTACCGGGACGCCCTCGCCGGGAAGGGACGGGAGTTTCTGCCTCCCTGGTTCGGCGACGAAACCTTCCACCGGTCCCACCGCTCGAACCTCCTGCGAAAGGATCCCGAGTGGTACGGCCGGTTCGGTTGGAGCGAAGGACCAGATCTTCCCTACGCCTGGCCTGTCCCGGCGGCTGAAGAAATGAAAAGGAGCTGACAGAAAGTGAAACCCTTTACCGACCCGGCCTATGCCGGCATTGCCACGTTCCTGAGAGCCCCCGCAAGTGCCCCGGACGACCTTCGGGAGGGGGATATCGCCATTGCGGGCATTCCCTTCGACACCACCTGCGGCTCCCGGCAGGGGGCCCGTTTCGGGCCGAGGGGCATCCGCGAGGGAAGCCTGCATTTCGTCTACCAGATGGACGCCCTGAACAAGGGGGACAAGACCATGATCAACGCCGTCACGGGAGAGACGGTCCGGTTTCCCTTCCGGGACGCGGTCCGTGACCTTGGGGACTTCACCGTGTATCCCGCCGACGTGGAGCGCACCTCCGCTTCCGTGAGGGACGGGGTGGAGGAGATAGTCCTGAAGGGTGCCTTTCCCGTGCTGCTCGGCGGCGACCATTACGTCACCTTTCCGGCCGTGGAGGGGTTCGAGCGGGCGTGGAAGAAGAAAAAAGCCGCTCCGAAACTGGGCTATATTCACATCGACTCCCACCTCGACCTGTCCGATGACACGGAGGCCTGGGGCAGGCTCTACCACGGCTCCACGGCGAGACGGGTGAGCGAGCTTGAATGCTTCTCGCCCTCAAACATGGTCTGGATCGGTGCGAGCGGAGGGTTCGTCAGCAGGGACAGGTGGGATTTCCTGCAGAATTCGGGGACCGTCCAGTTCTCCATGGCCGATATCGAATCCCTGGGCGTCGGCGAAGTGGTCCGCCGGGCGGCGGCCATCGCTTCCGCCGGCTGCGATTCAGTGTACGTCACCATCGATATCGACGTGGTGGACCATGCTTTTGCCCCGGGGACGGGGTCCTATGTCTACGGAGGCATTACGTCCTTCCAGTTCCTTCAGCTTATGGACGCTCTCCGCACGGTGCCCGCCGGGGCCGTGGACCTGGTGGAAGTCGCCCCACCCCTGGACCCGACGGGAACCACGTCCCGCCTTGCGGCCACGGGTCTCATCCGGTTTCTTCTTCCCCGGCTCTCGGGGCGGTGACCGGAAAGGAAGAGTGGAGTATAATAGGCTCATTCGCATCGGGGGAGTCCGAAAAGGACTGAGAGGGGGCATCGCCGCCCCGACCCCTGGAACCTGATCCGGGTCATGCCGGCGAAGGGAAGGTGCCCGCTTCAAGGACATTCCTCCGATGCATATCTGCAAAGGAGGATTTTTTTATGGCCGGTGATAAAAACAGGATTCTCGTGGAAGGCGCCCTCGCGGTGGCCCTTTCGGTTGTCTTTTCTGCGCTGAGACTCTGGACCATGCCCCAGGGAGGCTCCATCACCCTGGAGATGGTGCCTCTCTTCCTCTTCGCCCTGCGGAGGGGAGGAAAGGCCGGATGTTTCGCCGGCGCTGTCTCAGGTCTCATGCAGCTCATGACGGGGGGCTACGTGGTGCATCCCCTTCAGGCTGTGCTGGACTATCCGGCGGCCTTCGGCGTTCTCGGCCTGGCCGGGTTTTTCGCAGGCAGGCCCCTGGCCGGAATGGCCCTTTCGGGGCTGCTGCGGTTCGGATGCCATGTTCTCTCCGGCGTGATCTTCTTCGGCAGCTTCGCCCCCGAGGGAACCAACGTCTGGCTCTATTCCTCGGTCTACAACGGCTCCTTCCTTCTTCCCACCCTGATTGTGTCCGCCGTGCTGGTGCACCTCATTCTGCCCCGGCTTTCGGTGTTCGGGACAGGCAGGCGATAAGCCCCGCCCGGAAGAGCATCTTCCGTACCCTGGCGCTCCCGGCGGGGAGGGGAAGGGAGGCGAGTTCGTCACCTCCGGCCCATCTCCCGCCGGGAGCGTTCTCTTCCAGGCCGTCCGGAACCGGAACGATCACCACCCGGAGGGTGATGCGCCACCGGGTGAAAGAACAGGTGATCAGGCCGAAATCAGCCCCTTCGGTCCGAGAAAGCGCATGGGGCAGGAGAGGCTCCGCCGGGGGAGCTTCCCAGGGGAACTCTTCGAAGCCGGCCCAGAGTCCCCGGGAAGGGCGCTTCCGGAGATAGACTTTTCCATCCCTGAGAAGGACGAGCATGCGCCCCTCCGCCGTCTCCCCCTTTTCCCGCCTGGAAAAGACGGGCCGGAGCAGGGCGGTTCCCCGTTCGCGGGCGCGGCAGACGCCTGATAGGGGGCATTCGCCGCACTTGGGCGACCGGGGGACGCAGAGGGTAGCCCCCAGCTCCATCACCGCCTGGTTGAAGTCCCCGGGGCGGTCCCGGGGAAGCATGAGGGAAAAGGCCTCCCGGACGGCTCCCTCGCCGGCGGAACGGTCCACGGGGCAGTCGAGGTCAAGAAGGCGGGAGAAGACCCGTTTCCCGTTGGCGTCTACCGCCGGAACGGGAAGGCCGAAGGCGATGCTCGCCACCGCTCCGGCTGTGTAGGGGCCTACTCCCGGAAGAGCCAGGAGTTCCTCGTAGGACTCCGGAAGCTTTCCGCCCAGAGTATCGGCGATCACCTTCGCCGCTGCCCGGAGGTTCCGTGCCCTGCCGTAATAGCCCAGTCCCTCCCATGCCTTGAGGACGTCCTCCTCGGGGGCGCGGGCAAGGGCTTCCGCCGTGGGGAAGAGGCCGGTCCACCGGAGGTAGTAGTCCGCTGCCCGGGATGTCTGGGTCTGCTGCAGCATCACCTCGGAAATCCAGATTTTGTACGGGTCAGTGGTCTCCCTCCAGGGAAAGGGACGCCGGACCCTGTCATACCAGTCCAGAAGGGCTGATGCCGCCTGCTCCGCTCCCTGCCGGGAGGTGAAGGGTTCCTTTTGCGTCATGAAATAACTCCTTCCGTGTTTCAGTGAAAAACGGTTCTCTCTGCCGTCATAGGGTACAATAACTTTCAGATCGATGCACCACCTGGGGGAGGAGAGAACCATGGCCGGAGCAGAAAAAACGGAGTATGATTTTTCCCTTTTCGGGGAGATGGACTCGTATCTCTTCCGGGAGGGGAACCATTGCCGCCTGTACGAAAAGCTCGGCGCCCACGTCGCGGAACACGGCGGGAAGCGGGGAACATATTTCGCCGTCTGGGCCCCGAACGCCGAGGAAGTGAGCGTGACAGGCACCTTCAACGGGTGGAACAGGACCGCCAACTATCTCTCTCCCCGGAAGGACAGCTCCGGCGTCTGGGAGGGCTTCATCCCGGGCGTGGAAAAAGGGGCGCTCTACAAGTACTCCCTCCGCACCCGGCGGGGGAAGGTCATCGAGAAAGGGGATCCCTTCGCCAGTTTCTGGGAAGTGTCCCCCAAGACGGCCTCCATCGTCTGGCCCCATGAATACGAATGGGGCGACGGGGAGTGGATGGCCTCCAGAAGTGAGAAAAACGCCCTCGGCGCCCCCATGTCGGTGTACGAGGTCCATATCGGCTCATGGAGGAGGAATCCCGTGGAGGGGTTCCGGTCCCTCTCCTACCGGGAGCTCGGCCATGAGCTGGGGGACTACGCCCTGTCCATGGGGTTCACCCACGTGGAGCTGCTCCCGGTGATGGAGCACCCCTTCTACGGCTCGTGGGGATACCAGACCCTGGGGTACTTCGCCCCCTCGAGCCGGTACGGCACCCCGGAGGATTTCATGTACATGGTGGACGTGCTGCACCAGAAGGGCATCGGGGTGATCCTCGACTGGGTGCCCTCCCACTTCCCGGCCGACGCCTACGGACTGGCGAAGTTTGACGGCACGTGCCTTTTCGAGCACGAGGATCCCCGCAAAGGCTACCACCCCGACTGGGGAAGCTGGATTTTCAACTACGGCCGGAACGAGGTGCGGGGGTTTCTTCTGAGCAGCGCCTTCTTCTGGCTCGACCGGTTCCACGCCGACGGCCTGAGGGTGGATGCCGTGGCCTCCATGCTCTACCTGGACTATTCCCGGAAGGCGGGGGAGTGGATTCCCAACCGGTTCGGCGGCAGGGAGAATCTCGAGGCCATCAGCTTCCTGAAGAAGCTGAACGAGGCCGTATACAGCGATTTCCCCGACGTGCAGACCATCGCCGAGGAGTCCACCGCCTGGCCCATGGTCACCCGCCCCGTGTTCGTGGGGGGGCTGGGATTCGGCATGAAATGGAACATGGGGTGGATGCACGACACTCTCGCCTTCATGTCGAAAGACCCGGTGTACCGGAAATACAGCCACGACAAGATCACCTTCAGCATAATGTACGCCTTCACGGAGAACTTCCTTCTCCCCTTTTCCCATGACGAGGTGGTCCACGGAAAGGGTTCCATGCTGGGCAAGATGCCGGGGGACGCCTGGCAGAAGTTTGCCTGTCTCCGCCTGCTCTACGGCTATATGTTCGCCCACCCCGGGAAGAAGCTCCTGTTCATGGGGTGCGAATTCGGCCAGGGGAAGGAATGGAACCATGACGACAGCCTCCAGTGGGACCAGCTTTCCATCCCGGAGCACAGGGGGATTTCCCTTCTCGTTGCGGAGCTGAACAGGGTATACCGGCAGGAGACTGCCCTCCACGAGCTGGATTTCACTCCTGACGGCTTCGAGTGGTGTGATTTCTCCGACTGGGAAAAGAGCGTGGTCTCCTTCGTCCGGAAGAATTCCTCCGGCGGCATGGTCCTGGCAGTGTTCAACTTCACCCCGGTACCCAGGCTCCATTACCGCATCCCCGTCCCCTGCGGGGGCTACTGGCGGGAGATAGTGAACAGCGACGCCGGGGAATACGGCGGTTCGGGGTTCGGCAACTATGGGGGCCTTCATTCGGAGGAGCTTCGGTGGAAACAGAGCGAACACTCCCTCTGCCTCACCCTTCCTCCCCTGGGGATGCTGCTGCTGAAACTGGAACGGTAAAGAAGGGGCGGACCCGGACAGGTCCGCCCCTTTCCCATTGTGACGGTGTGTTTCAGACCGCGGCCTTCGCCAGGGAGAGCACCGCGCCGAGGACCACGTCCACGCCCTTCTTGATCTGGCCGTAGTCGGTCCACTCCTCAGGGCAGTGGCTCCGCCCTCCCTTGCTGGGAACGAAGACCAGGCCCACGTCCGCGGCCGATGCCATGATCATGGCGTCGTGCCCCGCACCGCTCTGCATGACCTTCGACGTGTAGCTCCGCTTCGCCGCCTCGGCTTCGAAAAGGCCGAGGATCTCCGCCGACATCTCCACGGGCCGGACGGTCAGCTTGTCTGTGACGGATATGGTGACGCCGTGCTTCTTCTCCAGTTCCTTCAGGAAGGCGGCGAAGGACCCGGTCACCTGTTCGAGCTTCTCCATGTACACCGAGCGGACGTCGATGGTGAAGAACACCCTTCCCGGAACGATGTTCGCCCCGCCGGGGAAGACTTCCATCCTGCCCACGGTCCCCACCGTTCCACCGGCGGCTTCCTTCGCTGCCCGGTCGAGGAAGAGGACCGCCTCTGCGGCCGCGGTCAGGGCGTTGCACCGCATGTCCATGGGGGTTGTCCCGGCGTGGTCCGGCCTGCCGAGGATCTCCACTTCCCTCTGGCTGATTCCCACGATGGTCTTGACCAGGCCCAGATCCGTCCCGCCGCTCTCGAGGATGGGGCCCTGTTCGATGTGCATCTCGATGAAGGCCTTCAGGCTGCCCTTTGGCCGGACTGCCTCGCCGATTTTGTCGGGATCGAAGCCGAAGGCTTTCATGGCCTCTGCGGCGGACACGCCGTCCCGGTCTTTGAAGGTGTCCAGGGCCTCCCTGGTGACTTTGCCGGTCATGGCCCTGCTGCCGTAGAGCCCTCCGCCGAACCGGGCTCCTTCTTCTTCCACCAGGGCGGCGAACTCCAGGGGGTGCTCCGAGGCGATGCCGTTCTCGTGGAGAACCCTGGCGATTTCCAGGCCCATGACCACCCCCGCCGGGCCGTCGAAGGCCCCGCCGTTCTTCACCGAGTCGAAATGGGATCCGATCATGACAGCCGGCGCCCCGGGAACGGTTCCCTCCCGCCGTCCGAACAGGTTTCCTGCCGCGTCCTCGAAGACCGTAAGCCCTGCCCCTTTCATTTCCGAGGCGATGTAGTCCCTGGTCATCCGGTCCTCCTTCGAGAAGGAGAACCTCGTCATGCCCTTCCCGGGCGTTGCCGTGAACCCGGCCATGGTTTCGATGTCCTTTCTGATCCTCTCTGTTTTTGCCTCCAGCATGTCTATCCTTCCTTTCTTCTCTTGTGCGGTTCGTTCTGTTCCTCTTGTGACGCGATGAAAATCCCCGCCAGGATGAGGGCCCCTCCCGCCGCCTTGCCCAGGGTCACGGGCTCGGAGAGGAAGAGGGCCGCGAGGATGGTGCTGCCGATGGGCTCCCCCAGAAGGCAGAGCGCCACTGTTCCCCCCGAGAGCCAGCGGAGGGCCCAGTTGTAGCTTGAATGGCCCAGGATCTGGGGCACCAGGGCCATGAGAAAGAAGGCAGCCCAGGTTGTCCCGGAATACCCCGAGGGCGGGAGGCCCATGGCGGCCACGATGGCCCACAGAACGAGGGCGGAGGTGCCGTAGTTCAGGGTCACGTAGCCCGTCAGGGACATCCTCGGTCGGACTCTTCTGCCGAAGAGAATGTACAGGGCGGCGAAGAAGCTTCCCAGCAGGGCGAGAAAATCCCCCCAGAGAGCTGTCCCGCCCAGGGCGAAATCCCCCCACCCTATGATGACCCCTCCGGGAAGGGCGAGCAGCAGGCCCTTCTTCAGCCGGGAGGAAAAAGGATCCCCCGTCAGCATGGGAGAGAGCAGCCCCGTCCACAGGGGGATGGCGTTCACGATAACCACGCTGCTCGCCACGGTGGTGTAGAAGAGGGAGGAGATCCACGCGGCGAAGTGCAGCGCGAGGAAGCCCCCCGAGAGAACCACCGTCAGGAGGTCCTTTCTTGAGAGGCCCCGGGCCTCCCGAAGAGTACCCGCGCCGGTGAAGGGCAGGAGGAAGAGGGAGGCGAGCCCCGTTCTGTAGGCGGCGATCACCAGGGCCGGGGCGTCCGCCATGCGGGCGAAGATGGCCCCGGTGGAGATGGCGAACACCCCCACGGAAAGGACGAGCCAGGGCGATACCGGGGGCTTCTCCGCCATGACAGTCTAGGCCTTCGCCTTCCTGTGGCCGAGGTACAGATCGTAGTGCTTTTTCAGCATGGACGGAATGGGGAGGGTGTAGGGGCACTTTTTCACGCAGGCCCCGCACTCCGTGCATTTGGGCAGGGTGTCCATGCCCGCGGAGGCGAATTCGGACGCAACCTCCGGGGACATGCGGCTCGCCAGCAGGGGATAGATCATCCCCTGGGTGATGGAGACTCCCTGGGGACAGGGCTGGCAGTACTCGCACCGTCGGCAGAACTGGCCTCCCAGCTCGCTCCTTACCGCCTCCATGGCGGCAAGGTCATTGCCTGTGACTTCGTTCGGTTTCTCGTAGAACGCGACGATCTGCTCCACCGACTCTACCGAGTCGTACCCGGGAATGGGAAAGAGATTTTCGTGGGAGCGGAGGTACTTGAAGGCCAGGGCAGCGTCGGTGATGGCCCCGCCCGCGAAGGGTTTCATGGCGAGGATGGCCACGCCCTTTTCCCGCGCGAGGGGGTGGAGATCCTTCGCCGCATCGGTCTCGATAAAGTTGAAGGGGAACTGGATGGAGACGAACAGGCCCGACTCCACGTACTTCTTCGCCATGGAGAGGCTGTGGGAGGTGATGCCGATAAAGCGGATCTTCCCCGCCTTTTGTGCCTCCAGGACCGCCTCCATGGCGCCTCCGGGAGCCATGATCTTCTCCCAGTCCTTTTCAAGGGCCACCTGGTGGAACTGGAAAAGGTCGATATAGTCGGTATTCAGCCGCCTCAGGCTCAGGTCGATGTGCTCCGCGGCGGAGGCGGCGTCCCGCTTCATGGTCTTTGTGGCGAGGAAGATTGTGTCCCTCACCGGGGCAAGGGCCCTGCCGATTTTCTCCTCGCTGTCGTGGTAGGCGTTCGCCGTGTCGAAGAGGGTGATGCCCAGGTCGTAGGCCCGGCGGAGGGTCCGCTCGGCCTCGGCGAAGGACAGCCGGATGATGGGTATGGCCCCGAATCCGAGTTCGGAGACGGAGACTCCTGTGGTGCCGAAGGGAAAATATTGCATGGTCGTCAGCTCCTTCTCGCCGGACGGTTTCCGGCATTTCACCACAGGATAGCAGACAAGTCCCCGGACCGGAAGAGAGGGGCTTGCATTCCCGCCGCCCTTTGCCTATACTGTGCCTGAAGAGAAAATTATTTCAGGAATATATTTCAAACGGAGGATCCCCATGTATTCGGACGCCCTGCTGGTAAAAACCTCGGAGCTCTACTACTACTCCCGGATGTCCCAGGCCGAGATCGGCCGCGTGCTGGGCGTCTCCGTCCCCACGGTCTCCCGCATCCTCCAGGAAGCCATGGAACGGGGCATCATCGAGGTCCGCATCCGGGACACCCTTACCCGGACGGCAGACGCCGAGGAGGCGCTGAAAAAAAAGTTCGGCCTGCTGGACGCCGTGGTGGTGGAGATTCCCCAGGACACCGACGGCAATTTTCTCCGCAAGCTTCTCGGAAAGAAGGCCAGCGAGCTGCTGCCCCGATTCTGCGACCGGGGAGGGACCATAGGCATCGGCTGCGGGGTGACCATCCGGGAGATGATCGAATCCCTGGACCGGTCGCGCCGTTTCCCCGACCTGAGGATCGTCCCCCTCCTGGGGGGATGGGGCAAAGAGGAGCCCGAGCGGGAAACGAACCGCCTCGCCAGCGACATGGGCAACATCCTGGGGTGCGCTTTCTCCTACCTGCTGGCCCCCGCCATCGTCAGCTCCGCGGAAGTGCGTGACCTGCTGCTGCAGGAGCCCCAGATCCAGCTGACCACCCGCCTGTGGGATTCTGTGAAGACGGCCTTTTTCTCCATCGGGCCGGAGCTGGACAGAATGTTCTTTCCCTACATCCCGGCGGAATACCTCGACATGGAAAAGGCCCGCAAAGCAGGGGGCGTGGGCGATGTGCTCGGCAGGATCATCGACGGAAAGGGAAGGGAAGTGCCCATCCCCTACAACGGCAGGCTGGTGAGCATCCCCTTCGAAACCCTGAAGAACATTCCCCGCCGCGTGGGTATCGGCGGCGGGCCCCAGAAGTACAGGGGAATCTACGCCGCCCTGGCGGGAAAACTGGTGAACGTGCTCATCACGGATTTCGAGACGAGCGAATATCTCTTGCATCTGGAGGCGATGGAACATGACGGTATTTGAAGAACTGTTCAAGGTAAGGAAACCCCTTCTCGGGATGGTGCACTTTCCTCCCCTTCCCGGGTCCCCTCTCTATGACGCCGGGGCGGGCATGCAGAAGGTCCGGGACACGGCCCTGAGGGACGCGGAAGCCCTGGTGAAGGCGGGCTTCGACGGCATCGTCTTCAGCAACGAGGGAGACCGGCCCTACCTTTCGAAGGTTGACCACGCCACCGTGGCGGCCATGAGCAGAGTCATCTCCGAGACCTCGGCGACCTTCGACGTGCCCTTCGGCCTTTCGGTCCTCGCCGACCCCGAGGCAGCCGTGGCCATCGGCGCCGCTGTGGAGGCCGACTTCGTGCGGATTTTCCTTTCCTGGGTCTTCGTGGGCGACTGGGGCATCGTGGACCCCGACGCGGGGAAGATCCAGAGACTTAAGTCCTCCCTGTCGGGAAAGATGAAGGTCTTTGCCAACATCTCGGGCCACACGGAACCCCTGGGGGGCCGGAAACTCGAAGACATCGCCCGGGGGGCCGTGAAGTTCGGCCTTGCCGATGCGGTCTGCCTGGCGGGCACCACCGCCGGGAGCGAGATCGCCGAGGACGATCTCCGTGCCGCCCGCCGGGGAGCGGGGGATGCTCCTGTGATCGCCGGCACCGGCGTGAGCGTGGAGAACGCGGAGCGGATGCTCTCCCTTGCCGACGGCGTGATCATGGGAACGAGCATCAAGTTCGGCAGGGACACCTTCAAACCCGTGGATCCGGAGAAGGCCGCCGAGTTCATCCGCCGGGCGAAGGACATCAGGGACAGGCTGAAATGACCGTCCTCGAGACCCGGAACCTCACCAAGGAATTTCCCGGGGTACGGGCACTTTTTGACTTCTCCTTTACCCTGGAGAAGGGAGAGATTCATGGGCTCGTGGGCGAAAACGGGGCGGGGAAATCCACCCTGGTGAAGATCCTCGCGGGGGTTCACACCCCCTCCTCGGGGTCCTTCCTCCTGAACGGCAGGGAGATGCATTTCCGGTCTCCCAGGGACGCGGCGGACCGCATCGGCGTGGTGCACCAGGAGAGAGAGCTTGTTCCCCATTTTTCAGGGTGGGAGAACCTGTTCCTCGGCCTGGAATTCTCCTCGGCCGGTTTCCTCCTGAAGAGGAAAATGCGGGAAGATGCCCTCCGGTTCGCTGAAAAATACGGCATGGACGTGGATCTCGACGCCCCCGCGTCCGAGATGGGCAGCGGGAGGCAGGAAATGCTCTCCATCCTGAAGGTGCTTTTCCGGAATCCGGAAGTGGTGATCTTCGACGAGCCCACCGCCCCGCTGAGCGTGAAGGAGTGCGAAAGCCTCTTCGCCCTCGTCCGGGACCTGAAGGCCCGGGGGCTGGCCATCCTCTACATATCGCACCACCTTTCCGAGGTGCTCGACCTGGCCGACCGGGTCACGGTCCTCAGGAACGGGAAAAAGGTGGATACATTGGACGCTTCCTCCGTGGACGAGCAGGGGCTCATCCGCCTGATGATCGACCGGGACCTCGCCGGGCAGTATCCCAAGCGCCCAGTCGCACTGGGGGAAGAGGTCTTTGCCATGGAAGGATGCTCTTCGGCGGCGGGCAGGTTCAAGGACGTGTCCTTTTCCGTCCGCCGGGGGGAGATCGTCGGCTTCGCCGGGCTTGTGGGCTCGGGCAGGACGGAACTTGCCCGGGCGGTCTTCTGCGGGCTCCCCTTCGAGGAAGGGACCATGCGCCTCGCCGGGAAACCCTTCACCTCAGGAAGTCCGGGGGAGAGCATCGCGAAAGGCATGGCCATGATACCGGAGAACCGCAGGGAAGAAGGGGTGGTTTCCGATCTGTCCGTGGGGGAGAACCTGGTGCTGCCCCTGCGGGGCAATTTCACCTCCCTCGGCTTCCTGCGGAAGAAGGATGCCGCCCGCCATGCAGTTTCAGTGTCTGAACGGCTGTCCATCAAGTCGGCGGGCCTGTCCCAGGACGTGCGGACCCTGAGCGGAGGCAACCAGCAGAAGGTCTCGGTGGGGAAGTGGTTCGGCACGCCGTCACTGCTGTGGATTTTCGACGAGCCTACCCAGGGGATCGATGTGGACGCCAAGCGGGAGGTCTACTCCATCATGGAGGACCTCGCCGAGGGCGGCGCGGGCGTGTGGTTCATAAGTTCCGACCTTCGGGAACTGCTCGCCATGGCCGACAGGATCATTGTCATGAAAAACAACCGCATCGCCGGGGAGTTCCGCCCTCCCTGCGACAGCGAAGAAATACTCGCTACCATGATGGGGGAGGAAGGCTGACATGTCCCAGGATAAACTGAATTTCCAGCAGTCGCTGACGAGGTTCGGCACCATACTCGCCCTGATCGTCATCTCGGCGGGTTTTGCCGTCGCCGTCCCCGGCTTTGCGGGCGGGGAGAACATCATGAACATCCTCCGGCAGATCGCCCTGCTTGCCGTCATTTCTGAAGGGTTCACCATGTGCCTCATCGTGGGCGAACTGGACCTGGCCTTTCCCCATATCGCCAGCCTGTCCGGGGCACTCGTGGCGGGGCTTATCTTCGGGGGGATGCACCCCCTGGCGGCGGTGCTCATCTCCCTGGCCGTGGGGATCGCCTTCGGCCTGGCGGCGGGACTGCTGGTGACCAAGATCGGCATCCCGTCCCTCATCACCACCCTCGCCACGGGCATCATCGCAGGCGGCATGGTCTACATGTACACCAAGGGTGTCTCCTTCTACGGCCAGATGCCCCCGTCCTTCCTCGCCCTCGGCAGGGGGAGCGTGGGGCCGGTGCCGTCCCTCATCTTCATCATGTTCGCCGTGGTCGCGGCGGCCCAGGTGATGATTTCCTCCACCCGCACGGGCAAGTACATGCAGGCCACGGGGGCTAACCCTGCAGCCTCCCGCCTCGCGGGCATCAACATCGACCGGTGCAAAATATTCGCCCTTAGCCTCTCCGGCCTGGCTGCGGCCTTCACGGGCATCCTGCTCACGTCCCGCCTCGGCTCGGCCAACCCCGAAGGTGCGTCGGGGTTCATGATGGACGCCTTCGCGGCGGCCCTCCTCGGCATGACGGTGCTCAGCGTCGGCCGGGCAAATCCCTTCGGCACCTTCGTCGGTGCCCTTATGATCGGGGTCATCAACAACGGCATGACCCTTGCCGGGGCGCCCTACTACACCCAGGACATCGTGAAGGGGCTCATTATCCTGCTGTCCGTCACCATAACGTCCCTTCAGGCGAAAAAGATGGCGCGGCACTGACCGTGCCCGGGAAGCACTTTTTTCTGGAACGAAACACACATCAGGGAGGGAAGAACGATGAAAAGAACGGCGGTACTGTTGGCGGCAATAGCGGTTGTCCTCGCGGCGGCGGGGTACGGAGCGGCGAAGGAGATCTCGGTGGGCTTCATCGCCACGAACTTCTCGGCGGAAGCCCAGGCGCGGGTGGCCAATTCCTTCGAGAAGCTGGCGAAGGACAAGGGCTGGGACGTGAAGATGCTCAACTCGGCCGGGTCAATCGAGACCCAGTCCAACCAGCTCGAGAACCTGTACCAAATGAAGGTCGACGCCGTGGTCATGGCCATGGCCCATCCCCAGGAGATCCGCCCCGCCCTGGACAAGCTCGTGGAGGCGAAGATCCCCGTGATTACCATTGACTCCGGGTACGTGGACGGCGTTGTGGCGGACATCACGGCCGATAACTTCGCCATGGGGGCGAAGGCGTCCACCTTCCTGATGGACACCATCGGAGGCCAGGGCAACATCATCGTCATCAAGTTCGAGAAGCACTACGGCACCCGCCGGAGGGGCAAGGTCCTCGACGTGGTGCTCACCGAGTATCCCGGCGTGAAGGTTCTGGCCGAGTACAGCGTGGTGGCCACCAAGCGCTTCATGGATGACACAAGGGCCGCCATGGAGACCTACGCGACCCGTTTCGGCGACCAGATCGACGGTGTGTGGTGCGCCTTCGACCAGCTTGCTTATGTGGCCGGCGACGTGCTCCAGGAGCGGGGCAACAAGAAGGCAGTGATCGTGGGCGTTGACGGCAACCAGGAGACCTTCCGCCGGATCGGCGCCGGACAGATGGCAGCCACGGTGGCCCAGCCCTTCGAAGCCATGGCGGGGAAGGCCATAGAGCTGGTGAACGCCCTCGCCGTGGAAGGAAAGACCGTTGAGGAAGCCACGGGCGGCCGGAAGATCTTCTACATGGACGCTCCTCTCATTGACAGAACCAGCCTGCCGGAATAACATCCGACCAGGTAAAGACAAGCGGAACGCCGCGGGCCGCCGGAAGCATGTTTCCGCGCGGCCCGTTTCAAAGGAGATGAAGCCTGTGCCCCTGTTTCTGGGATTGGATATGGGAACGTCCTCCCTCAAGGCCTGCGTGATCGACGGCGAGGCCCATACGGCCGCCAGGGCGAAGGTCCCGTCGGAAACCCTTTCTCCGGAGGCGGGCATGTACGAGGTGGACGGAGAAACATGCTGGTGGCGGGGGTTCCTTTCTCTCTGCGGGGAGATTTCCCATTCCGTTCCGCTGTCGGACATCGCCGGGATCTGCGTCAGCTCCGTGTGCGGATCCTTCATCCCGGTGGACGGGCAGGGGCGGCAGACCCACAACGCCATCCTTTACGGTATCGACCGGCGGGCGGCCAAACAGGCGGAGGAACTGAACGAAAAATACGGTCCCCAGCTCGCTGCAAGGCTCGGAGGCCCTTTCACCACCCATTCCGTCTTCCCCAAGATCCTCTGGCTGAAGGAGCGCTGCCCGGATGTATTCCACAGGACAGCCTTCTTCCTGGAGCCCAACAACTTCGTCACCTTCCGCCTTACCGGAGAACGGGCCTGGGATTTTCCTTCCGCCGCCGGGACGACCCTGGTGGATCGTCCGGCTCTGGAGTGGCCCGGGGAGCTCTTTGCCGCAGAAGGGGTCGATCCTGCCCGGTTTCCCCCTCTCCGCTGGCCTCTCTCCGTCCTCGGGCGGGTGACGGCCGGCGCTGCCCGTGAAACGGGACTCCCCGAGGGCATTCCCGTCGCCGTCGGAGCCTGCGACATCAACGCCGAGGCGGCCGCGGCCAGGGCCTTTTTCCCGGGGGACTGCGTGGTGGTCTTCGGCTCCACGGTAAGCCTGCTCCTGACCACGGAGAGACCTGCCGAGGTTCCGGGCTTCGTCTCAGGCATGTCCCTCCTCGAAGGGACCTTCCGCGTCGGCGCGGCCACGGCGTCGGGCTCCCGGTTCCTCCAGTGGATGAACCGGACGTTTCGTTCGGGGGATCCGGAGCGGGAGCAGTCTCCCACGGGCATTCTCATCCTTCCCTGGCTCGACGGGGCACGGACGCCCTTCCACAACCCGGAGGCAAGGATGACCTTCAACGGCATGGACGGGTCAGCCACCCCCGGAAGAATGATCCGGGCAGGAAGGGAAGCCCTGGGCTACGAGCTTTCCTTCCTGCTTTCCAGGATAGGGGAGGTCCGAGCCGTTCCGGACGTGCTCGACGTTTCCGGGGGGCTCTGCAACGACAGGACCCTCATGGGGATCATCAGTTCCGTTACGGGGAAAAAGCTCAGGCTTCACAGGGATGTGGACGCCTCCTACGGAGATGCCCTCCTTGCGGCCGCCGCGTCGGGCTTTCTTTCTCCGGAGGAGCTGAAAACCCTGGGCGGAGGAGGGACCATAGTCTTTCCCGACCGGGCCCTCCACGAAAAATTCCTGCCCTGGAGCCGCCGCTTCAGGGATCTGGCCGAAAACGGGGGAATGACCCGGCCCTAGCCGAACAGAAAGGTCATGAGAAGGGGAAATACCATGAGAATCGTCACGAGGCGGACCGTCTGGAGAATGCTCACCTTCAGGGGGTCCGCCCCCATTTCTTCGGAGATGATGGACATCTGGGAGAGTCCTCCCAGGGAAGTGGAGAGCAGGCAGGTGGGGTAGTTCCACCCCGTCATCCTGTGGAGCAGAAAGCCGAGGGAAAGGCTTGCCGCCAGCATGGCGAAGGTGATGAGGATGACCGGACCGGCCATGGTGGTGAACTGCCTCAGGGTGTCCAGGGTGATGTTGGCGGCGATGATGATACCGATGCCGATTTGAGCGGAGGTTCTCAGGCCTCCGGGCAGGGGAGGCTGTTCTTTCCCCGCCAGGTTCATGGCGGATACGGCAAGCATGGCCCCGGTCAGAATGCCCACGGGAAGATGGAGCCGGTACCCCGTGAATCCTCCGGCGAGGGCCGCGGCCGCAAGGACGGCAAATCCACGGGCCGAAGGCCTGTTTTCCCCCCGCGGGGGAGGAAGGTCATCGTCGGCGCCCATATCACGGATTTCCCGGGGCAGGGGGCAGGGGCATGAAACGGCGGCCTGTGTTCTGCCTTCGCACCAGGCGGTCCACCTCCTGCAAAAGACGGGCGTGGCCAGAATGGCGGCGAGAAGCCGGAACACCTGCAGAAGGGTAACGCTTGCCACGTCCGCGCCGAGGGACATGGAAAGCAGGGCCATCTCTGAAATCCCTCCTGCGGTGGAACCCAGGAGGGCCGTGACGGGGGAGAGGTCACTCATGAGATAGAGCAGTCCGCCTCCCGCAAGGGAGATGACCAGCATACCCGCCGAAATCGTGAGGGCGGGGACCGGGAGGTCCCGCAGAAAGCGGACGGAGGTGTGGGTCACCTTCTGCCCCACGTAGGTGCCGATGACGATGTTGCTGAACCACACCACGTACCGGAGAGGAAACTCGGGATAGAAGCCTGCCAGGTTCAGGGCCGCGGCGAAAGAAAGAGAGCCCAGCACCCCCGGAACGGGCAGCCTGAGGCGCCGGAAAACGAAATAGCCGGTGATTCCTGCGGCGAAAACGAGGAGAAGACCTGTCATGGAAGAAAACCTCCGGATAAAATGTCAGAAATGGCGTATGACGAACGAGTCCTCCCCGTTTTCAGGGGGCTTTTCAATGATCGTCAATCGTGTGACCCTGGCGGAAGACGGTCCCCGCCGCAGCCAGTCCGCCATTCTCTCAAGGGATTCCCTTTCCCCCTGGGCCTGGACTTCGACCGACCCGTCGGGGAGGTTCCGGACCCATCCCGTGAGCCCGAGGGAGAGGGCCGTCCTGGCCGTCCAGTGGCGGAATCCCACTCCCTGTACCCTTCCCTCCACGAGAAAGTGATGCCGTTCCACCGTCAGGCGGACGCTCCCATGAGTCCCTCCAGGCGCTCGATCCGGGACGAAAGGGCCGGATGGGTGCTGAAGAGGCTGTCCTTCCCCTTCTTTTTCTTCAGGAGGGGGTTCACGATGTAGAGGTGCTGCATCCCCTGGCTCGCACCCTTCAGCTCCGCGGTGTCGGCGGTGAGCTTCTTCAGGGCCGAGATGAGCCCGGCCGGGTTCCGTGTCAGCTCCACGGCGGATGCATCGGCCAGGTATTCCCTCTGGCGGCTCACCGCAAGCTGGATGATGGACGCCAGAAGGGGGGCGATAATGGAAAGGATCACGGCCACGATGGCCAGGACGGCCTGGGCCTGTCCGCCTCCCCGGGAATCGCGGCTCCGCCGTCTGCCGCCCAGGGAGCTGTAGAATATGCTTCGCCGCACCACGTCGGCCAGGAGGACGATGGACCCCACCATCACCGCCATGAGCATGGCGAACCGGATGTCATAGTTCCGCACGTGGGACATCTCGTGGGCCATGACTCCCTGGAGCTCTTCCCTGTTCAGCTTTTCCAGAAGCCCCCTGGTGATGGCCACGCTGGCGTGCTGGGGGTCCCTCCCGGTGGCGAAGGCGTTCATGGCCTCGTCTTCGATAAGGTACACCTTCGGCATGGGCATCCCTCCCGCGATGGAAAGCTCCTCCACCACGTTCCAGAGCTGGGGGGCCTCTTCGTGGGAGATCTCCTTCGCGCCGCTCGACGCCAGGATCATGGAAGCGCCGAACCGCCAGGAGATGAAGAAGTAGAGTCCCGCCACGGCCACGGCGATGATCACGCCCGTGAGCCAGTCACCGCCCCAGTAGGCACCGAGAGAGGCTCCGAAAAAGGCGAAGAGGACGGCCATGACCCCGAAGAGCAGGATGCTCATGTGCTTGTTGTGGTCGATCAGTTTGTTGAAGCTCGCCATGGAAATCGCCCCCTACCTGAAGGAAACGTCGACGGCGTTCCGCTCGGAAGCTTCGTCCACGGCCCAGAGAGGCCGAGGGGCGTAGCCCAGTTTTCCGGAGATAAGGTTGTTGGGGAAAACGGCGATGGCGATGTTGTATTCCTTCACCGCATCGTTGTAGTACTGTCGGGCGAAGGCTATCTTGTTCTCCGTGGAGGCGAGCTCTTCCTGGAGGGCGAGAAAATTCCGGTTCGCCTTCAGGTCGGGGTAGTTCTCCGACACGGCCAGCAAGGATTTCAGCGCACCGGTGAGCTGGTTCTGCAGCGGGGCCGTCTCTTCTACCGTGGTCGCGGCGAGGGAAGCGCTCCGCAGGGCGGCGATCCGCTCGAAAATCTCCCGTTCATGGGTTGCGTAGGCCTTCACCGTCTCCACCAGGTTGGGGATGAGGTCGTACCGCCTCTTGAGCTGCACGTCTATCTGGCTCCAGCCGTTGTCGGCGTGGGCCTTCTTCCGGACAAGGGAATTGTAGATGTACACGGCATAGAGGACTGCCGCCGCAAGAAGACCGAGCAGAATATAGAGAACGTTCTCCAAGGAAACCCCTCCTTCACTGGGCAATGGTTGATGTTTGTCAGCATTATACCTTTTCTTCAGTCGAGATACAGCGGGATCTGCTCCCTGAACAGCCCGATCAGCTTCCGGGTCACGGGTCCCGGCGTCCCGTCACCGACTGCCCTTTCCCCGATTTTCACCACCGGCGCCACTTCCTTCACGCTGCCGGTGATGAACGCCTCCGTGACGCACTCCAGCTCGTCGAGGTGGAGACAGCGCATTTCCACGTTCAGGCCGTTCTCCCGGGCGATCTCCATGACGATCTCCCTCGTGATGCCCCGAAGGACCCTGTGGTCCGGCGCCGTGATCAGATTGTCCCCTGCTGCGGCGAAGAAGCTGCTCGTGGCGGATTCGGTGATTTCGCCCCCCGGGCAGTAGAGGGGCTCGAACGTGCCTGCCTCGCGATGGCAGAAAGGGGTCATGTAATTGATGCTCTTGATGCGGGGCAGTTCTCTCTCCTCGGGAAGAAGGGAAAGGGCCAGCCCCTTTGAATAGACCTCCTCCGGAACGGGAGAGAGGGGAGAGAAGAGGACGAAAAACCTGGGGTGGGGAAATGTCCCGTTTTCTTCCGAGTCGCCGGCGGTCAGAAAAGGTTTGGCAAGGCTGTCGCCCGGAATGCGGGACGCCCCCTCCCGAATGACGGCGGCCATGTCCTCCGGGGGCAGGGGAAGGCGGATCCCGGACAGCCGGGCCGATTCGGCAAGCCGCTCCAGGTGACGCCCCATGGCGAAGGGGCGGCTGCCGTAGGTCCGAACTGTGTCGAATACGGCGATCCCCCTCTGGAGCGCCAGGTCCGAAAGAGGAAGCGCAGCGCAGGAACCCTCCACGAATTCACCGTTGAAATAGCAGAATGACATTTTGAAGAAAGCACCTCGATCCGTTTTTCGATGGCTAATCCTAGCACTTTGAAGGCGGGGGCTCAATGAAAAAATTGCGTCCGGACGAAACATTTCCTCCGAGAAGGCGCAAAAAAGAGGCTGCCTCCGAAGAGACAGCCTCTTTCTTATATTATGGTAGCCCCAACGGGATTCGAACCCGTGTTTTAACCTTGAGAGGGTTACGACCTAGGCCGCTAGTCGATGGGGCCTTGCTTGCTGGCTGGGGAACCTGGATTCGAACCAAGATTACCTGATCCAGAGTCAGGCGTCCTGCCATTGGACGATTCCCCAACTTCAGTGCTTCTCGTTGCTATTGGTTGTGCGGGGAGTATATTACCACAAATCAAGCATTTGACAAGGGGCGGGCGTGGTAATTTTTTCGATGAAAAAACTCCGAAAATTTAGTCTTTGAGTGTTTTTAAGGAGCTTTTGCTTTCCGCTGCCCCCTCCATATACTCTTATGGGTATATGTTTTGTTCACAGGCAGAATATATTTCTATGTTTTCTTGACACGTCCGGCGAAAGCACTCACAATGACCGCATACGGATTTTCAGCGCGAAAATTTGCGGCCTCGGCCGCTCTCCCTGGGGGAATGAACGATGTTCGAAATGAAAATTACGGCCGAGACCTGGGGGCGAAATGTCTCGCTCACCGGACGGCTGGACGCCAGATCAGCGCCCGATTTCGAGAAGGAGGCCATAGCTGCTGTCGATGCGGCCGGGGGGAGTATCCACCTGATTCTCGACTTCACGAATCTCGAATATATCAGCAGTGCAGGACTGCGGTCGATCCTTGTGCTCGCCAAGCGCATCGCCCCCTCGGGCGGCAAGGTGGTGCTCTGCGGCATGTCCGGCGTCGTTGAGGAAGTCATCGGCGTCTCAGGCTTCGACAGCTTCCTTCCCGTGGCGGGGAGCTGCGAGGAAGCCCTCCGGATCGTCGGAGCGGTGTAGAGGGGGACGAGAAGAATGGAATCCACCGTCAGGGAGCGGACTTTTCCCGCCTCTCTCGATTGCCTGGGCGACTTCCGGGCTTTCATTCTGGAGGAAGACGGAGCAGAGGAGCGCTTGCCCCCGAAGCGCGTGGCTCATCTGGATGTGGCCATCGAGGAGATTGTGGTGAATATATGTTCCTACGCCTACGAGACTCCTCCGGGAGAACTCACTATCAGGGTTGAAGAGTCCCCCGAGGCTTTCGCCGTCGAATTTCTGGACAACGGCGTGGCGTTCGACCCTCTCGCGGTGGACGAGCCGGATGTCACCCGCCCGCTTGAGGAACGTGATGCCGGCGGATTGGGCATTCTCCTGGTCCGGAGGATGATGGACGAGGTCCACTATTCCCGGAAGGGGGCTTTGAACAGCCTCCGTATCGTGGTGAAGACGCCCCGGGAGAGGTAGGGAGGCGACTCAGATGTTTCCCGGTTCTTGGGCCGTCCGTCGTCTGCCGCTTCTCATGGTTCTTTTTCTCCTGTTCGCCAGCTGCGCGCAGGGGCAGGAGAACGCTGCCGCAATGACCAGGGCGACTCTGACCCTTCAATGGTACCCCCAGACACAGTTCGCGGGGTACTATATGGCGCTGGAGAAGGGCTTCTATGCTGCCCGGGGCATCGACCTGGAAATCCGGCGCGGGGGCTCCGACGTGGATGCCATAGGGGATTTGCGCTCCGGCAGGACCGACTTCGCGACGCTCTTCCTCACCGCGGGCATACGCTATCGCTCGAAGGATCTGCCCCTGGTGAACGTGGGGCAGATAGTCAACAGGGGGAACCTGCTCATTGTGGCGTACAAAAACCGCGGCATCAGCTCGGTCAGGGACCTGAACGGGCGCAAGATGAGCCTGTGGGGAGACCATTTTTCCGGCGGATACAAGAAGCTCTTCAGTGACAACGGTATCTGGCCGGTTATCATTCCCCAGTTCATATCGGTGGAGGTCTTCCTGCGGGGAGGAGTGGACGCCTGCTCCGCCATGAGCTACAACGAGTATATCCGAATTCTGCATGCCGGACGCCGCCCCGAGGATCTCGTGGTGATCTCTCTCCGGGATGAGGGGTACGATTTCCCGGAGGACGGTATTTACTGCACGGAAGAAACGTGGCGAAGGAATCCCCGTCTTGCCCGGGATCTGCGGGAGGCCTCGCTGGAGGGGTGGCGCTACGCCGCCGAACACCCCGACGAGGCCGTCGAGCTGATTCTCCGCAAGGCCGACGAGGCAGGGTACATCGTGAACCGTCTTCTTCTGCGCCGGATGCTCGACACGATCCTTCCGTCGATCCTTCCGGAAGACGCCCCGGGATGGACTCCGGGGGTGCTCTCCAAAGCAGACTACGAGCGCACCTTTGACATGATGGAGACTGTCTTCGTCGAGATGACGGAGCGGGTTCCCTATGACGTTTTCTTTCCGGGGGCCGGCGGGCGATGAAGGAGCATCTCTTCCCCCTCTTTCCCGACGGCCGCAGGGGAATTTCCATCGCGGCCAAGCTTTCCCTGATGATTATCGCGGGGGTCGGCGCAATTTTTCTTGCCATCGTTTTTTACGGCTACTCCACGTCGAGGGCTGTCCTGCAGGAGGAATTCGCCGCCCGGATGGAGAATCTCGGCAACGCCGCTGAGAGCAAGTTCCGCCAGATACCTCGCGTGGCCGAGGCAGTGACCCGTGATCTCGTCTCCATGCTCACCTTTTTCAATCCTTCTCCCGGGAAGATTCCCGAAATGATGAGAGTGCTTCTGGAGTCTCATTCCGAAGTCTCCGGGCTCTCGATCGGCTTCTCGAAGCAGGCGGCGGACCCGCTGCTGCGGAACTTCTGCCCTATCGTCTTCCGGAGAGGGGGTTCGATTCTCTACCAGGATCTCGCGCAGGAACTTGACTGGACGGTGCAGGACTGGTACCAGCTCCCGCTCCAGATGGGGAAGCCCCTCTGGACGGAGCCCTTCTTCGGCGACGACGGATCGGGAGCGATGATGGTCAACTACTCAGTTCCGGTCTACGATTCTTCCTGGCGCTACCTGGCCTCGGTCGGCGCTTCACTGGAGCTGAACTGGCTGGCCGGCATCATCTCGGCCATGGAGGTGGGCGGCAAAGGGTACGTCTTCCTGGTGACTTCGAACGGCGCCTTCGTCTCCCACCCGCGCCGGGAGCTGCTCATGAGGGAGACGCTCTTCACCGTCGCCGAGATGGAGAACCGCCCTGACCTGATCCCCCTGGGGTACAGCATGATACGCGGGGAGACCGGAGTGCACTCGCTCTACGATCCTCTCCGCGGAAGGCTTCTGGTCTTCTTTCGCCCCGTGGGGGATATGGGATGGTCGCTCGGCATCGTCTTTCCCGAGGAGGAGGTGCTGGACGACATCATCCGCCTTCGGCGGGTGCAGACGTTCCTCGGCCTGGGCGGATTGATGGCCCTGCTCCTCATGGTCTTCTTCATCTCCGGAAGGATCAGCGGACCCATACGCAGGCTCAAGGACGCCACGCAGCGGCTCTCCTCGGGCGACCTGAACGCGCCTCTCCCGCCGGCCTCCGGACGGGACGAGGTGGCCCTTCTGACCGTCTCATTTGCCTCCATGAGGGAAAACCTGCTTCTTCACCTGGACCGGCTCAAGGCCGAGACGGCGGCGCGTGAGCGAATCTCCAGCGAACTGGACATCGCGCGGTCGATCCAGATGAGCCTCGTTCCGCGAACCTTCCCGCCCTTTCCCCAGGATGGCCGGATCGACCTCTACGCCCGCCTTGAACCGGCCCGGGAGGTGGGGGGAGACTTCTACGACTTCTTCCAGACTGACGAAGACCACCTGATGCTCGTCGTGGGCGATGTCTCCGGAAAGGGGATCCCCGCCGCCCTTTTCATGGCGGTGACGCGAAGCTTCGTTAAGGCCCTGGCGGCGGCTTCAGGCGGATGCCCTTCGCCGGCGGAACTGATGGCGGCGGTGAACGACCGGATCGTCGAGGGGAACGAGGCCTGCATGTTCGTCACCCTTTCCTTCGTCCTGGTGGATCTCCGGGACGGATCATTCCGGTACGCCGGCGGAGGACACCCTTTCCCTAGACTTTTCGGCAGCGAAGGCGCCGCGGCGCTTCCTCCGGTAAAAGGTCCTCTCGTGGGGGCGATGCAGGGAATGCGGTTCGAGGAAGGTTCGGGAAGACTGAAGCCGGGGGAGGGACTCTTCCTCTTCACCGACGGAGTGACCGAAGCGTTCAATGCTGACGAAGCCCTGCTGAGCGAGGATGTCATGGACGGGTGGATTTCGGAGACGCGCTCCCTTGGAAGCGAGGCGCTTGTCCTTGAGATGCGCCTGCGCATCTCGGCCTTTGCAGGCGAAGCGGAGCAGTCGGACGACATCACGATGCTCTGCTTCCGCTATGAGGGACCGAAACCCCGGACGCGGCAGCCGGAGTGAGTTCATGGGGACGCTGAAATGACGGGGCATAGTATGTGATCTTGAGGGAGTGACCATAATGAACGAAGTGTTTTCCATGTGGAAGAAGATGAAGATGGTTGTGCTTGCGGTGCTCTGCGCAGCTGTGTACGCGGCTCTGCTGATCCCTTTCAAGGGATTCGTGCTGATTCAGGGTATCACGGAGTTTCGCCCTGCGAGTGCCCTTCCTGTGGCGATGGGACTGCTTTTCGGCCCGGCAGGGGCCTGGGGGGCAGCCATAGGAAATCTCGCCGGCGACTTTTTCGGCTCGCTGAGTGCCGGCAGTCTCTTCGGTTTCGTGGGGAACTTCATGTTTGCCTACGTGCCGTACAAGCTCTGGATCAACCTGGGGCTGGTCGCGAAGCCTGACAGGGAGCCCGATCTGAAGTCAAAACGGAAGATCGCCGCGTTTGTTATCGTCGCAGTTCTCGGCTCGCTCGCATGCGCCCTGGTGATCGCGTGGGGGCTGGATGTACTGAGAATGGTGCCCTTCGCCGCCCTCGGCAGCATTATCTTTCTGAACAACTCGATCCCTGCGATCGTTCTGGGCATTCCCATGATGATTGTCCTCTACCCGAGGATCAAGGGATGGAATCTTCTCTGGACCGATATTATGAATGAGGAGGACATACCGGCGGCAGGGGGTATGTCCGGAATCGGAGGCATTTTAATGACGGTCAGTATTCTCGTCGGCATGATCGGCGGTTTCATAATGGCTTCCGCGGCCGGGCAGGCGTTCTTATACAGGGGATTCGGCGCGGGCGGTGAAGTCGGCTCTTTCGGTGTGCTTCTGGTCGCCGGAATGGGGACGGCGGGGCTGGTGCTCTCGTGCTTTATTCAGTCCATGCCGGTAAAAAAGTAGGGGAAAGATGTTTTCTGGACGTGGTGGTGACGCCTTATTATAAGGCCTGCCGGACCCATCGCCCCATTACTCTGTCGGCTTCCGCGAGGACGAGCCATAATTCCTGGATTGCGTTTATCAGCTCCGTCCTGCTTTTCTGGTCAGCTTCCTGCGCGGTGATCAGGTCAAGCTGGGATCCCAGCCCTTCGCGGTACATCATCTCGGCGATCTCCAGCTCCTTGTCGGCCCGTTCGGCCTGACGGCGGCGGATGGCGACGATTTCGAGCGCCCGCCCCCATCGTTCGCGGACAAGATCAGCTTCCCGCTTCAGGCTGTCGCGCCTCGCCTCCAGTTCGTACCCGGCCTTTTTGAGCAGCGACTCAGCCGCCCCGGTTTTGTTGGCCGTCTTCCCCCCGTCCGTCAGGGGAACTGTCAGCACGGCGCGGACGAAGACCTCACCGCCCCGCTCCATGGAGGAATTGAGGTCTTCCAGAAGCCGCAGCCCCAAGGAGAGATCCACGAAGGGAGACAGCCCCTTCGCGGCGAGGGAGCGCTGCACCGAGGCCCGTTCCCTGGAGAGCATCAGCGAGGCCACGTCGGGGCGGCTCTCCCATGCCTTCGTCTCGTCCACGGCGGGACTCAGCTTCTCGAGTTGGGGGAACATGGTCTCCGGCGTTACCTGAACTCCCCCTGCGAGAGCACTCATCTCGACGAGCTGCTGTTCGTACTTCTGGCGGGCCTGGAGGAGGAACGCCTCGCCGTCGTCAACCTGCGACTGAGCCCGCAGCAGCTCCAGAAGGGAGACAAGCTCCTTGTCGAATTTCTCGCGGGTGATGAGCAGTGATTCGCGGCGTTTCGACACGATCTGCTCCATGGCCTCCCGGTTCAGCGCCGCCATCACCGCCCTGCGGTAGGCGGCCGCTGCGAGGGCGAGCCGTTCGTTGACTGCGTCGGCGTACTGGTTCCGGAGAATCTCGACTCCGAGGAGAAGCTCCCGCTCCTGGAGTCCGTAGCTTCCCGAGAGGTTAACGCGGTGCGAGAGGGAAAGGTCGATCTGCTGATCGCCCCGCTCCTGGTCGAGCCACTTGCTTGCCTCGGCGGAGAGCCCGAGCGAGGGGCGCTGAACGGAAAGTTCCGCCCGGGCGGAGAAAAGCCTCGCATCGATCTCCTGCCTTACGGCGGCGAGGTCGTTGTTTCGCTCCATCACGAGGGCCAGGTACTGAGCCTCCGAAAGCGGCGCGGAGAAGGCCGTCAAGGGAAAGAGAAAAAGAAAAGCAGGCAGTGCGGCGAAGAACATGCTAAATTTCATGGGGCCTCCTTGTCGTCACTTTCGCAGGGTATGGATTTCGGTCCCTCGGGATCATTCTACTCTTTGTGGGAGCACTGAATCCATAGGGTTCACAAAAACATCTCTTTGTGTGAGCACTGAATCCATAGGGGGCACAAAAACATCGAAAGCATCTCCTGAGCCTGCTGCATACGTTACGATGCCTGAAAAATCATCCACAGGCAAAGTGGCGGTGCAAAAAAGAGATCAAATCGCTTACGGAGCCGCTGTATTCTGCTCAAAAAGCGGAGTTTTTTAAAACGCGGTTCTTCAGCGATTCAGAGACCTAAATCCGCAGGCAGCGGGGAGCGTCACCGGTGCTCGCTTGTGCCGCCGGTGCAGATTGTCGTCCTTGACAACTGCACCTGAAACCGACATCCTTGTCGGTTTCTCGGCCCGGGCGCTGTCCCCCAGGGGATGACCTCTTCGCCCCTGGCGGGGCGAATTCACCTTATGCCCGGCGACACTCCCTCTGCCAGGAAAACCTGCGGATTTGGGAGAGAGCCGCTGATTGACAATGTTCCCCAGGCTTGACATACTGTTTCAGTATATTCAATCGATTGGGGGGACCATTTGGCAGTAGATGTTTTGCCCTCACAGGACTCGATGGAAGCTGTTTTTCCGGTACGGGAACCCCCCTGTTCCGAGGTCAAAAACGGACAGTGTATATGGCCGCAGGGAAAAGAAGCCAGGCGGCAAATGAATGGCTGTTACCTGTTTTTTGTGAAAGCCGGACGCACTTTCATTAATCGATCAGTTGATATTGCATCAACCTGATTCCAAGTATTGGCTGACGCATTCCATGCTTCAGCCAAAATACCCAGCAAAGGAGAATAGATATGACGATTGACGGGGCAAAAGCATTGGCTGCAAAGGTTTTAACCGATGAAGGCCTGGCGAAGCAACTGGGGGAAGCGAAAACCGAAGCGGAATTTAATGCGGTTGTTGCAAAGTTGGGGTACACCTGCACAGCGGCGGAGTTCGAGGCTGCCTTCAAGGAGGCGCAGGAAAACACACCGCTCAGCGACGAGCAGCTGGATCAGGCTTCCGGGGGCCTGAGCATCGTCGGCGTGGATTACGCCTTTACTGCGGTACAGACATCCAAATTGTAGCGAAGGGGTTTTCTCCTTCCAGGTTAATGAAAACGGAGACTGGATAACCATCCAGCCTCCGTTTTCAGGTGGAGGCGAACACGTGGATCTGCTGCTGATTAAAACACACCGCTACGTCAGCGGGTACATTCCCGGAAGCAACCTGGGAATGAATATATTGATACAGCTGCTGACACGACAAGGGTATACGGCACGGATGTATCAGGGCTATGCAAAAGAAGCCCTGAACTACGTGAGAGCGATCATGGACAGCGAGGACCGGCCGAAAGTCATCGGCTTTTACTGTGATTTTGACAATGTTCACTGGGTGAAGATCCTTGCACGGGAAGTGAAAAACGGGTACCCCGGTGTAATTCTGCTGGCAGGCGGCCCTCAGGCCGTCGACATGGACGCCTGGTTTTTGAAGGACACGGGCATTGCTGCCGCCTGCATCGGCGAAGGGGAAGAAACGGTTCCGGAACTCATGGAGTATTTCATTCATAACCGCGGTGCCCTGGAGGCGATTCAGGGAATAGTGTTTCTGGATGCCTCCTCGAACTTTGTTGCCACATCCCCGAGAACCCCGCCGGAGGCGCTGGATGATATCCCATGGCCTGACATCACCCTGACCAGCGATTATAAACACTACGCCCTTCTCCCCATTTTAACCGGACGGGGCTGCCCTTTCGGATGTACTTTCTGTTATGAAGGGGCCAATGCCAAACGGGTCCGCCGTCACTCGGTTTCCTCGCTGATGAAGGAAATCAGGGCGAATTTTCAACGCAATCCGGACATAAAATATATTAATTTTCTCGATGACACCTTTACGCTGGATTCTCAACGGGTCGACCGGATTTGCGAAGAGATCAGGGAAATCAGGAAAGAGTATGATTTCGTCTGGTTTGCCAGCGCCCATATTTCTCTTATCGACAGGCACCGGGCCATGGCCCGGAATCTTGCGGAGTCCGGGCTCAAAAAAATCTTTTTCGGCCTGGAATCCGGCAGTGATGCTGTTTTAAAAAGCTACAACAAGAAAATAACGCGGAAGATGGCAGTGGACGTCATTGAACATTGCGTTGAATCGGGGATTCACGCAATTTCCGGCAACATTATCTTGGGGGGACCCCACGAAACCCGGGAAACCGTCCAGGAGTCCGAAGATCTGATCATGGAACTGCTGTATAAGGCCCCCGGTCAGTTCGAAACCGCCTACTTCTCATTTCTCCCCTTTCCCCAGACCCCGATCACGCTGAATCCCCAAAAATTCGGAATGGAAATTTATGAGGACCTCATCGACTGCTGCAATGAAGATATTCCCCTTTCCGGAACCGCTGCACTGGATTTTCTGGAGCTGACACAGATTCGGCTTGAGGCCAACAGGCGGCTCCAGAATGAAATGCGGAAGATCTATCTCGAAGGAAGAATTCCCGAAGCGGTGATTCTGGATGCGTACCGTTACGGCGGTCAATACGGAGTGTTCACCCGCTGGAACGATTATGTGTACAAGAATCTGCCCATTGATGACGCCTACTGGAAAATGCGCGTTTTCGGCGGGTATGTGCCCGGCAGCCAACTGGGATCACGCGGGGAAGACGCCATTCCGCACCGGACCTTCGAGTTGTGGCTCCATACAGACGTCAGCGGAGAAAAACCGCAGATTGCCGATATCCCCCTGGAGACAATGGATTTCACCCTTCTCACGTTGTGCAGCGGAAAACTTTCAAAACGGGAAGTGCTTCAGCAGGGAAAAACGGCGCTGGATCCTTCGGGGTGCCGGCCTGATTTCTACAGACAGGCAGAAGAATCGCTGAATGCCATGGAAAAAAACAAGTGGATACTCTACCAGAAGCCATGAGAGAAAACCCAATCGTTTTGCTGGTGTACACCCAACGGATGGTCATTGGGCGAACCTTTGAAATGATCGGGAATCTGGGGATATTGACACTGGCGGCCCAGCTCAACGCCAACGGCTTCGACGCAAAAGCCTGTACCGGCATCACCACCGATGTGGCAAAAACCATCGGACGAAGAAAAGACCAACTGTTTGCAGTCTGTTTTTACTGTGACTTCGATAATCAGACGGCTGTTGCGGCCATCATCAAGGATCTGAAAAAAGACGCCGGGAATGCTTTTTATGTGGTCCTGGGCGGACCGCAAACCCTGCATATGACGGAAAGGGATCTGGAAACCTACGGCGCCGATGCCATCATCAAGGGGGAGGGAGAAGAATCCCTGCTCGCCTGGCTTAAAGCGAGGAGCGGGGGAGAAGAAATCTCCGTGCCGGGGGAAATCCTTCCCCATGAGAATCCGGAGTACATCTACCTGGAAGATTTCTCACAGTACCCTCTGCCTCAGGATGAAGCGGTGCTGGAGTATGCCGAAAGACCCCTGATGTCCGTGATTACTGCCAGGGGATGTCCGTACAGATGCGCGTTCTGCTTCGAAGGGGGCAATTCAAAAAATTTGCGAATGCGCTCCGCGGAGCATGTGCTGTTCGAAATCGAAACACGGCTGCAGAAAAGCCGGAGACCCCGCTACCTTTTTTTTTGCGACGATACTTTTACCGCCAACCCCCGGAGGCTGAAAGAGCTGCTTGAAGGATTGAGGCGCCTTCGGAAATGCCATGATTTTGTCTGGTTCTGCGAAGGGCATCCGGGATTTCTTTCAAAACGCCCGGAGTTGATCAGGGAAATGATGGAGAGCGGCATGGTCCGGATGCAGATCGGTCTGGAGTCCGGAGCTGATTCCGTCCTTCAGGCCTACGGGAAACAGGCCGGCCCGGAAGACGTGAGGAACGTGGTGGATATCTGCTGCCGGGAGGGACTGCCCCAGCTCGCCGGAAATTTCATTATCGGCGGAGCCTTTGAAACCCCGGAAACGCTCGAGGAAACCACCCGCTTCGCCCTTGACCTGCTCGAGGCTGCCCCGGGGATGCTGGATCTATCCACCACCTTTCTGACGCCGCTGCCGGGTACCCGGATCTGCAATGATCCCGGGCAATTCGGTATTGCCATGGAAGACCGGGACTGCCTCACCTCCCTGGAGGACTTTCCGGTGAACCGCACGGGGGAGTTATCCCTGCCGGAAATCTGCAGGGCACGCTCCGTCTTTCTCACCCGCATTTCGAACGCCATGAAAGAGCAGTACGCGAGCGGGCGGATTCCGGCGGGGCGGATCCGGCGCGACTTCGAGCTGGCCTTTCGATACGGCATTGCGGCAGGATACCTGAAGTTTCTTTACGGCCGGAACCCGGTCACGGTGAGCTACTATCGAAACCTCACCGGGTACCGGGGGCTTCTGAAGGAATGGCATGAGCTTGAAGCGTCCGAAAAGGAAAGGTATGTCATCCAGCGCGTTCCGGATTTTTCGCTGGTGGATTTCACAGCCTTGAGCGATATGGAAACGGATATTCTTCTGGATGCCGGTGTGTATTCGGTGAAGGAGACGGCGGAGAAGCTGGCCGTTTCGGCGGAGAAACTGGCTGTCTGTCTTGAAGGAATGAGCCGGCGTCACCTGGTGTTATTCTCACCCTGCCCCTGAGGCACCGCAAACAGGGGATTATTGCAGGCAATATCTGAAGATGCGGGTGATCCTGTTGATCGCCGGGGTGATTTCGTGAAGCCACGGCAGCAGGTATGCATAAAAATAAAACGTGGAGGCGCGGTGTGAAAACGTTCAACCTGAGACTGATGCTGATCCATCGCGGAACGAGAACCCATTCGATCACACAGATCGAGCCTATCGGTCTTATGTCGCTGGCGGAGATGATGACCGGCCAGGGGATTGAAACGGCCGTTTTTTCAGGAGAGCTGCTGAAAGGGCTGGAATTCCTGAACGCAGCGGGCTGCAGCCGGGATACGGTTGTGGGATTATACTGTGATTACGAGAATCAGTCGGCGGTCGAGAGTTTTTCCAGGGTGATCAAGGAGCGCTTCGGTGCCGTCGTTCTCGTCGGTGGCCCTCAGACCGTGGGGCAGGGAGAAGAATTTCTGCGGGCAAGCCGGGCTGACGGGATCATGCGGGGCGAAGGGGAGTACTCACTGCACGCCGCCCTCCGCGCTCTGGAAGAAGACCGGAGGGACCTGTGGGAGACCATCCCCGGGATGTGTTCGTTCACCAAGGACGGAGCATACTTCGATAACGGGATCTATCCGGTCATCGAGGACCTGGACGCCATCCCCGGCATTTCGGGAACCATCAGATCGGCCCAGCACCGGGGCATCAATCATATGGCGGTGATGACAGGGCGTGGCTGTCCTTTCCACTGCTCTTTCTGTTATGAGGGGGCCAACAGCAAAAACGTCCGGCAGCGCAGCGTGGCGGGTGTCATGAAGGAGATCCGGTGCCGCCTGCGGGAGAATCCCAACGTGAAGTATCTCTTTTTTTGCGACGACACCTTCACCCTGAACATGGAACGGGTGCGCGCCTTTTGCGAAGAGCTGAAAGAGCTGCGGAAGGAGCACGATTTCGTCTGGTTCGCCGACGCCCATGTCAACGTCGTCATCAACCACCCCGATATCGTGAAGATGATGGTGGACGCCGGCCTGGTCCGGATGCAGATCGGCATTGAAAGCTGCAGCCAGCCCATCATCGACATCTACAACAAGAACGTGAAACGGGAAGGCTTTTTCGAAGTCATCGAGATCTGCAAAGCGGCCGGACTTCCCCAGCTTGTGGGCAACATCATCATCGGCGGGGCCCTGGAAACCCGTGAAACGCTCACATATACGTTCGACACCGTCTATGAAATGATACGCGCAGGCGGGGGGATGGTGGAAGTGGTCAGCACCTTCTACATGCCCTTCCCGGAAACGGCGATGTCGAGGGAGCCCGAAAGATTCGGCGTTATCGTGAAAGACGGGAAGGCGCTCACCTCGGTGGGAGATTTCCCTGTGATAGAGACGAAGTCCCTGGGCATCGAAGAAATCTGCGCGGCCCGGAACGAATTTTTTGAAGGGACGACCGGAGTTATGCGGAAAATGTTCCGCGACGGCGAAATCCCCGACGAGACCGTCCTGCAAAGCTACGCGCTGAGTGAACGCTACGGTCTCAGCGGGATGTGGCAGAGCCTGGCGTATGCCCGATACCCCTATTTCGACGCCCAGTACAAGGCACGGATTCGGGGAGACAAGCTCACCAGGGACTATGACGACACCGCCGTGTTCGATACCCACCCGCAGCGGCTCTTTCTGCTTTCGCTGACGCCCGCTCTCTCGGCGGAAATTCCGGCCCTCAATGGATTTGTCTTTTCTCCCTTTGAATTTGAAGTCCTGACATACACGTCCGGCAAGCTGACCATGCTTGAAATGGCGGAAGCGCTTTACCCCGGCTATCAAATGAACTTCGGGAGTTTTGAAGCGTTCTCTCTGCACCTGCTGGAAACTGTCAAAAAACTGGAAGCGGCGGGAATGTGCGTGCTGTCAGGCCCGTTGAAGCCGAAAGCAGCCGATCGGGAATGGAAAAATCAAAAACACTCAGAGGAGCCCCCCGTGAAAAATAAGGTCATACTGTTCAAACTATCGACCATGGGCATGCAGATAGCCGGTTACAGCCGGAGCGGAGCATTCCTGGGGATCTACGGGCTGGCAGGCTATCTGGATGAAAAAGGGTATGATGCCGTGGCCTGCGAATGCCGGCCTGATGAGGTCATGGAGTACCTCCGGCGCATTCCCTTCGGGGAAATCTGCTGCGTCGGCTTCTCGGCGGACTTCGAGAACAGGCATGCAGTCAAAAAGGCCTGCGCCGCCATTGCGGAGTCCTGCGGGATTCCGGTGCTGATCGGCGGCCCCGAATCCATCGCCCTGGATGAAGAGTACCTTCGCCGGTCAAAGGCAACCGCCATTGTTCGGGGCGAAGGCGAACTGGCCATGGCGGCGGTGCTGGATGCCCTGCAGGAGAACAGGAGCCTGGACGGTATTCCCGGGATTTTCTATATCGGCGAAAAAGGGGAGTGCATCGACAGGGGCGAAGGACCGGCGGTGGAAAACCTGGATGAGCTGCCCTTCCCCGCCTATGACAAAAGCATGACCCCCATAGACTGCTCCAACCTGTACATCATGACCAGCCGGGGGTGCCCCTTCCACTGCGCTTTCTGTCATGAAGGCGCCCTCAAACGCCCCATGCGGCAGCGAAGCGTGGCGAATGTCATTGCGGAAATGCGCCATTTCCTTTTGAAATATCCTGAACTCACGTACTTCAGTTTCTGCGACGATACGCTGGTCACCAATCCCGCGTGGCTGGACGAATTTTGCCGGGAGGTAAAGGCCCTTCAGGTCCTCAGACCCTTCCGGTTCTACTGCGAGGCCGATGTGGCCTCCCTGAGCAGGCGTCCGGAGGTCATAAAGGATATGGTGGACGCTGGTCTCAACCGGCTGCAAATCGGCATTGAAACTGTCGACCGGGAGATGCTGAAGATTTACCGCAAAAACATCACGCCGGAAATGGTGGAAATTGTGGTGAAAGCCGCCTACGATGCCGGAGTGCAGCAGGTTTTCGGGGCCCTTCTGGTGGGCGGCCCCTTTGAAAACCGTGAGCATATCGAGAAGAACAAAGCCTTCGGCGCAAAGCTGCTGCGGCTCGGACCGGGGATGATGGAAATATCCCCCAGTATCGTGATGCCCTACCCGATGACCGACATCGGACAGCATCCCGAAAAATACGGCCTGAAGATCACTGACAGGCAGGGGTTGGCCTGCAACTCCGATTACCCGCTCCTGGAGAGCGAAACCATGAACAGGCGGGAGATCATGGCGGCGTACCAGGAGTACCTTCAGAGCTTTGTGGACGAAGTGAAGAAAATGCTCGATACAGGCGAACTGGGTCATGAGGACATCCTGGGCTGTTTCCGCTCATCCCTGAATTCCAGGGGGCCCAAATACTGGAGCAACATCATAGCCCATCATAAACCCGCTCTGACCCCCTATTACACCATGCTGGCCAGGGACGCCGCCAGCCGCATAGGGGACGTGAAGCCGGAGGAGCTGCCCGAGTGGCGCCCGCAGCGGCTCCTCGAAATGTGGCGCGATGTGGACTTCTCCAGGGGCTATCCCCTTGTGAGGGGCGAGGCGCTGTCGCCTTTTGAGTACGAGGTGCTGAAATACTCCACAGGAAAGAGCACCATCGCCGCCATAACCCGGATCCTCCATGACCGGTTCGGAAAACCGTTCGGGGAAACGGAGGAAGAGCTGATGGCGCGAATCATTGAAACCCTGAAGGCCTTTGATGCAAAATACTGGCTGCTCGTGGTTCCGTACTAGAAAAGGTGACGGGATGAAGATTCTTCTCTGCAACGTATCGAAAAAGTACGATACCAGCACCCATGATTATGTGGGGCTCTTTTACCTGGCGGGCGCCCTGGAAGAGGCCGGTTTTGAACCTGTGGTCTTTCATGGAAAACCGGAGCATCTCCTGGACGAGATAGAAAAGAACGGGCCACGGGCAGTGGGTTTTTCCTGTGATTTCGACAATGTCCGGATCATCGAAGACCTGTCCCTGAAGATAAAGGAACGCTGGAATATCCCCATTATTGTGGGGGGCCCCCAGGGCATTGCCCTGGGGAGGGAGTTTCTTGAAAGCAGCGGTGCGGATTTTATCCTGCGGGGCGAAGGAGAGGTCTCGCTGCCCAGGCTTCTCAATGCGGTCCTGAATGATGAAGGCGATGTCGGCGAGGTGAAGGGACTGGCGGGAATCAGAGACGGGGTCTTTATGGAAACCCCTCCTGAGATCATCGCCGATCTGGATACCCTGCCGCTGCCGGCCTACCATACGTCGCTGCACAAAGACCGCGCCTACGGAAATTTGATTTTTACCGGCCGGGGCTGCCCCTACCGGTGTGCCTACTGCGCCCCCAGCCCCGGAAAGCAGAAGGTCCGGCTGAGAAGCATCCCCCTTGTGCTGAAGGAAATCAAAACCAACCTGCACAACAACCCCGGACTGCGCTGCCTGATTATCATGGACGACACCTTTACCCTCAGCCGGGAGCGGATACAAGCCTTCTGCGAAGGGATGAGGGAGCTGCGGAAAGAACGGGAGCTGGTCTGGTACTGTGAATGTCATGTGGGGCACATTAAAACCTTTATGGATATCCTGCCGGAGATGATCGATGCCGGCCTGATCCGTCTGCAGATCGGGATAGAATCCGGGGACCAGAATGTCATCGACCAGTACAACAAGCACGTCAGAATCGACGACATCGTTGAATTTGTAACCTATGCGGCCGGCTGCGGCCTTGCCCAGATCGCCACGAACTTCATTGTGGGGGGGCCGGCGGAAAAAGACGGGGCGACCGCCTCGCTGATCCGGACCCTGATCGACCGGGCCCCCGGAGTCATCGATATCATTACCGGTTTTTTGCGGGCCTACCCGGGAACTGACATCTCGGAGCAGCCGGAGAAATTCGGCTTGCAGCTCCATGACGCCTCCGGCCGCCGGACCGGGGACGACTACCCCTTCGTAACGCCGGTTGGATGCAGCCAGGTTGAGGTGATGCACCATCGCCAGGAACTCAACAAAGAGATCCGCCGCAGCATGCAGCAGAAAATCAAACGCCGCGAGCTGAAAGAGGAAGCGGTGAGAAAGCAGTTCGAAGCCGCATTCAAATACGGAATCCGAAGCCGGTGGTTCGCGGAGATTTCAGCCAATCCCAGAGCCTATGAATATTACTATGTGCTGTTTTTGAATGAGGGACAGCCCTTCGAGGAATCCCTGGATTTTTCCCGGGATTATCCCCAGCGGACTTTTGAATTATGGCGTGCCATGACGTTTTCGGAAGGATTTCCCCAGCTGGACGGCACGGCGCTCTCGCCGCTGGAGTATGAGCTGTTGTTGCGGTGCGCAGGAAAAAGAAGCCTCGGGACCATTGAGAATGAACTGTATGGATTGTTTGGTGCCCCGTACGAGGACCAACGGGAATTTCATGCAATGCTGCTCGGCATGCTCGGTACATTCGATTCCAGGTATTGGCTGACTCATTTCGTGGTGTAGCCGGAAAAACGGGGAGCCGGAGGGGCCCCCGCTCCGGCCGGGGAAGAGGTATGCCCGGGCATAGGGGCAGAAGCATATCCTGCATTCCGTAACAGCCGGGCACGCCCCTGTTCTCCGGGAGGCAGCGAACGGGGGCTCTACACCGTCTGCCTGCGGACCAGCTCTGCGAAGAGGCCGTTTTTCGCCATCAGCTCGCCGTACTTCCCCTCTTCGACAAGCCGCCCGTCCTCCAGAACGCAGATCCTGTCCGCTCCGATGATCGTTGAGAGGCGGTGGGCCACCACGATGCGCGTCGCCTGGATACCCTCCAGGCTGCGGCTGATCATTGCCTGCGTCCTGTTGTCGAGGGCGCTCGTGGCCTCGTCGAAGATCAGCACCCGCGGCTTTCCGGCAATGGCCCGTGCCACGAGAAGGCGCTGCTTCTGCCCTCCGGAGACCGTGTTCGCCCCGTCGGTGATGACGGTGTGGATCCCCATGGGCATCGCGGCGATGTCCTCCTCCATTCCGGCCATCCGGAGCGCCTCGTCTATCTGCTCCACCGACAGGCTGCGCGAACAGCGGATGTTGGATGCGATATCGCCCGAAAGCAGCCCTCCGCCCTGGAGGACCACGCCGATCTGCCGGCGGAGTTTCCCCAGGTCCAGCTCGGTGATGTCCCTGCTGTCGTAGAATACTCCTCCCGATTCCGGCTGGTCGAAGCCCAGAAGAAGCCGGATGAGCGTGGACTTCCCGGCCCCCGACGGCCCCACGATCGCCACGAACTCCCCCGGCTCGATGTGGAGGTCCAGCCCCTTCAACACCGGGGGGCCGTCCTTGAGGTACCGGAAAACGACCTGTTCCAGGTCGATCTTCCCCGAAATCTCCCCGGGATCGGTCTTGAGGTCGCCCGCCTCCGGTTCTGCCCGGAGAATGGGCGCGAGGTTCTCGACGAGGGGAAGCATGTTCATCGTGGCGGTAAAGGAGCTCACGATCTGGAAGAAAGCCGCCTGGAGCGCTCCGAAAGCCGACCAGAAGGCCATGAATTGTCCCGTGTTGTAGATGCCGTCCGCGGCGCTCCAGCGGACGAGGGCGTAGAGGACCGCGATGGCGACGGAGAGCGGGAAGAGCGCCAGTACGGTATTCAGAAAAACCTCGAGCTTTCTTGCTTTCGTCCCGAGCATCCGCTGTGCACCGAAAAGCTCGGCCCACCGGGCGAAGGACCGCTCCTCGGCCCCCGCTACCCGTATCTTCGAGATGCCGGTCATGATCTGGAAGGTGAGTGCCAGCAGGCGGTTCTGCAGGCCGGTCATCCTGCGCTGGAAGCGGAGCTGAACGAGATTCACCGCCACCATGAGCACCGCGGGGACGAGAAGGCACCCAAGGCCGGCGAGGGCCAGCTTCCAGTCGTACCAGAACGACTGCCCCAGGAAGAATACCAGGAAGACGCTCTGCACGAGGAATGTCTTCACCGTCCTCGACGCCGTCTCCCGGAGAGCGAAGAGGCCGAGCGCCCGGTTGGCGAGGTCGCCGGAGGTCGTCTTCCTGAAGAAGCCCACCGGCAGGCGCAGGATGCGGTCCCAGAGCCCGGTTGCGACGTCGTGGTCCAGCACTGTCTCCGAACGGAGAAAGGCGATGCCGTTGGCGTAGTGCAGCAGCCCCGACGAAACCGCCACCGAAACCAGAATTGCGAAGAGCTGGAGCATGCGTCCCCGCTCGGCGTGGGGAATCACCTCGCCGAATATCTGGCGGTTGACTTCGGGGGAGACCAGCCCGAGAAGGGCGAGGGCCACCGAGACGACGAAGACGAAGCCGAGGTCCTTCTTTGTTCCCTCAAGGCCGAAGCGGAGCAGGTCCATCCCTCCCAGCGGGGAGCCGGGAAGAGGACGATAGATCTGCACCGCGCCCGGTGCGAGAGTTCCGGCGATTGCCTCGTCGACTGCCCGCTCTCCGTCGTCGTCCGCGATGCGGTATCCGCGGCTCGTGGGCAACAGGGCAACCGGCGTACCGGCCCGGTACGCGATCAGAGGCGCTCCGTCGGAGAGCCACCACGGACCGGCGAGGGTCACCATGCGATGTTTGAGGTTTGAAGCCTGGGCGAGATCGCGCAGCGATTCGTCTCCCCCCCCCTCTCCTCCCGGGGCGATTTTCCGGCCGAGGAATCCCGCCACGGTGGAAAAGGCCCTCCGGAGCGGAGAGTCCTCCCGCGCAGCCCCATCCTCGCGGAGTTTTCCCGAGAGGGCGGACGCAAGGGTCGAGAGGGCCGTGGAAATGGCCCGCCTGCTCGACATCTGCATCTGCCGGAGTGCGCCGAGGTCGTCCGCGGCCCGAAGCCTGGCGTTCATGGCGAGGGAGGAGAAAACCATCTCGCAGAAGGCGTCGAAGACGGGCGGGAATTCACCCCCGCGAAGCAGGTCCTCCGTGGATCGTCCATGCACGGTGCAGGATTCCAGCGGAACGATCCAGCAGTTCGGCGGAAGGGCGAAGGGCGTTCCTCCCGGCGAGAGGTCTTCGGTACCGACGAAGAGGGCTCGCCCCTCCACGATCTCTCCCCAGAGAAGCTCGTCCGTTCCCGCCGGCTTGTTGGCTTCGAGGGCCGTTCTCTCTCCGCCTATCTTCTGCCGCACCTTCGGCAGAGGCACGATGTCCTTGACGATGCCCCGGCCCAGCCCCTCGAGAAATTTGTCGACCAGGGAGGCCGTGAAGGCGATTCCCTGCCCTTCAGTCCCTTCGAGCAGCTTCGACCGGGCGATTCGAAGGACCTTCGTTCCCGGAATTCCTCCGGCGAGAAGCCCCATGGTATCGCCGAAAAATCCCCTTTCAACGCCGAAGAGGGCCTCTCCTGCCTCCATGGTGAAGAGGTAATCCCGCCCGCCGGTCTGAAGGGCGCCGTCCCGGGCGGTGACGTAGACGTCTACCTGGCCGGCGAGGACGCACCAGACGGTCTCCGGATCGTCGAGGAAGAACGGCGTTTTTCCGGTGATCTCAAGTTCTGTGCCATGGAGGGCAAGCTCTTCGAACATGGGGTTCATCCTTCCCTGGCGATCCGAAGCATTCCGCGGCAGGAACCGGAACAGCCCGCCGTGCCCGCCGGCTGCCGGCATGCACTGCTTCCTCCGGTACCGGCGGCAGAAATCTCAGTTCTCGATAAGACCGGCATAGCGTCCTCCAAGCCGCATCAGTTCCTCGTGAGTTCCCCGCTCCGCAACCTTTCCCTGGTGGAGCACGATGATCTCGTCGCAGTCGCGGATGGTCGAAAGGCGGTGAGCCACGATGAGGCAGGTGCACCCCCGGCGGCGGAGCGCACGGTCGATAGCCTCCTCGGTGGGCGCGTCCAGGGCGCTTGTGGCTTCATCGAGCACTATCAGCGACGGGGAGCGGACGAGCGCCCTGGCGATCTCCAGGCGCTGGCGCTGTCCGCCGCTGAAGTTGCGTCCGTTTTCCTCCACGATGGCGTCGTATCCTCCCTGGCGCGCGACCACGTCGCGGTGGATGCAGGCGTCACGGCAGGCCGCCACGAGCTGCTCCGTCGGTATCGACGGGTCCCAGAGGGAGAGGTTGTCGCGGATCGTTCCCTCGTAAAGGGATATCTCCTGGTCCACGAAGGAGAAGGATGTGGCCATCTCCTCCCGGGAAATTGACCCCAGGGGACGGCCGTCCAGCAGAATCTCACCCGTCCACGGCTCGAAGAGGCCGCAGGCGATGCGGGCCAGAGTGGACTTGCCCGAGCCGGATCCTCCCACAAGGGCCACCCGGGAGCCGGGAACGAGCGTCAGCGAAAAGTCACCGATCAGCGGATCGGAAAGCCGCGAGTAGCCGAAGGAGATGTTCTTCATCTCCAGGCGCCCCGAGAGACGGACCTTGCGCCCTCCGGACATGGCGCCGTCTTCAAGTGCGGGGCGCTCGGCCATCCGCGGGTAGCGAAGCACGTCGTCGAGACGGTTCAGATTTCCCTGGGCCGTCTGGAAGGAATCCCAGAGGGTCACCAGCTCGGTTACCGGATTGATCGTCTGCTGCATCAGTGTCTGCAGCGCGAGCAGCATGCCCATGGTGAGCACACCGTTCATTACGCGGAAGCCGCCGAAGCAGAGCACCCCTGCGGCAGCCAGCGAGGTAAGGGCGGGAAGCACCGACTGGGTGCGGACGGCCAGGCGGGAGAGTCCGGCGCGGCAGTCCGCTATTTTGCTGAGCGAGCCGGCCAGGCGGGCGAACTGCTCTTCCTCGCCCCCGAAGGACTTGATGGTCTCAATGACCGCGAGCCCGCCGATGGCGGCCCCTGCGAATTTCCCCACCTCGCCGGTGAAGCGCTCGTTCAGGTCCGTCCGCCTGCGGTTCACCGAGACGATCAGCAGAGCGCACGTCACCGCCGTTAAAAGGGCGATCACCGAAACGGGCGGGTCGTACAGGGTGATCATCACCGCGTAGAAGAGCACCATGACGCATTGGAGCATGGTCGTCGCAAGCTCCCGCGAGAGGAGCTGCGCGACGCGGTCGTTCAGCTGCACGCGGTTGCCGATCTCCCCCGCGTAGCGCTGAAGAAAGAAGGTGTACGGAAGTTTCAGGAGGTGATGCACGAAGGATGCCGAGTCGCGGATGGCCATCGAGAGCTCCTGCCGGAGGAGCACCGACCCCTGCAGCCATGTCAGCGCGCCCTTGACGAGTGCGATGGCCGCCATAAGAGTGAGCATGGGGCGGAACCACTCGAACCGGCCCTCCACAAGAAGACGGTCGACGAAGATCTGCTGGAACGCGGGCTCCATCAACCCCGGAACGACCAGGGCCAGCCCCGCCAGAACGGCGAAGAAGAGGGCCGCTTTCGCCCCGGCCAGTCTTTTGCCGAGAGCCGCCCATGGACTGCGGCGGCGGCCTGCCGGGCGGAACTGCTCCCCCGGCACTATGGATATGGCGATCCCCGTGAACGACCGGTCCAGCGTCTCCCGGTCCACGGTGCGGGGGCCCGATGCCGGATCGTTGAGATAGACCGTGCCGCCCTTGATGCCCTCGAGCACCAGGAAGTGGTTGAAGTTCCAGAAGAGAATGAGCGGCAGCGGCAGATCGAAAAGACCCTGAGGCTCCTTCCGGAAACCCGAAGCCTCCATTCCGTGGCTCCGCGCGGCCCTGAGCAGGTTCGTCGCTTTGCTGCCGTCCCGGCTGACGCCGCATTCCTCACGAAGCGTCTCCAGGGGCAAAAAGAGGCCGTAGTACCCAAGAACAATCCCCAGTGAGGCGGCACCGCACTCGGTGGCCTCCATCTGGATCATCGTCGGCGTCGAGACGCGGCGGTTCTTCCATAAGGGGAATTGTCCCGAAGGGGCAAGGGAAGACCCCCTGGGTGGCGGCGTCTTCATGACGGGGCGATCAGGCATCGCCCTTCCCTCCGCCGATTTCTTCTCCGATCCCGAGGAAGAACTTCTTCAGAAAGGGAAGGACCAGTGTCACCGGGGCCTGCCGCCTGACCACGACAGTCACGCCGCAGAGGGTGCCGCTCTGCAGGACTACGGGGGGGCCGTCGCCCGACGACCACACGTATCCGCTCTCCGTCTCCTCAGAGGGATAGAGATCCATCATCACCGTGATGGGGGAGCCTCCCCGGGAGAGGGTCTGCACAAGCTGCTCGTTGCCCAGGACACGGGTCATTCCTCTTGCCGAAGCCGGAAACGAGGAGACGTTCGTCACCTTTCCGCGCAGGACGCCGAACTCCTCCTGCTTCACCACGGAAGGGGAGATCTGCGCCTCCATCCCGGACAGGATTTTCTTTCCGTCCTGGGGCTGGACGAAGGCGTGCACGTAGAGAGGCGCCCCGTCGCCGAGCGATTTCTCCACGGAGAGAAGCGCCTCCCCTGCGGATATGACCTGGCCTTCCGACTTGAAGACCTCGAGCACCCGCCCTGCGGCAGGACTGCGAACGGCCGTCTCCAGGTCATATCGTTCTTCGAGAGCGGCGAGCTGCTTTTCTGCGGTCAGCAGCCGCATGTCCACGTCGATCTTCTGCCGTTCGATCTGCGAGGTCGAGTCGGCCGCCGTCATAGGAAGGCGGGCAAGCTCCTCGTTGAACGAGAGGATTTCCTGCAGCACGGCGTTGTAGCGGTCCTTCACCTCGAGATACTGGGAACGGGTGATGTATTTTTTCGCGTAGAGGGCATCGTACTGCTCAAGCTGCTCACGCAGCGAGGCTGCACGGTCCCGGGCGACCTTGATGGAGGAGTTCAGCGCCTGCCTGCGCCGCGCGAGGTACTCCGACTCCAGGACTTTCTTGCTGTCTCCCATCTCCGTCCCCATGGTCCGTTCGGTCTTAAGGATCTCCACCCGGCCGCGCAGCTCGGTGATCTGGTGCCGCAGCTCCATCTGGGCCAGCCGCGCAATGACCTGGTCCTTCTCGACGGGGTCGTCGATATCGACGTAGATGGCTTCGATACGGCCGTTCCCCGGTGAGGGAGCGTCCGCATGCGCACCGAGGCGCAGCAGAATGCCCTGCCCGGAAACCAGCGTGGTCACCGTACCGTAGAAGCCCCATGCCGCCAGTACCCCCAGCAGCAGCAGCAGTGCTGACAGCGCCGCCCACGTCGCGGGGCGGACGACCTGAAAGAGCATGTCGAGCTGTTCGGGCGAGGAGAGCCTGTCGAGTGCGGACTGGCGGAATATCTGTTTTTTCACGGGCGAACACGCTCCTTCAGATACGGATCGACCTGCTGCTTTATCTCCAGGAAAAAAGCCGCCTTGGAGCCTGTTATAAAGGTTCTTTAAAAAGGGGCTGAATCCTGCGAGCCGTTTTCAGGAACAGGCCCGGCGAAAAAAAGCCTGCGCGGCAGGATGGGGCTGTCGGAACAATTGATTCACTGCTCAAACGGATGAAACAGAATCCCCGCCCCAAAAACATACCCTTCCAGGGGGAAGCATCACGCTGTCCGCTGATCGGAAAATTGATGCCAGGGCAAAATTATACACCGGATCTTTCAAGGAAAAAATCAGTCGCCCTGTGCGTTTTTTCGAGATGGACCGCAGGGAAAAATCTGAATGGCTCTATCTTGCCCGTCTGTGCAATAATTTGAACTGGGTAGCCTCACTACCCAGTTGATCTCTCAGACGTTCTTTTTCGGAGACGGCCTGTCAGGATCTAGCCGAAAGGGTCAAAAAGGCGGCGGAGGTGAACCGGAAAATCCGCGGCGGAGAAGAAGTGCTTTTTCCACAGAATCCATGAAGGAGGCTTTTCCATGATCATCTATCGGAACGCGGTGCCGGACGATCTGGCCGGTGTCGCCGAGCTGCAGAAACGGTACCACATTTCGACCATCCTGGAAGAGGACAAGGCGGACGGGTTCGTGACCACCCTGTTTTCCCCGGAACAGTTCCTGTCCCTGATGCGGGATGAAAACGGCCTGGCTGTGGCGTGCGACGGCGGCAAAATCATTTCCTATGCCATGGCGGCATCCTGGGAATACTGGTCCGCATGGCCCCTGTTCCGGCACATGATCGCCGACCTGCCGAACATCGAATACCTCGGGAGGGTCCTTTCCACGGAGAACTCCTACCAATACGGGCCGGTCTGTATCGCCGGGGAATATCGGGGGCAGGGAGTGCTGGAGCATATTTTCGAATTCTCCCGCCGGCAGATGGCGTCCCGCTACCCGGTGATGGTCACCTTCATCAACAGGATCAACCCCCGGTCCTATGACGCCCATACCCGGAAGGTGGGCATGGACCTGATCAAGACCTTCGACTTCAACGGCAACCACTATTACGAGCTGGGGTACGACATGAGCAGACCTGTCCCCGGGACGAGCCTTCTGTAGTTGCTTCATGCGGATGTTCTTATGGGAACGATTGCGATTCATGTAACGCCGGAAGAAGAGGCAATGTTGAGAAAATGTGCTGAAGGAGCTGGTGTGAGCATCGAGGAGCTTTTAAGAAACTCTGTTCTTCAGTATGTCGCGGATGAGTCCGACAGGCAGGCGTACAGTGTGTATCTTGGGTACAAGGACCGTTGTACTATGCTGTCGTTTGAAGAGGCGAAAAAACTGTGGAAATGAGCTGCTTAAACCGGCTCAGAAGCAGATTTGATCATTCGAGAGAATGGAGCTTTTCTTCGATTCAAAAGGAGGCGATTCTATGATCGAAGCCGTCAGGACAAGGCGCAGCGTGCGCAAGTTTACCGGCAGGGACGTGGAGGACGAGGTTGTCCTTCAGCTTTTTGAGAGTGCCCGGCTGGCCCCGTCGGGGCACAACACCCAGCCGTGGCGGTTCATCGTGGTACGGTCTCCCGAGGCGAAACGGGCGCTGGCGAAGGCTGCCCACGGCCAGTCGTGGATGGATGCGGCCCCCGTGTTTATCGTCTGTGTGGCCGATGTCCGGTGCCGCATACAGGACGAACCCGGCCTCGAGGTAAACGAGACGAGTCCCCAGTTCGCCCTGAAGCAGGTGATCCGGGACACGGCCATCGCCGTGGAGCATGCGGTGCTGGAGGCGGAGGCCCTGGGCCTGGGTACGTGCTGGGTGGCGTGGTACGAGCAGGCGGACGTCCGCCCCATCCTCGGCATACCGGCAGATAAATTCGTGGTGGCCATCCTGCCCCTGGGGTACCCTGCCGAGACTCCCGGGGAACGTCCGCGGAAGAAGCTGGACGAGATCGTCATGTTCGAGAAATGGGAGGGAAAGGCTGGAAAAGCATAAAAAAGCGAGATCCTTCCCCTCCGGGGATGTTGCTCGGTTTTCCGCTCTCAGAACGATACTGTTCTGTTGTCATCCTGAGGAGCCGAAGGCGACGAAGGATCTCGTTTTTGGGGCAGGCTGAATCAAAAGCGAGATCCCTCGCTTTCGCTCGGGATGACAGGCAAGGACGGGATCCGCCGCTCCGCTCAGGATGACAAGCAGGGGCGAGATCCTTCCCCTCCGGGGATGCTCCCTCCGCTGCGCTCTGGATGCTGCGCGAGCGCGATCGTTTTGCTCAGGATGATACTGGTCTGTTGTCATCCTGAGGAGCCGCAGGCGACGAAGGATCTCGCTTTTGGGGCAGGTCGAATCAAAAGCGAGATCCTTCCTTTGCTCAGGATGACAAGCAGGGGCGAGATCCTTCCCCTCCGGGGATGTTGCTCGGTTTTCCGCTCTCAGAACGATACTGTTCTGTTGTCATCCTGAGGAGCCGCAGGCGACGAAGGATCTCGTTTTTGGGGCAGGCTGAATCAAAAGCGGGATCCCTCGCTTTCGCTCGGGATGACAGGCAAGGACGGGATCCCCCGCTCCGCTGGGGATGACAGGCGACGGCGAGGTTATTTCTGCTCCTGCTGCAGCTTCTTGAAGTCCTCCCGCACGGGGCAGAACACGTCGATGACGAGACAGTCCTCGTGGGCGAAGCCTCCGTGGGCCTCTCCTCCGGCGAAGACGATGCCCTGTCCCGGGGTGAGGGTGACCTTGTGTTCGGCCGTGCCGATCTCCATTTTTCCGGCAAGCAGCAGGGTGGTCTGCTCGTGGGGGTGGTCATGGAAGGTGAGTTCCGTTCCCTTCTTGATCTCCCACTGGGCGAAGGTGAACCCCTCGGAGTGGATGAATTTTCCGATGAAGCCCGGCCTCCCCGTGAATTTTTCGACGGTTTCCATGTCAAATGTCCTCATGTCTGCACGCATCCTTTCGATTGAATGTCGCGGCGCCTGCGGTGAGCCCGGGAATGGGGCGCCGCCCTTGACACAATCCGGTCTCGCGAGTATAAGTAGGAATCAATTTCGTTTCCAATAATATGCCATTTACGCGATGAAGGGAAGAGTACCTTTTTCGGGCGGCGGACAGAGATGGGGGACCCTGGCTGAAAATCCTCCTCCGAAGCGGAAAAGGGAAGACCACCCCCGAGCGGGCGCCGAAGTCCTGAGGGAGGGAAGGCGCCGGGGTCCGCCCCCTACAGCGGGATTGAGCAGCCGATTTATTCGGAAGTGGAGTGGGACCGCGATGAGCCTGCATCGTCTCCAGCATGAGAACGATGCAGGCTTTCTTTTTCAGGAGGGAGATTCATGAGAAAAGGCATTCTGCATTCCTACGAGCGTTTTTTTCCCCTTACGGAGCGGACTCCCCGTCTTTCCCTGTGCGAGGGCGACACTCCCCTCGTTCCGCTGCGGAATATGGGCAGGGAACTCGGGGTGGAACTGTACGGCAAGTATGACGGCCTAAACCCCACGGGGTCTTTCAAGGACCGGGGGATGGTGCTGGCCGTGTCGAAGGCCCTGGAGGAGGGGGCGAAGGCCCTCATCTGCGCGTCCACGGGAAACACGTCCGCCTCGGCGGCTGCCTACGGAGCCGCGGCGGGAATTCCCTGCTTCGTCCTGCTGCCGGCGGGGAAGGTCGCCGTGGGAAAGCTGGCCCAGGCCCTGATTTACGGCGCCCGGGTCATCGCCGTTCGGGGCAATTTTGACCGGGCCCTTGAAATGGCCCGGGAGGCCTCCAGGGAAAAGGGAAGCCTCGCCATCGTGAACTCGGTGAACCCGTACCGGCTGTTCGGGCAGAGGAGCGCTTCGTGGGAGATCTGCGACGAGCTGGGCGACGCGCCGGACTGGCTGGTTCTGCCCGTGGGCAATGCGGGAAACATCAGCGCCTACTGCGCCGGTTTCGAGTTTTACAGGGAGATCGGCCGCATCGAAAAACTGCCCCGCCTGATGGGCGTCCAGGCCGAGGGGGCGGCCCCCCTGGTGAAGGGAAGCCCCGTGGACGAGCCGGAAACGGTGGCCACGGCCATCAGGATCGGTCATCCCGTGAGCGCCGACAAGGCACGGCGGGCCGTGGAAATTACCAGCGGCCAGTTCCTCTCCGTTTCCGACGACGAGATTCTGGATGCCCAGAAAATGCTGGCCTCCTCAGACGGGATTTTTGCCGAACCCGCTTCCTGCGCACCCCTGGCAGGCCTGGTGAAGCTCCGCAAAAACGGAAGGCTGCCCGGGGGGCTGCGGATCGTGCTGGTGCTTACCGGCAACGGTCTGAAGGATCCCGATTCCGCCGTGAGCAGGGTGGATCTGCCGGTGGAAATCGACGGAACTCCCGAAGCCCTGGCGGAGGTGCTCGGACTGTGAGCCTGCTCCGGGTGAAGGTGCCCGCGTCGAGCGCAAACCTCGGCTCCGGTTTCGACACGGTGGGGCTGGCCCTTTCGCTCTATAATTTTTTCGATGTGCTGGAGATCCTGCCCCATGGTCAGTACGAGGTGGACGTGGTGGGGGAGGGTGGCGGCGAGGAGTCCCTCGTGGCACGCAACGGCGTGGTCCGGAGCTACGAGCGGGCCTGCAGGGAGTGGGGCATGGAGCCGCCCGGGCTCCGCCTCCGGACCCTGAACGCCATTCCCATGAAGCGGGGGCTGGGCAGTTCCTCCTCGGCCATCGTGGGCGGTGTGGCCATCGCCAACGAGCTTCGTGAGCGCCCCCTGCCCAAGGAGGATCTCCTCCCCATGATGGTGGCCATGGAAGGCCATCCTGACAACGTGGTGCCCTGCTGCCTCGGCGGTATGGCGGTGAGCTGCTGGGATGGCGGGAACCTCCGGTTTGTCCGGATGCCGCCCCTTCCGCCGGACATGGTGGCCGTGGTGGCCGTGCCGGCGGTGGAACTGAGCACGGAGGACGCCCGGAACGCCCTGCCGAAGGAAGTTTCCATGAAGGACGCCGTCTACAACCTGAGCCGCTCCGCCCTTCTGGCCGCTTCCTGGGCCACGGGGAACTGGGACAATCTCCCCTGGGCCATGGACGACCGGCTGCACCAGCCGTTCCGGGCGAGGCTTTTTCCCGGCGGCGAAGCAATTCTCGAGGAGGTCCGCAGAATCCCCCAGTGTTCCGGTGTGGCCATCAGCGGCTCGGGCCCGAGCGTGCTGGCCTTTGCCCAGGGCGAGGCCCACAGGGTTGCGGAGCTCATGTGTTCCATCTTCACCCGGTCCGGCGTACGGTCCCGGTTTTTCGTCCTCTCGGAGGATTCCGCCGGTGTGACGGTGGCAAAGAACGTCAGCAGTACCGATATTTACCGCCCTCTCAGGAAAGGAAGTGTGTTCCCCATGGCTTTCGGTGTAGACGGTTCGGGCAGGTGCGTCGTGGAAGAGGTGATCAGCGACATGGACGTGGCGAAGATCGCCGTTCTCGGCGTTCCCGACGTTCCGGGCGTGGCGGCGAGGCTGTTCTCGGATCTTGCCGGAGCCGGCGTGGGTGCGGAGATGATCGTCCAGAGCGTCATGAGGGGGCAGATGAACGACATCGCCTTTATCGTGAAGCAGAGCCTTCTCGGGGATGCCATCGCCATCTGCAGGTCCTTCGCTTCCGGCGTGGGAGCCCAGGGGGTCACCTTCGACGCTGAGGTGGCGAAGGTGGCGCTGAAGGGGGATCTTCTCTCCGGGTGCCCGGAGATTCCTTCCCAGATGTTTTCCGTCCTCGCGGGGTGCAGGATCAACATAGACATGATAGCGGCGGCCTCCACGATCATCGCCTGCATCGTTGCCTCCCCCGACATGGAGGGAGCCTCTTCCGCCCTGTCCCAGGCTTTTCTCCGCTCATAGCCCCTATGGCGGAGAGTAAAATTCCTGTACAATAGGGGAAAATTCCGTATGGGAGGCTGTCCCATGAGATATGTTCGCTTCTCCGCTTTTCTTGTTCTGCTTGCTCTCTTCGCCGTTTCGCCCCTTTTTGCCGAGGACCTGGAGCTCACCTCCGACAAGATGCGCTACGAGTCTGAATCGGGGGATTTCTGGGCCGACGGGAACGTGAAGGTTACCAGGGGCACCATTATGGCCACCTCCAAGACTGCGGACGGGAACATGAACCGGCAGGTCTTCACCATGAAGGGGGGCGTCCACGTCTTCGGCGCCTGGCAGAACGACAAGGTGGACATGAAGGGCCAGACCCTGTCGGGAGTGTTCGCCGAGCCCCAGGAATACATCTTCGACGGGGGCGTGAAGGGCTTCTGGGGGTCCCGCCAGGTGGATGCCGACATGCTCCGAATGAAGGGCGACTACTTCTGGGGAACGAAGCTCCGCCGGTACGCCGACACGAAGGAAGGATACGTTCTCGTCTGCGACGCCCTGGAGGGAAAGCTGGAGAACGGTGCAATATCTGAATTTACCGCTGCCGGGAACGTCTATTTTCTTTCCACCCCGAAGCAGGGTGACCCCACGGAGATCCGGGGCAGCAAGGCCGTCTATTCCAAGGCGAGGGGAACCCTGGTGGTGTCCGGCGGCGTGACCGCCGTCCAGGCTGCCAGATCCCTGAAATCGGAAACCCTGATATTCTTCCCCGACAGGAACCGGGTGGAGGCTACGGGCAAACCCCAGCTGATCTTCAAGACGGGCGGATCGAAATGAGCAAGGCAATAACCGCGCGGTCCCTCTGCAAGGCGTACAGGGGCCGCACGGTGGTTTCCGAGGTGGACCTGGACGTCCACATGGGCGAGATCGTGGGGCTGCTCGGTCCGAACGGTGCGGGGAAGACCACCACGTTTTACATGATCGTCGGCCTCGTCAAGCCCGATTCAGGGGCTGTCTCCATCAATTCCCGGGAACTGACGGCCCTGCCGGTCTACCGCAGGGCCCGTCTCGGCGTTGGATATCTTCCCCAGGAGGCGTCCATCTTCCGGAACCTCACGGTGAGGGAGAACCTCGAGCTGGTGCTCCAGGAGAACCCTCCCCCCGAGGAACCGGCAAGGAACGTGGTGGACAGGCTGATAGAGGATTTCGGCCTCCAGAAGATCACCAATATCCCCGGCTATTCCCTCAGCGGAGGGGAGCGCCGCCGTGTGGAGATCGCCCGGAGTCTTGCCATCCTGCCGGACTTTCTTCTTCTGGACGAGCCGTTCAGCGGCATAGACCCCATCGCCGTCTACGACATCCAGCAAATCATCCTCAGCCTGAGGAAGAAGGGATTCGGCATCCTGCTGACGGACCACAACGTCAGGGATACGCTGGCCATCACGGACAGGACCTACCTCATCCACCAGGGAAAAATCGTCATCGAGGGGCCTCCCCAGGATGTGGCGGAGAGCGAAGTGGCACGGAAGTTCTACCTGGGCGACAGGTTTTCCTGGTAGCGCTCCAGTTCTTCCGTGCGCCCAGAACGGAGAACGCCCGCGACCCGTTTCACCGCATCCGCCGCTTCAGGTGAGAGCCTGTCGCCGAAACCCCTTCTCGCCGGCTGGATGCCGATGACGATTATCTCCATGGTGTCCCTGAACGGTTCCAGGAGCAGGGACAGGGGGATGCCGTGGCTGCTGAAGGAAATGCCCCCCGTGTCCTCCAGGTTCATTCGGCGGACGGATCCGCCCGGGAGTCCCATGTCGGCGGCGTCGGCCACGATGAGGACCCGGGGCGGATTTTTTCTGAGGGGGGCGAGCTGGTTTTCCGGCGTGGTTTCGCAGTTCACCGGGGTGACCCCTTCGGCGGGGAAGGCCTCCAGTTCGGCGAAAAGGGCGGGGCCGGCGCCGTCGTCCAGAAGGATGGGGCTGCCGATGCACCACAGTATTGTCTGGTTCATGGGTTTTCACGCTCCTTGCACGTCCGCGGGGCGGAGTGCGGATCAATTTCGGGGAGGCCGCTGACAGTGGCGAGATCGACTTCAACCATGGTGCGTCACGCCCTCTTCATGATGGCGGGAACGCTGGCGAGCAGGGTTCTCGGCCTGGTCCGGGAGATCGTCACCGCCGCGTGGTTCGGCGCGTCGGGGGTGCTCGATGCCTTCAACGTGGCCTTTACCCTAGCGAACCTCGCCCGGCAGCTTCTTGCCGAGGGAGCCCTTTCGGCTTCCTTCGTTCCCGTCTTTTCCAGGGTCCTGGCCGACAGGGAACGAAAAGCGGCGGAAGGACTCGCCCGCCAGGCCTTTACCGTGCTCCTGGCGGCCACGGGTCTGGCCGTTCTGGCCGGCATCGTTCTGTCGCCTCTCCTGGTGGGCATTATGGCCCCGGGATTCGATCCTGTCAAAACGTCCCTTGCGGTGTCCCTCACCCGGTGGATGTTCCCCTTCCTTCTGTTCGTCTCTCTGGCGGCCCTCGCCATGGGCGTGCTGAACAGCATGGGCTCCTTCCTGGTCCCGGCCCTGGCGCCCGCCCTGAGCAACCTTGTCTACATCGCCCTGGTGCTTCTGGTCGCTTCTCCCTGGGGAGTGTGGGGCCTCGCGGCGGCCGTCCTCGCCGGGGGAGCGTGCCAGTTCGCCCTGCAGTGGGGGTGGACGGGAAAGATGGGAGTCTCCCTTCTTCCCGCAAAGCCCGACCTCCGCGACCCGGACCTGCGGAGGATGCTCTCCCTGTTCCTTCCCTACGCCGCCGGACTCTCCCTCAACCAGGTCAACCCTGTACTCAGCAGGATGCTCGCCTCTTTTCTCCAGGAGGGGGCCATCTCGGTGCTGAACTATGCGAACCGGGTCATCCAGCTTCCCCTGGGGCTGTTCGTCATCGCCGTCTCCCAGGCGGTGCTTCCCCAGCTTTCCCGGTGTTCCGCCGAGAGCGTGGACGAATTCCGGGAGATCATGAGGGATTCTCTCCGGTTTGCCCTGTTCGTGGTGCTTCCGGTCACCCTCGGGATGACCCTGGTTTCCAGGGAAATCGTCCACCTTCTTTTCTTCCGGGGCGCTTTCGGGACGTGGGCATGGGAGGGAACGGCCCATTCCCTGGCCATGTATTCCGTCGGCCTCCCGGGCATGGCGTGTTCCACCGTGGTCATGAGGGGGCTCTATGCCCGCAGCCTTCCCAGGCAGGCACTGTGGGTCACCCTGACGAGCGTGGCCGCCACGGCCCTGTTCTCCCTGATCCTCATGAAGCCCATGTCTTTCGGAGGGCTTGCCCTGGCCACCTCCCTCTCCTTCACCCTTTCAGGGTGGGTGGGGGTGAGGCTGCTCTCCAGGAACCTGGGGACCGGCCTCGGTGTTTTTTCTCTTTCATGGGCCGGAAAAATGGCTGCCTCTCTGGCGGTGACCGCGGGGGTAGTCTTCGTGTACACTATTGGAATGCCCTATCCGGCGGAGGGAAGTCTTTCTCTCCGGGGGGCGTGGCTCGGAGGCATCTTCCTGGCCTCCTGCGCCGCCTACGGGGTGAGCACCGGAGTGATGCGCTTCCAGGAATGGGGCTGGCTTCGGGGCGCCCTGGCCCGGAAAAAGGGCGGCAGAGAACCGAAACGATCTGACGGGGAGGAATGAACCATGAAATTGAGAAAAATCGCGGCTCTTCTGTTTCTGTTGATTTTCGCCGTCGCCGGAGCCGCCGGCGCTCAGGATACGGAACGGCTTCTGGATCAGCGGACGGCAAACCTGTGGTTCGAAGGGGAGGCCCTTGGAGATCTCATCATCGGCGCCAGGGCCCAGTTCGCCTTCATTTACGTGGACGGGAAGCTCGTCGAGTCGGCCTGGTCCGACCCCATGGCCCCCGAATGGCTGAAAAACAACACCAGCTTCTACGGAGGCAAGGAAACCAGGAAGAAGGCCATGTTCATCATCCGGGTCCGGACGGTGAAGAACCTCACCCTCGACCATTCCATGATATCCATCGGCTCCCACGTGCTCACTCCGGCGGACGTGCTGACCAACCGGCACTTCGTCCCCGTGGGCGAGCTGCCCCCCGACCTGACGGCGGAGTTTGCCGTGGCCGTTCCCGCGGCGGCGGTGAAGGGGAAGACGGTGCGTTTCGCCGTGGGGGATTACGCCACGGAGCTGGAGCTGCCGAAGAGATGAGCTCACCGGAGCGGGAATTCCTCACCCTCGGAATCGAGAGCAGCTGCGACGACTCCGCCGTGGCCGTTCTTCGGGGCCAAAGGGACGTGGCCGCCGAGCTGCTCTCGAGCCAGGTGGAATCCCACGTCCCCTATGGAGGAGTCATTCCGGAATTTGCCGCGAGGATGCACCTCGAGGCTTTTCTCCCCCTCACGGAGGAAGTGCTCCGGAGGGCCGCCGTAAGGGAGCCGGCGAAGGAGATCGGTCTTATCGCCGTGACCGCCGGGCCTGGGCTCATGGGATCCCTCCTCGTGGGGGTCATGGCCGCCAAGGCCCTCTCCCTTGCGTGGAACGTGCCCCTCGTCGCAGTGAACCATCTCGAAGGGCACATGTTCGCCAACGTGGTTTCCTTCCCCGAACTGGCCCCTCCCTTTCTCTGCATGATCGTCTCCGGAGGCCACACGGAGATCGTCCTTGCTGAGGATTTCGGCAGGTATGTTTTCCTTGGCGGAACGAGGGACGACGCCGCCGGGGAAGCCTACGACAAGGTCGCCAAGGTCCTCGGCCTGCCCTATCCCGGAGGTCCCGCCGTGGATCGTCTCGCCGCTTCCGGCAATCCCGGGGCCTTCGATTTTCCCGTTCCCATGAGGGGAAGTTCGGCAGGGATCGTGTTCAGCTTCAGCGGCCTGAAGACCGCGGCGGTGACGGAAATCGGCCGCCTGCGGGCCGAAAGGAAAACGGTCCCGGTGGAGGACATCTGCGCTTCCTTCCAGAGAGCCGTGGTGGATTCCCTGGTGGGCAAGCTCGCCCTGGCGGTGAAGCGGACCGGTGTGAAAACCGTTGCCCTTTCCGGAGGGGTTGCCGCCAACAGCGCCCTGAGGGCGGCGCTGAAGGAGCAAAGAGGATGGAACGTCTTTCTGCCCCCCGTGAACCGCTGCACCGACAATGCCGTGATGATAGCCGCCGCAGGCTGCAGCGCCTATCTGCGGGGCGTCCGGACGCCCATCGACTTTGCTCCCGATCCTTCGTGGGAGCTCTGGTGAAGCATCTTTAAGCTAAAAAACTCGATAAATCGAAGAAAACAGGAGCAATAACGATATATTCGCCCATAATTCCCCATATTTCCCCTCTCCCGGTGTTGAGATTTCACCTCTTCATCCGTAATATCTATTCCGGTCATTTAGCACTCGCTTCGAATGAGTGCTAGCATTTTGTAAAACATTCTTAGGAGGGATTTGTACCATGAATCTGAAACCGCTTGGAGACAGGATCGTAGTCAAGGTCGTCAACCATGAGGAAAAGACCAGGGGCGGCATCGTTCTTCCCGATACCGCCAAGGAAAAGCCCACCGAGGGCGAAGTCATCGCCGTCGGCACCGGCAAGGTTCTCGAGAACGGCCAGAAGCTTCCCCTTGAGGTGAAAGTCGGCGACAGGATCATCTTCAGCAAGTATGCCGGCACCGAAGTGAAGCTTGACGGCGATGAGTACGTCATTTTCAGCGAGCGGGACGTGCTCGCCATCATCGAGAAGTAGTTCCATCTTCCAGAGGAGGTAGAAAATAATGGCTAAGATTCTTATTTTCGGAGAAGAAGCCCGCCGCGCGATGCTCCGCGGTATCGATAAAGTTGCCGACACCGTGGGTGTCACCCTCGGCCCCAAGGGCCGGAACGTGGTTCTCGAGAAGAAGTTCGGTTCTCCCACCATCACCAATGACGGCGTGACCATCGCCAAGGAGATCGAACTCGAGGACGTGTACGAGAACACCGGCGCCCAGCTGGTGAAGGAAGTCGCCTCCAAGACCAACGACATCGCCGGAGACGGCACCACCACCGCCACCGTTTTCGCCCGGGCCATCATCGCCGAGGGAATGAAGAACGTGGCAGCCGGAGCCAACGGCATGCTTATGCGCTCCGGCATCGAGCGGGCCATCGACCTCGTGGTCGACGAGCTCAAGAAAAAGGCCATTTCCGTGAAGAACCGGGACAAGATCGCCCAGGTCGCTTCCATCTCCGCCAATGACAAGGGCGTGGGCCAGCTCATCGCCGAAGCCATGGACAAGGTCGGCGAGGACGGCGTCATCACCGTCGAGGACAGCCAGACCGTGGGCACCACCCTTGAAATGGTGGAAGGCCTCCAGTTCGACAAGGGCTACATCAGCCCCTACATGGTCACCGATCCCGAGAGGATGGAAGTCTCCCTTGACGACGCCTACATCCTTATCCACGACGGCAAGATCAGCAACATCAAGGACCTCCTTCCCACCCTCGAGAAGGTCGTCCAGACCGGCAAGCCCCTGCTCATCATCGCCGAGGACGTGGAAGGCGAAGCCCTTGCCACCCTCGTGGTGAACAAGCTGCGCGGCGTCATGCAGGTCGCTGCCGTGAAGGCCCCCGGATTCGGCGACCGCCGCAAGGCCATGCTCCAGGACATCGCCATCGTCACCGGCGGCCAGGTCGTCAGCGAAGAGATCGGCATCAAGCTTGACAGCACAGAACTCTCCATGCTCGGCAAGGCCAAGAAGGTCCGCATCACCAAGGAAGAGACCACCATCGTGGAAGGCGCCGGCAATTCCGAGGAAATCCGGAAGCGCGCCGCCCAGATCAAGAAGGAGATCGAGGACTCCAGCTCCGAGTACGACAAGGAAAAGCTCCAGGAGCGCCTTGCCAAGCTCGTCGGCGGTGTGGCCGTGATCCAGGTCGGTTCCGCCACCGAGACCGAGCAGAAGGAACTGAAGCACCGCATCGAGGACGCCCTCAACGCCACCCGCGCCGCTGTCGAGGAAGGCATCGTGGCCGGCGGCGGAGTCGCTCCCGTAAGCTGCATCGACGCCCTCGAGAAGTTTGTCGCCACCCTTGCCGGCGACGAGCGCACCGGAGCCACCATCGTCCTGAAGGCTCTCACCTCTCCCCTGCACCTCATCGCCGAGAACGCCGGCTTCCAGGGCGACGTGGTCGTCGAGAAGGTCCGCGGCCTGAAGGCCGGGCACGGACTGAACGCCGCCACCGGAGATTACGTTGACATGATCGAGGCCGGCATCATCGACCCCGTGAAGGTTACCCGGAGCGCCCTCCAGAACGCGGGCTCCATCGCCGCCATGGTCCTCACCACCGAGGCCATCGTCGCCGACAAGCCCGAGAAGAAGGAACCCGCCATGCCCAGGGGCGGAATGGGCGGCATGGAGGATATGTACTAGAATCCATCCCCCCGCGGGAAGGAAGAAATGGTATAGTGAAGCCTCCCGGAGGAATCCGGGAGGCTTTTCCATTCCTTTCCGGAAAGGGTGTGGCGTTCATGAAAGAACCGGGAACGGACGGAGGTTCCGGAATGACAGCCCGGGAGGAAGGCAGACAGGCCCTTCCGTTTTTCGGCATTCTGGCGGCGGTGGCTTCCCTGGCCCTTGCCGTGGTCTTTCCCCTGATCAAGCCCCTCGCATGGTCGGTGCTCCTTTCCTTTTCAATCTATCCACTGTTTATGAAAATGAAGGAGGGGCCGTTCCGGAGGCGGTCCGACAATTTTTCCGCCGCTGCCGCCACCGGGATGATCGTCCTTTTCGCCGTCCTTCCCTGTATCATTGTCGTCGTCCTGGCCCTGCGGGAAGGCGTCCGCCTCCACGGATTCGTCCTCGAGGTGCTGGCAGCCATGGAATCTACAGGTGAGGGAGCTCTCGCCACTCTCCTTCCGGAATGGCTCGTGGAGCATATCCGCCCGTGGATGGTCCGGTATCCGGCGATCCGGGGGTGGGTTCGGGAGACGGCGGCCCGGGGCGCCGTGGAAGCGGTGTCGGCGGCGGGAGACGCGGCGCTGTTTCTCTACTACGTTTCCATCATCACCGTTTCCTGCTTTTTTCTTCTCCGGGACGGAAAGTACATCGTCTCCTACCTGCGGGAAATCGTCCCCCTCCCATCCGGTCAGGCTGCGGCCTTTTTCGACCGGGGAAAGGGGACTCTCCAGGCGGTGGTGTACGGTATTCTGCTCACGGCCCTGGTGCAGGGGGCGGCTGGTGGACTCGGGTGGCTCATCGCCGGCCTGCCCAACCCGGTGCTCTTCGGCGCCCTCATGACGTTTTTTGCCCTGATTCCCTTCCTCGGGACCGCCTTTGTCTGGCTTCCCGGTGCGGCATACCTTCTGGCGGTTTCGGACTGGACCGGCGGCCTCATTCTGCTTGGATGGGGCGTTCTGGTGGTGGGGACCATCGGCCGGGTATTGAAGGCCCTTTTCATTTCCGGCGGAGGAAAGATCCACTTCTTCGTGGTCTTTGTGGGCATCGTGGGCGGTCTTGCCGCCTGGGGGATTCTCGGCCTTTTCATCGGGCCGCCCGTGATGAGCCTCTTTCTTTTTCTTCTTGAAAATTACAGGATCATGCGAAAGACCCGGAATCTGCAGCAGGAGGCCCATGCCGGAGCGGATATGGCCTCTTCCGGTGCCGGGGTGTATGATCAGGAAAACTGACGTTCCCGGAGGAAGGCATGAACGAACGGACCCGGAAGCTCGTTGACTGTTTTTTTGCTGAAAACCCCGGCCTGGAACCTGTTAGGGATCAGGTGCTCGAGGCTGCCCATGTGCTGGTCCGCCGATTTTTGGAGGGCGGCACGCTTCTTGTCTGCGGCAACGGGGGAAGCTGTGCCGACAGTGACCATATCGTAGGGGAGCTCATGAAGGGCTTCCTCCTGAAGCGCCCCCTGCCGCCGGCGGAGCGGGAACTCTTCGGCTCCCTCTTCGGCCCGGAAGGCACGGCTCTGGCGGATAAGCTCCAGGGAGCTCTGCCCGCCATATCCCTCTGCAGCCAGCAGGCTCTCGTGACGGCGGTGGCCAACGACGGCGATTACGGCCTCGTATTTGCCCAGCAGGTCATGGGGTACGCCGGCCCGGGAGACGTGGTGCTGGGCATTTCCACGTCGGGGAACGCCCGGAATGTGAAATGGGCCCTCATGGCGGCGAAGGTGAGGGGCGCTTTCTCCATGGCCCTTACCGGCGAAGGGGGAGGGGTGCTGAGGGATGCGGCGGACCTGTGGATTCCCGTCCCGGACGGACGGACATTCAGGATCCAGGAGCTTCATGGGGCCGTCTATCATTTTCTCTGCGCCTTCGCCGAATCGGAGATGTTTCCGGAATGACGGAACACGGAGCGCCTTTTCTGCTGCTTCCGGCGTACAAGGACTACCTGTGGGGCGGAAACAGGCTGGCCTCCCTCTTCGGAAAGAGAGGGGGCCCGGAACGGATCGCCGAGAGCTGGGAACTGTCCGCCCATCCTGACGGTGAATCGGTGATCGCCGGCGGACCGTTCCGCGGGCAGACCCTGACGGCCTTTCTGGAAAGCCACCCCGGGGCGGCCGGGACGGCAGTGCCGGCGGGGAGGGGATTCCCTCTGCTCGTGAAGCTCATCGACGCCGCCCGGAACCTTTCCGTACAGGTCCATCCCGATGAAGACTACGCCCGCCGGACGGAGGGAGGACGGGGAAAGACGGAGATGTGGTATATCCTCCGGAGCGATCCCGGCGCTTTCCTCTACTGCGGCTTTTCCCGCCCGGTGACGAGGGGGGAAGTGGAACGGCGCATCCGGGAGGGCACTCTGCCGGAAGTCCTTCGTTCCGTCCCCGTGGAGCCGGGAGATGTTTTCTTCATCCCGGCGGGAACGATCCACGCCATAGGGGAAGGCATCGTCCTCGCGGAGGTACAGGAGAGCTCCAACATTACCTATAGGGTCTTCGATTACGGCAGGGCCGGGGAGGACGGACGGCCCAGGCCCCTCCACATCGGGAAGGCTCTGGATGTCCTTCGCATGGATGAAGGCTGCCCTCCGCCTCCGGGAGGGGGAGGGCAGTTCCGTCCGGTTCCGGGAGGGACGCTCCGCCTCCTGTGCTCCTGCCCTTCCTTCACCTGCAGTGTGCTGGAACTGAACGGACGTTTTTCGCAAAAACTGGGGGACGAGTTTTTCCTTTCCCTGCTCTGTCTCGACGGGAAAGCCAGTCTCCCGGTGCCCGGAGGCTCACTCGGAATCGGCGCCGGGGACAGCGCCTTCGTCCCCGCCGGACGAAGAGAGCTTGTCCTTGAAGGAAAGGGGCAATTTCTGCTTACATTCCCCGGCAGACCGGAGTAATGTTACTTGCCCGGAGATTCAGCTCAATGTTCCCTTCTGTGGAACGAAGAAGGGCTTTCTGATAAGATACCTGTGCTATACACCCCATTGATTCGGGAGGAATGGTTTTTTGGACAACATCGTCATTCTTGATTGCGGTTCCCAGTTCACCCAGCTCATCGCCCGCAGGGTCAGGGAGCTGAAGGTGCACAGCGAAATCCTTCCCTGGGATGTTTCCCTGGGTGAGATCGAAAGCCGCAGACCGAGCGGCGTCATCATCTCGGGAGGCCCCATGAGCGTCACCGACGAGGACGCCCCCGCCGTGCCGGAAGGACTGTTCTCCCTGGAAGTGCCCGTGCTGGGCGTCTGTTACGGAATGCAGCTTGTCACCAGCATGATGGGAGGCAGGGTCACATCGGGAAAGGCGAGGGAGTACGGCCGCACTGAAATTTCCCTTTCCGGAGAATCCCTTCTCTTCGAGGGAGTGCCGTCCTCTTTCGAGGTCTGGATGAGCCACGGCGACCACATCGATGCCCTCGCCCCCGGCTTCCGTCTGGTCGCCGAGACGTCGAAGGGCGTTCCGGCGGCCATGGAGAATCCCGAAAAGGGCATCTGGGGTCTCCAGTTCCACCCCGAAGTGGTCCATACCCGTTTCGGCACCGAAATCCTCTCCAATTTCCTGTTCAAGGTCTGCTCCTGCTCCCCTGACTGGGACCTGGGGAACTGGATCGATATCATGGTGGAGGAGATCCGGCAGAAGACCGGCGATGACCGGGTGATCTGCGGCCTGTCGGGCGGCGTGGATTCGTCGGTGGCGGCTGTTCTTACGGCCAGGGCCATCGGCGACAGGCTCGACTGCATTTTCGTGAACAACGGCCTGCTCCGCCTCGACGAGGCCGAGGAAGTGCTGGAGCAGTACAAACAGCTCAGTCTCAAGGTCCACTACGTGGATGCATCGAAAACGTTCCTTTCAGCTCTCGCCGGCGTGACTGATCCCGAGCGGAAGCGGAAGATCATCGGCGAAACCTTCATCCGCGTATTCGAAAAGGAGGCTGCCCGGTTCGAGGACGCGGCATGGCTCCTCCAGGGGACCCTGTATCCGGACGTCATCGAGAGCGGCCACAAGGGAAAGAACGCCTCGGTCATCAAGAGCCATCACAACGTGGGGGGTCTGCCGGAGGACATGAAGCTTAAGGTCCTCGAACCCCTCCGGGACCTCTTCAAGGACGAGGTCCGGTCCACGGGCCGCCTTCTCGGCGTGCCGGAGGCCATCGTCTCCAGGCAGCCCTTCCCCGGCCCCGGGCTTGCGGTGAGGTGCCTCGGCGAGATCGACGAGACGAGACTGGATACTCTCCGCCGCGCTGATGCCATCTTCCGGGAGGAGATCGTCTCCTGGGAGGGGTATCCGTCCATCTGGCAGGCCTTCGCCGTCCTCCTTCCCGTAAAGACCGTGGGGGTCATGGGAGATTCCAGGACCTACTCGGAAGTGGCCGTCCTCCGGGCGGTGGAGTCCCACGACGGAATGACCGCCGACTGGGTCCGGGTGCCCTACGACATTCTCGACCGGACAGCGCGCCGGATCTGCAACGAGGTGAAGGGAGTGAACCGGGTGGCCCTCGACGTGACGAGCAAGCCGCCCTCCACCATAGAATGGGAGTAGGATGAACAGGGGAAGGGCACTGAACGATAAGTACCGGCAGAAAGGGAAGGAATGGTTTCATGCCGCTTCTGATCGCTGTTTCCGGTTTTAAGGACGGGGGAAAGACCACCCTTGCCCTTGCGCTGCTGCGGGAAATTCTTTCCGCCGGTTTGAGCGCCGGTTTTGTGAAACATACCGAGAAAAACGTCCTTTCCCCGGAGGAGACCGATACGGGCAGGGCTTCCGCTCTGGGAGTTTCCTCACTGTACTGGGGCGGGGACGGTGCCGTCCTTGAAGCGGGTGCCGGAGAAATCTCCAGGGAGAAGATACTGGAGTTCTTTCCCGGCAAGGACGTCGTGATCGTGGAGGGGGCCAAATACATCCCCCTCCCCAGGATCTGGGCGGGTTCCCCGGAAGAACTGCCGCCCGACGTGAAAGGCGTGTTCGCCTTTTTCGACCGCACCGGCGCGGGCGGTGACGGAAGCCGCATTTTCGTGCCGGGAACGGAGAAGCAGCTCGCGGCGAGGATTATCGAAATGTACGAAAAAGCCGAGGGAGACCAGCCTGCCTCCCTGTACGTGCAGGGAAAGCAGATCCCCCTGAAAGCCTTTGTTTCGGGGATGATCGCAGGATGTCTCGCCGGGCTCGTCCTTCCCCTGAAGGGAGTGAACTCGCTGAAAGGAGGGGCTGAAATTTACCTGAAACGGCGGAAATAAGCCTTTTTTTGGCAATCCATGCTTGTTTTTTGTATTTTTACTCCCTATAATTGCTGTCGCACCGGGCTTTGTCCATTTTTTTCGTAATTTGTGGACGCTAGTCTCATCATAACGAGGAGGTAGTGGAAATGGACTTTTTGTTGTTGTTGATCGTCGGCATCACGGGAATCGCCGCCCTTGCTTTCGCCTTCATTTCCTATGTGCGCATCGACATGTTCAGGGTTGATAACGAAAGGGTCTCCGAGCTTTCACACATTATTCACAGGGGGGCAATGGCCTTCCTGTACAGGGAATACAAATGGCTTCTTCCCTTCCTGCTTATCGTGGGAGTGCTGCTCTGGATCAAGATCGGCGGAGCGGCCGGATTCTCCTTCATCATCGGCGGACTCTGCAGCGCCGCGGCCGGCTACGCAGGCATGGTGGTCGCCACCAAGTCCAACGGCAAGACGGCCTTCGCCGCCACCAGGGGCATGAACGAGGCCCTCACCATGGCCTTCAAGGGAGGCAGCGTCATGGGCATGTCCGTGGTGGGCATCGGCGTCCTGGGCATCCTGTTCTGCTACGCCCTCTTCGAAGATCCCACGCTCATCACCAGCTTCGGCATGGGAGCCAGCTCCATCGCTCTCTTCGCCCGTGTGGGCGGCGGAATCTACACCAAGGCCGCCGACGTGGGAGCTGACCTGGTGGGCAAAGTCGAGGCGGGCATCCCCGAGGACGACCCCCGGAATCCTGCGGTCATCGCCGACAACGTGGGCGACAACGTGGGCGACATTGCCGGAATGGGCGCCGACCTGTTCGAGTCCTACGTGAACTCCATCATCGCCGCCATGGCCATCGGCCTGGCCGTGTTCGGATCGAAGGGCGTGGTCTTTCCCCTCGTCCTGGCCGCCGTGGGCATTCTCTCCGCCATCGCCGGAACCACCTTCGTCAAGGTGAAGGACGGCGGAAGCGCTTCCGTGGCCCTCCGGACCGGAACCTTCGTCACGGGCGGCATCATGATCGGCGGCGCCTTCCTCGTCACCCTCGCCATGTTCAGGGAATTCGCCCTCTTCTGGTCCGTCGTCTCGGGTGTGGGCGTGGGCGTGCTCATCGGCTTCGTCACCGAGATCTATACCTCCGGCGACTACGCCTCCGTGAAGCACATCGCCGAGTCCTCCAAGACGGGCCCCGCAACGGTCATCCTCGCCGGCATGGCGGTGGGCATGAAGTCCACCGTGATTCCGGTGCTCCTCATCTGTGCCGCCACGCTTATCAGCTACTACTTCAGCGGCCTCTACGGCATCGCCTGCGCCGCCGTGGGCATGCTCTCCATCACCGGGATGGCCCTGAGCGTTGACGCCTACGGGCCCATCGCCGACAACGCGGGCGGCATCGCCGAGATGAGCCACCTGCCCAAGGAAGTCCGCAAGATCACCGACAAGCTTGACGCCATCGGCAACACCACCGCCGCCATGGGCAAGGGACTTGCCATCGGCTCGGCCGCCCTCACGGCCCTCGCCCTGTTTGCCGCCTACGCCCATTCGGTGAAGCTCACCGCCATCGACCTCAACGACCCGAAGGTCATGGTGGGTCTCTTCCTCGGCGGAATGCTTCCCTTCCTGTTCAGCTCCATGTCCATCCAGGCCGTGGGCCGTGCGGCGGAAGCCATGATCGACGAAGTGCGCCGCCAGTTCAAGGAAATCCCCGGAATCATGGAGGGCACCGGCAAGCCCGAGTATGAGAAGTGCGTGGACATTTCCACTGCAGCGGCCCTGAAGGAAATGATCATCCCCGGCCTGCTCGCCGTCCTCTCTCCCGTGGTGGTAGGCTTCGTTCTCGGCGCCCAGGCCCTCGGCGGGCTTCTCGGCGGCTCCATCGTCACCGGCGTGATGCTGGCCATCTTTATGTCCAACGCAGGCGGCGCATGGGATAACGCCAAGAAGTACATCGAGGAAGGCAACTTCGGCGGCAAGGGTACCCCCGAGCATGCCGCGGCAGTGGTGGGCGATACGGTGGGCGACCCCTTCAAGGACACCGCCGGCCCCAGCCTGAACATCCTCATCAAGCTTATGTCAGTCGTAGCCCTTGTTCTCGCGCCCCTTTTCGTATAAGGGCGAAAGAAGAGTACAATACTGGGGGGAGGGGAAACCTTCCCCCCGAATTTTTTGGTTTTAGGAGGATCAGGGTGCAGTCAGACGACGTCCGCATTATCAAGGAACGACTCGATATCGTGGAAGTGATAGGGGATCATGTCCGGCTGAAGAAAGCCGGGGCGAATTTCATCGGCCTCTGCCCCTTTCACGAGGAGAAGACCCCGTCCTTCACAGTCTCCCCCTCCCGGCAGACCTTCCACTGCTTCGGCTGCGGCCAGGGGGGCGATATCTTCACCTTCGTCATGGAGAAAGAGAGCCTCGGCTTCAGGGAAGCCCTGGAGGTCCTTGCCTCGAGGGCGGGAGTAACTCTTTCCGCCGCCAGGGGAGGGGAGAAAAGGGACCGGAGCCTCTCGGACATCATGGAGATGGCCTGCTCCCATTACCGGAACCTTCTCCGGGGCCCTGAGGGTGAGGCCGCCCGGGCCTACCTTGGAAGGAGAAACCTGCCCCCTGAAACCTGGGAGAGCTTTGAGCTCGGGTGGGCGCCCTCATCATGGGACTCCCTCTGGAACAGCCTGTTCCGGCAGGGCGTACAGCCGAAGGAGGCCCTGGACGCGGGACTCGTCCTGGAAGGGAAGGGGGGGCTCTACGACCGGTTCCGGGGCAGGGTGATCTTTCCGGTGAGGGATATTGCCGGACGGCTCCTCGCCTTCGGAGGACGGCTCATCGACGGCGAAGGGGCCAAGTACATCAACAGCCCGGAGGGAACCCTCTACAGCAAGAGGAAAAACCTCTACCTCCTGCAGCGTGCGAAGGAAGCTGCCCGGGCCTCGGGCCGCCTGATCCTCGTGGAAGGCTACATGGACGCCATACGGCTTCACCTCGGCGGCTTCGGGGAAACCGCCGCCTCCCTTGGAACGGCCCTCACAGAAGACCAGGCGGCGCTCATCCGCAGGCTTGCGGACAGGTGCTGCATCTGCTACGACTCCGACCTCGCGGGGCAGGAGGCGGCCATGAGGGGGATGTACGTGCTCCAGAAGGCGGGGCTGGACGTTCGGGTCGTGGAGCTCCCAAGCGGAAAAGACCCCGACGATCTTCTCTCCCTTCCCGAGGGAAAGGATCTCTTCGGGAAGGCCCTCGAGTCCGCCAGGCCCCTGATTCTCCATCACGTATATCTTCGGGGGGAGATGCTCCGTTCCCCGGACAAGCGCCGCAAAGCCACGGACGAAATTCTCTCGGGGCTGGGCAGCCTGTCCCCGGTGGACGTTGCCCCCTACCTGCCGAGGGTCGCCTCCGCCATGGGCATTTTCCCCCATGAACTCAGCGGCCTCCTGGAGGACTACCGGAAAAAAGGAGGGAACCGGGAACCATCCGCCCCGGCGAAGGAAAAGCCCGCCCCGTCCGGAAAGGAAGACGAAGGAAACGAAGTGGAGGCCGCCGTCTGTGCCCTTCTGTGGAAGGACGACCATATCCGCAGGACCGCCGATGAAATGAAGATTCTTTCCCTTCTCGAGGACGAACGGTTCCAGACCGTGGCCGCCGCTCTTCTTTCCGCTCCGTCGAGGGAGGATGTGGAGTCCCGCTGGCATTCCCTCGGGGAGACCTTTCCCCTCCGGGCCATCGCCCGGGGAGGGGAGTGGTGCGAAGGCCTCGGGGAAGCCCGGGCGGCATGGGACGTGGTCCTGGACATTCTCGCCAGGAGGAAGGCCCGGCGGGAGTATGAGCACATTCGGGAAAAACTCTCCCGGGGAGAGGCGGGCAGGGAAGATCTCCTGCGGTTCCAGGAGGTGGCCCTGATCCTGAAGAGCAGTCCCAGGGAAAAGGGAAAATGACTTTGTGAAAGAATTGAAAAATAAGGATGAGGTTTGATATACTTTTCGTTGGTTTCAAAACCGGAGGAAGAAGAATCATGAGACTGGACAAATATCTGAAACTTGCCCGCCTCGTCAAGAGGCGCACCGTAGCGCAGGAAATGGTCACCCTCGGAGCTGTGAGGATCAACGGCAGGCAGTGCAAGCCTGCTGCCGTGATCCGGGCCGGGGACGTTCTCGACATTGCCTACCCGTCGAGGATCCTGACCGTGGAGGTTCTCTGCGACGAAGAAAACGCGCTGAAGCGGTGTGCTCCCGGAGGGGCCTACGGCATCCGGGAGGAGCGGCGGGCGGACCCGGCGGAGAAACCGTGGTAGCGGAAGAAAATCATCCCCTGTACGGATGAGAATGGAACTGAAAAAGGAGCTGAGATCGATGAGCAGTATTATTGGAGTGCACGGAAGAGAAATAATCGACTCCCGGGGAAACCCCACGGTGGAAGTGGAGGTCTGGCTTGACAGCGGAGCCTCGGGAAGGGCTGCCGTTCCCTCCGGTGCGTCCACCGGAACCTACGAGGCGGTGGAGCTTCGGGACGGCGGTCCCAGGTACAACGGCAAGGGGGTTCTGAAGGCCGTGAACGGGGTCAACGAGAAGATCGCCCCCGAGATCATGGGCTTTGACGCCGATGACCAGGCGGAACTCGATGCGGCGCTCATGGAGCTTGACGGAACGCCGAACAAGGGCGAACTCGGCGCCAACGCCATTCTCGGCGTGTCCCTCGCGACAGCCAGGGCGGCGGCGGATGACCACGACATGCCCCTGTGGGCATGGATCGGCGGCCTCGGGCCCTTCTCCCTCCCCACGCCCATGATGAACGTGATCAACGGCGGAGCCCACGCTGACAACAACGTGGACATCCAGGAGTTCATGATCGTCCCCCACGGGGCCGAGACCTTTGCCGAGGCCCTCCGCATGGGGGTGGAGACCTACCATTCCCTGAAGAAGACGGTAAACGCCAGGGGTTACAGCACCGCCATCGGCGACGAGGGCGGATTCGCCCCCGATCTGAAGAGCAACCGGGAGGCCATCGACCTCATCCTCGAGGCGGTGGAGAAGGCCGGGTACGCCCCCGGCAAGGACGTGAGCCTGGCCCTCGACCCCGCCGCCTCCGAGTTCTTCAAGGATGGCAAGTACCATTTCGCCGGAGAGAACAAGGTGTTCTCCGCAGAGGAGATGGTGGATTACTGGGAGGAACTCTGCCGGGACTATCCCATCCTCTCCATCGAGGACGGAATGGCGGAGGACGACTGGGCCGGATGGGCCGTCATGACCTCCAGGCTCGGGAAGAAGATTCAGATCGTCGGCGACGACCTGTTCGTCACCAACCCCGAAAAGCTCTCCAGGGGCATTGAGGAAGGGGTCGCCAACGCGGTTCTCATCAAGCTGAACCAGATCGGCACTCTCTCCGAGACACTCAACGTCATCGCCCTAGCCAAGCGGTACGGATACGGCACCATCATCTCCCACCGCTCCGGCGAGACGGACGACTCCTTCATCAGTGACCTTTCCGTCGCCACCGGTGCAGGCCAGATCAAGACAGGAGCCCCGGCGCGGATCGACAGGGTCGCCAAGTACAACCAGCTCCTGCGCATTGCCGAAGACCTGGAGCGGGCGCCCTATGCCCGGCTTTCCCAGTTCCGGGGTAACCCCTACAGATAATACCTACGAAGGAGGAAACGTGATGAAAAAAATCATTTCCACCACGGCGGCCCCGGCGGCCGTCGGACCCTACAGTCAGGCTGTAAGGGCAGGGAATTTTCTTTTCTGCTCGGGACAGATTCCCATCGATCCCGCCACGGGGAATTTTGTTGAGGGCGGCGTGGAGCAGCAGGCGGAGCAGGTCCTTAAGAATGTCAGGGCGGTTCTCGAGGGGGCCGGCTACACCCTTTCCGACGTGATCAAGGCCACCGTTTTCGCAACAAGCATGGGCGATTTTGCCGTGGTCAACGGCGTATACGCACGACACTTCGACAAGGAGCCGCCCGCGAGGTCCTTCGTGGAAGTCAGCGCCCTTCCCAAGGGCGCCCTCGTGGAAATAGAAGTCGTCGCCTGGAAGGAATAGCTTCCGGGGCGGAGAACGTCTCCGCCCCTTCACCATCCCACTGAAGGAAGTGCGGAAATGAAGATAGCTGAACCCACAGTTGAACGGCTTGTACAGTATCACCGCCTGCTGGAGCAGCTTGTCGCCGAAGGGCAGAAAGTGGTCTCCTCCCAGGAAATGGGGGAGATGCTGTCCTTCAAGGCCAGCCAGGTGAGAAAGGATCTCTCCTATTTCGGAGAGATCGGCAAAAGAGGCGTCGGCTACCACGTTGACCGTCTCCATAAGCATATCAGCCGCATTCTGGCCTCACCCAGGAAATGGTCCATCGGGCTCGTCGGAGTGGGAAAGCTCGGAGAAGCGCTGCTGGGATACCAGGCCTTCCAGAACGACAAATTTCACATCAGGGCTCTTTTCGACGTGGACACGGACAAGATCGGTACGGAAATCCAGGGCATTCCCTGCTATTCCGTGGATGACATCACGGAGATCGTCCGGGAGAAGGAGATAGAGGTTCTGATTCTCACCGTTCCCGGCGGAGCGGCGCAGCATGTGGCCGACAGGGCGGTCCAGGCGGGAACGGTGAAGGGAATCCTCAACTTTGCCCCGGTGTCCCTTTCAGTCCCGGAGAATGTGCTTCTCGCGGCGGTGGATATTTCGGTGGAGCTCGAGAAGCTGCTTTTCTTTCTCAAGCACAAAGAGGAGTAGTATTTGATAGAATATCATGGTCCCCTTCGGGGCCTTCGAACCAAAATACTTTGAGGAGGCGTTTTTTTCATGGATCAGCAGTGCGGACAGGCAGCAGGAGGAGCTGGAGGACAGGGCAGTCTTATGGGAATGCTTTTCCCCCTCGCGATATTCGTCGTTATCTTCTACTTTTTCATCATCAGGCCCCAGAAGAAGCGGCAGAGAACTCAGGATGAACTTCTCGCGTCCCTTTCCAGGGGAGATCAGATCGTGACCATCGGCGGATTCTTCGCCACCATAAGGGAAGTCAAGGATGACAGCATCGTTGTGGAAATAGCAGACGGAGTGAAAGTCCGTATACTGAAGTCAGCAGTGGCCACCAAGCGCGCGGCCGCCGCCCCCCAGCAGAAGGAATCCGCCCCCAGGGAGGATGCAGGCAAAACGGAAGAGGAGAAAAACTGACCTTTTTCCGGGTGAGGAAAGACACCGGTGCGGAGAGGGTCGCCTCCGGGCGGCCGCTCCGCTTTTTCCGGTCCTTTGATATGCACTAATTTCGCGGAGTGTCCAGGAGGGAAGAATTATGCTCAGAAGAGACCGCTGGCGGCTCGGTTTAGTCGCCATCGTGGTTGTTGCGGCTCTCGTGACGGTGTTTCCCATCTCGGGAAAGATCAACCTCGGGCTTGACCTGAAGGGCGGCGCACACATCGTCCTTCAGGCGAAGGAATCTGAAGACAGCAAGGTGACGGAGGACAGCATCGAAAGGCTGCTCGCCGTCCTGCGGAACAGGGTTGACCAGTACGGCGTGGCCGAACCGGTCATCCAGAGGGAAGGCCGGGATAGGGTCATCGTTGACCTTCCCGGAATTCAGGATCCCGATGCGGCTCTCGAACTCATAGGCAAGACCGCCGAACTTGAGTTCCGGTCTGTTGTCGAGGCCACCGCCACCGTTCCCCCCGGCCCCCAGAGGCCGAACTACGACAGTGACGAGGAGTTCAGGCGGGCGGAGACCCGGTGGAACGAAGCCAGGTCCCAGATTGAGGCGGGCAGGGAAACCCTCGCCAAACGGAGCGGGGAAATCGCCGGGTCCAGGGTGTCCAGGGACGACGAAGGCCGGTACTATCTCCTCGGGCCGGTGCTGGTGGGCGGAAAGGACCTCGTGGACGCCAAAACCCAGTACGACAACCTTGGCCGGGCGGTGGTGGCCCTCACGTTCAGTTCCGAGGGCGCAAAGCTTTTTGACAGGGCCACGGCGGACAACGTGGGACGGCAGATCGCCATTGCTCTCGACGGCGTGGTCATCTCGGCCCCCGTGGTCCAGGAGAGGATCACGGGCGGCAATGCCCAGATCTCCGGGCGCTTCAGCCCTGCGGAGGCAAGCCGGCTTTCCATCATGCTCAGGGCCGGAGCCCTCCCCATCGCCGTGGAAGTCATCGAGAACAGGTCGGTGGGACCGAGCCTCGGCGAGGACTCCATCAACTCGGGAATCCGCGCCGGCCTGATCGGCGCCTCCCTTGTGTTCCTCTTCATGCTGCTGTACTACAGGACCCTCGGCATTGCCGCCGACGCGGCCCTCGCAGTGGCGATACTCCTCATCTTCGCGGGCCTCATCTCCCTCAAGGCGACTCTCACCCTTCCCGGAATCGCTGGTATCGTTCTTACCATCGGTATGGCCGTGGACGGTAACGTGCTCATCTATGAACGGATGAAGGAGGAGACACGTGCTGGGAAAACGCCCCTGGCGGCCATCGACGCCGGCTTCAAGAAGGCCCTCGCTACGATCCTTGACTCGAACATCACCACGCTCATTGCGGCGGCCGTGCTCTTTTACTTCGGCAGCGGCCCGGTCCGGGGCTTTGCCGTGACACTCAGCATCGGCATCGTCGCGAGTGTTTTCTGCAACGTCCTTGTCACCAGGGCGCTCCTCCAGCACTTCATGGGGGGACGGGGTGCGGCGGGTTCCATGCTGCACCGCTCCTGAGAGGGAGGAAAGACGACCATGAAAACTTTTTCCATCAACTTCATGCGGCACAGGAAAACCGCTCTTCTCCTCAGCCTTGTCTGCGTCGTGGCAAGCCTCGGGCTCATTTTCTTCAAGGGGCTGAACCTCGGCATCGACTTCACGGGAGGAAACGTGGTGCAGGTCGAGTTCAGCCAGCCTACGGCCATCGAAGATATCCGTTCGGTTTTGGCCTCCGTCGGGCAGGGCGGTTCCGTCATTCAGTCCTACAGTGACCGGGGGGTCATCATCCGGATCAGTGCCAACGAGGAAGAGGCTCGCAGACAGACCGTGGAGGCTCTGCGGGTGAAATTTTCGGGCATGCAGGTCATCCGTCTCGAAAAGGTCGGCCCCGTGGTGGGCGAAGAACTGAGGCAGGAGGCCTTCATAGCCCTTATCCTCGCCCTGGCGGGAATTCTGGCCTACATCACCGTCCGGTTCCAGTTCCGTTTCGCTGCGGTGAGCGTCGCGGCCCTTCTTCACGACGCCGTTATCACCCTGGGTATTTTCAGCCTCACGGGCATGGAGATTTCCTCGTCCTTCATCGCGGCAATTCTCACCATCGTGGGATATTCGCTGAACGACACCATCGTCGTCCTCGACCGCATCAGGGAGAACTGGAAAAATCTCAGGAGCGTGGGGATAGTGGAACTGCTCAATTCATCCATCAACCAGACCCTTTCCAGGACCATCAACACGTCAGTCACCACTCTTCTTCCGGTCGTGGCTCTCTACATTTGGGGCGGAGAGGTGCTCAGGAGCTTCTCCTTTGCCCTGCTGGTGGGAATCCTGGTGGGTACCTACAGCTCCATTTTCATCGCCTCCGGCCTCCTGGCGGAGTGGTGGAACAAGGTGCCCCAGAAGGGCTGATAATTATCCGCAGTACGGGAGCCCCCTCAGGGGGCTCCTTTTTTTCGTCCCCGTTTCTGTTGTTTGCGGCCGGGGCTTCAGACGGACAGCCTTTAATGTAGAACAAAGAAATTATGTGTTATACTTGCATAATGCCGATAAGACTACATGATGAAAGGGAGATGAATTCATCGACTGAAAAGGAGGTTGAAACCATGAACACTACAGGAGCCAGCGGCCCCTTCAGATTTATGGAATGCTCTCTTCTGCCCGTGAGTACGGGCCTTCGGGCACAGACTCTCAGAGAACTCCGTTCCGCCGTCCCCGAAATTCCTGACAGTTCCCTCTACTACCATTTCTGGGGCAGAATGCTCCGCCCCCATATCGCCGAATCGGAGTTCAACAACGATTTCGCCTCGTGGGCCGATGGAGGGCTCGGAGACACTGAACTCGCGGAAGCCCTCAGCGCCATCAATCCTGTGAAATGCAAGGATCTCGGGGAACTGCGTTCTATCCTTGAGGATATCCTCGAGTCCCGCATCGACCAGGGGGATTTTGTGACCTGGAAGAAGGCGGACAGGGAATTCTATTTCATTGCCTGCAAAAAGTTCATGTTCGATACGGGGAAGGTTACCTCTTCATTGGAAGATTTTCCCGTGGCGGTCAAAACGGCCAGCCGGCAGAGTTTTTTCCATCACTTCCTCGACGGCCGCCGCCGTTCGCCGGAGGGAAAGGACGACTTTACCCTGTGGCTCGAACAGTTCGGCGACACAACCTTGGAAGTGAGACGGCTTCTCGGCAGGGTGGATTCCTATCTCTTCTCCCTCGGTGAACTGAAGGGACAGATCGTCTCCATCCTCGAGAAGGGGTTCCGGAAGGGAGGGAAGAAATGATGTCCGACATGCTGAAGCAGTACGGCGAAGTCATCGGCTTCCATGCCATGGACAGCCTTCTGGCCATAGCGGAAAGACTCCGGGGAAAGAAGATCGTCCATGTGAACTCCACAAGGGAAGGAGGCGGAGTGGCGGAAATCCTCTCCTCCATGATCCCCCTGTCCCGGGAGCTCGGCCTTGACGTTTCCTGGGAAGTCATCGAAGGGGACGAACCTTTTTTCTCCTGCACGAAAATGCTGCACAATTCCCTCCAGGGGATGGCGGGAGGCCTTTCCGACGGACAGATCGCCTCCTACACGGAAACAAATCACAGGAACGCCGAAAGGCTGAAGGACTGCCTGGAAGAGGCGGACTATGTTTTCATCCACGATCCCCAGCCCGCGGCCCTGCTTGGAATGATGCCCGGACGGAAGGGCAAGTGGATCTGGCGGTGCCATATCGACGTCAGCGCCCCGAACAGGTCCGTGTGGCGGTTCGTGAAAAAGCAGGTTGAAGGGTACGACGCTTCCATCTTCTCTCTGCCCGATTTCGCCCAGCCCCTGCCTCATCCGCAGTTCCTCATTACCCCGAGCATCGATCCCCTGAGCGAGAAGAATATTCCCCTCTCGAAGGCGGAGATGGAGAAGACCTACCGGGAGCTGGGGGTGCCCCGGGACAAGCCCGTCATCCTGCAGGTTTCCCGATTCGACAGGTTCAAGGATCCCCTGGGGGTCATTGAGAGCTACCGGATTGCCAGGGAATACGTGGATATCCGGCTTGTTCTCGCCGGAGGAGGGGCCGCGGACGATCCCGAGTCGGGGGAAGTGCTCTCCGCCGTTCAGGAGGCGGCCGCCGGCGACCCGGACATTTCGGTCCTGGTGCTTCCGCCGGATGCTCACCGATCCATCAACGCCCTCCAGTCCGGTGCGGACGTGGTCGTGCAGAAATCCACCAGGGAAGGTTTCGGCCTCACGGTGAGCGAGGGAATGTGGAAGAGAAAGCCGGTCATCGGCGGCGATGTCGGAGGCATCCGGCTGCAGGTCATCAACCGGTTCAACGGTTTCCGGGTGCGGTCTCCCGAGGGGGCCGCCATCAGGATCCGGTACCTCCTGACCCACCGGTGGAAAAGGGAGAGGATGGGCGTGAACGCCAGGCAGTATGTCCTTGAGAATTTCCTGATTACGGGCCAGCTGCGGAACTACCTGTCTCTTCTCGTGACCCTGGACGGAGGGGAAGGGGAATGGGAGCGCTGGATATAGGGTATCCCGGCCTCGGCCTTTCGGACCTTGAGGGCTTCTTCGATTCCTTCAGCGGGGTCAGCCCGCTCCTTGTGAGCGATTATGACGGTACCCTCGCCCCTTTTCGCAGGGAAAGGGACGAGGCTGTCCCTCCGGAGGAGACGAAGCGCCTGCTCCGGAGGATTGTGGAAACGGGAGGGGAGTTCATTCTGCTCACCGGGAGAGAGGCGTCGGAGGCGGCATCCCTTCTCGGCGTGCCTGCGGAAATATGGGGGTGCCACGGATGGCAGCGCCGTTCTCCGGGAGGAGAGACGGCCACCACGCCTCTGTCGGGCGCCGAGGAACAGGCCCTTCGTCTTCTTCCGGACCTGTTCCGCCCCTTTCCTCCCGGCGCAGTGGAAAGAAAACCCGTTTCGGCCGCCCTTCACTGGAGGGAGCGGCCCGATGTACTGGAACAGTACGGGAAGCTGGAGAAGTCCATTCTTGAGAGAGCTTCCGAAGTCGGCCTGGAAAGACTCCCCTTCGACCAGGGCGTTGAGTTCCGCCTTCCGTCATGCACCAAGGGGGAGGCTATGAAACGGATACTGGCGGCCCGAAATTTCAGGGACCCCGTCTGCTATCTCGGGGACGACGTGACGGACGAGGACGCCTTCCGGGTGCTCGACGGAAGGGGCGTGGGGGTTCTCGTGTCGGTTCTTCCGGCGGCAAGCGCCGCCGGTGTCAGAATCCTCCCGGAGGAAGTCCCGGAATTCCTCCGCAAGTGGCTGGCCGCTCTTGAAACCGGAAGGAGGGGAGCGCCGTGAAACGAAAAGGAAGGCTGCTGGTGGTGTCCAACCGGCTGCCGGTGACCCTCTCCTGTGAAGAGGGGAAGTGGAAAGGGGGCCCCGCTTCGGGAGGGCTGGTCAGCGCCATGAATCCCGTGCTGAAGAACAGGGGGGGATTCTGGGCCGGGTGGCCCGGAACGGGTTCGGGTGCCAGGCTGACCGATATCCGTGACATTCTCGGGCCGGTGTCGGAGGAAAGCGGGTACCGGTTTCTTCCCGTCATGCTCACCGGGGAAGATGTCCATGACTTCTACCACGGGTATTCCAACTCCGTACTGTGGCCTCTTTTTCATGACCTCCAGAGCCGGTGCGATTTTTCGCCCCGCTACTGGGACGGATATATCCGCTCCAACGCGAAGTTCGCCAGGGTTGTCCTGAGGCACGCCACGGAGGACGATTTTATCTGGGTGAATGATTACCAGCTCATTCCTCTGGGAGGAATGCTCCGGGAGAAAAAGCCGGGACTCAGGACGTCCTTTTTTCTTCACATTCCCTTCCCGAGCGTGGATGTGTTCATGAAAATGCCCCGGCGCAGAGAAATCCTCGACCAGATGACCCGCTACTCCTTCATGTGCTTTCAGACGGGAAGAGACAGGAAAAATTTCCTCGACTGCCTGAGGGTCTTCCATCCGGATTGCCAGGTATCCGGCCGGGGGCACATCGTAAAGGTCCGCCTGGGGGATCGTTCGTTCTCCATGGGAAGCCTTCCCATCAGCATCGATTACCAGGCCTACTCCTCCCTGGGAGGGTCGAGGCCCGTGGTGGCCCGGTCGAAGGAAATACGGCAGGAGATCTTCGGAGAAAAGTTCATTCTCGGCGTGGACAGGCTGGACTACTCCAAGGGAATACCGGAAAAGCTCAGGGGCTTCCGGAGATGCCTGGAACTGTATCCCGAACTCCGCGAACGGATAACCCTGCACCAGATCGTGGTTCCCAGCAGGGAGACGGTGGAGCAGTACCAGGCCCTGAAGGAGGAAATCGAGCTGCTCATCAGTCGGATCAACGGGGAATTTTCCACCACCCGGTGGGTTCCGGTGAACTGGCATTACGGCTCCGTATCGGGGGAGGAGCTTGCGGCCATGTACAGGGCGGCGGACATGGCCCTGGTGACGTCCCTCAAGGACGGGATGAACCTTGTCTGCAAGGAATACTGCGCCTGCAAGGGACGGGAACCGGGAGTACTCATTCTCAGCGAGTTCGCGGGCGCCGCCCTCCAGCTTTCCCGGGGAGCAGTCCTGGTGAACCCCTATGACGTGGACGCCGTTGCCGGTGCCATCAGGGGAGCGTTCTTCATGGAAGACAGGGAGAAAAAGGAGAGAATGCGGTATCTCCGCAAGTCCATCGCCCGGCAGAATGTCTTCTGGTGGGTGGATAACTTTCTTCGGGCAGCCGCCGGAAAAAAACTGGAAGATTTTCCCGAGCAGGCCATTCCCTCCCTCTGGCCCGGAGTGGCGGACGGGGAGGCAAACGACCCCGGCGTGTAGACGCTCCCAAATCCTCAATTGTTCCCGGCACCGGTGACGCTCCCCGTTGCCTGCGGATTTGGGGGAATGCTGCGGGAGTTTACTTCTCAGGGGGCACAGACTACAATATAAATACGCTGATTTGCAGTTGCGCGGAGCCCGGGCATAACGTATACTCCGGCTCCGCAAATGTCTTTTTTTGATGCTTTCCGGCGGAAAAGGCCGATTCCGGGGAGGAATTTCATGAGGAACCCATTTTTGGCCGCCGACTTGAAGACGGTTGAGGCGGTCGTGTTTTCATATCATTGCAGGAGAGAGTATCCCGTTCCCGCCGGCTTTTCCGCAGCCGGGACACGTCCAGCGGGGGAACTGTCCCGTTGACCGCCCTCTGCAGGACGGACCGTCTCCGTATTGTCCGGCCTACCTCATCCGTAAAGACTATCGCAGAAAGGGAGGGCTGTTCCCTGCTCACTGCCGCCGTTCTTGAATGCCGGGGCAGCCGGGAGGGAAATTCCTCGTTCCGCAGACCTTCTCTTTCCGGGCTTCTCGAAGGGCTGGACCTGGGCCGGGGATCCGCCGAGGCGGCCGGGCGCTGGAAGAAGATCCCGAACCTGGGGAAAGTGCTTGTCTACGGTGATTATGACGTGGACGGCGTAGCTTCCACCACCCTCGCTATGGAAATCTGCCGATCAAAAGCACAGCAGGTCCGCTTCTTCATTCCCCACCGCCACGAGCAGGGGTACGGCCTTCATGAGGCTGTCATGGACCAGCTCCTCCCCATGGGGTGGAATACCCTGGTCGTGGTGGACTGCGGCTCCAAGGACCATGAGATTCTCGAAAAGGCCGCCGCCGCAGGGATCAACATCTTCGTTTTCGACCACCACCAGCCGGAGGAAGGAAAGGACTTCCACGGCACCGTGGTGAATCCCCACGGCACGGGAGGGTGTTCCTTCGGCAAAGCCCTCTGCGCCACAGGAGTCCTGTGGGCATGGGCATGGAAGTTCGACATCCTTCCCCGGAACCGGATGGAAGGAATGCTGGATCTTGCGGCCCTTGCCACCCTGGCTGACTGTATGCCCCTCAACGCCCTCAACAGGGAGCTTGTGAGGGAGGGGATCAGCCTGATGAAATCCCGGCCCAGGACCGGCCTGGCGAGGCTGTTTTCCCGGCTGGGACTGACAGGGCAGGCTCTCTCCGAGGAATCCCTCACCATGAAGGTCATCCCCTGCCTGAACGCGGCGGGAAGGATGGACCTCGCCGATACGGCGGTAGGCGTGCTTCATGGCAGGTCGGGGTCCGACCAGAAAGTGGAAACCCTGCTCTCCCTGAACAAAAAGCGCCAGGTGCTGTCGGGGCGCATTTCCGGCGAGGCGGAAGAACTGCTCAGCGGCACCTTCAGTCATGTGGCCCTGGGGGAAAACTGGCCTGTGGGAGTGCTCAGCGGCGTGGCGAGCAGGCTGTGCAGCACGAAGTCGTCGCCGGTGGTGCTGGCCGCCCCTGTACGGGGAGGCATCCGGGGAACCCTGAGGGTACCGGAGGGCGGCGACGCCATGAAGGTGCTCGACCCCATTTCCTCCATGCTGGACGCATGGGGCGGCCACCAGTACGCTGCAGGCTTTTCCGTGGCCCGGGCAAACTGGCCGGATGTCTCCAGGTATCTTGAAGAGGCCCTCTCCTCCATGGAACTGGAGGAACCCCCGGTGACCGCCCTTGAGATAAACCCGGACGAAATCGCCCTCGACTCCTGGAAGGAAGTGAGCGCTCTCGGCCCCTTCGGCAACGGCAATCCCGCGCCCCTGTTCTTTACCGCCCGGACGGGGGGCGAGAAAATGCTCCCCCTGGGCAGGGACGGGCGACATATCCAGATAGAGACGGGCGGAGTTCGACTCCTTGCCTTTGACGGAAAAAGCGCCATGGATGCCATGTCCTCTTCCGGGGGATGGGTATACCGCCCCCGCCTGGACTACTGGCAGGGCCGCGAACGGCTGCAGTACGTGGTTGATTACGTCGTCGTGGACGACATCACCTGACGGAGCGTGGACGAAATGGACCCGAAGGAACTCAGCGAAAGCATTCTCGGGGAACAGGAAATCGAAACAGGGGAGAAAATATCCCCCCGGGACGACGAACACTCCGAAATGGACCGGAAGGCCTCCGGAAAACTGAGGGACAGCTACATCGGCCGGATTCCCGAGGAAGACCGGGCCATCTCGGTGAAGTTCGCGTGGCACGAGCTGTGGTCCAAGGTAGTCCATTACCTTTCCCGGGAGGAGCTCATGACCCTCGGCGAAGCCCTGGTCCTCGCCGGGGCGGCCCACAAGGATCAGAAACGCTCCACCGGCGACCCTTATATCGTTCACAGCATCAACGTCGCCTCCATCCTCGCCGAGATGCAGCTCGACGTGGTCACCCTCGCCGCGGCGCTCCTTCACGACGTTCTCGAGGATACGGACATCACCATCGAAAAACTGAAAGGCGCCTTCGGCGCGGACGTGGCTACCCTCGTGGACGGGGTCACCAAGCTCGGCAAGCTCCCCTTCAAATCCTTCGAGGATTACCAGGCGGAAAACCTCCGCAAGATGTTCGTGGTCATGGCCAAGGACATCCGGGTGGTACTCATCAAGCTGGCTGACAGACTGCACAACATGCGCACCCTGGGGGCCCTGAGGAAGGACAAGCAGATGCGCATCGCCAGGGAGACCCTGGAAATCTACGCGCCCCTGGCCCATCGCCTCGGCATCTACCAGGTGAAGCGGGGGCTCGAGGACCTTGCTTTCAAGTACGCCGACCCCGAGATGTACTACGAAATCCGGAGACGGGTCCGCAAAAAGCTGCCCGAGAGGGAAACCGTGGTCCGGAAGGCCATGGAGGTTCTCAGCGCCAGGCTGGCGGAAGAGGGAATCCACTGCAGGGTCAAGGGCAGGGCGAAGCACTTTTTCAGCATCTACGAGAAAATGAACCGGAAGAAGCTGCCCGTGGAGCAGCTCTATGACCTCCTGGCTCTCAGGGTGGTGGTGGATGACATCGCGGCGTGCTACACCGTGCTCGGCATCGTCCACACCATCTGGAAGCCCATCCCCGGTCAGTTCGACGATTACATCGCCAACCCCAAGAGCAACATGTACCAGTCCCTCCACACCACGGTGGTGGGGCCCACGGGAGAGCCCCTGGAGGTACAGATCCGCACCTGGGACATGAACTCCCTGGCGGAGTACGGCATCGCCGCCCACTGGCGCTACAAGGAAGGGGGAGGCGGGCTTGACGACCTCGACGCCAAGCTGACCTGGATACGCCAGGCCCTCGAGGGGGATCACGACGGTACCCCGGAGCCCTCTGAATTCCTGGAGAGGCTGAAGGACGACGTTCTCTCGAGCGAGGTGTTTGTCTTCACCCCTCAGGGAGAAGTGGTTTCTCTTCCCAGGGGGTCTTCACCCATCGACTTCGCCTACGCCATCCATACCCAGGTGGGCATGCGGTGCGTGGGAGCCATGGTGAACAACAGGATCGTGGCCATGGGCTACGAGCTCCAGAACGGGGATATCGTCAAGATCATCACGTCGCCCCAGGGAACACCCTCCAGGGACTGGCTGAAAATCGCCCGGAGCAGCAAGGCCAGGAGCAAGATACGTGCTCATTTCCGTGCACTTGAAAAGACGGAGCGGATCGAAAAGGTCCAGAGGGGCAGGGATCTGCTTGAACGGGAGCTCCGCAGGAGGGGGACGCCGGAGTTTGAATCCTTCGAGGATCTTCTTCCCCTGCTCAACAAGATCGCCAGGGATACGGGACAGTCCAACGGAGAGGACCTGCTTTCCGCCATCGGTGCGGGACACCAGAGCGTCTCCCTCATAGCACAGCGCCTCGCGGGAAAGGCCCAGTCCCAGGCGGCCCCTCCGCCGGCCCCGCCGGAGCAGGAGAAACATACATCATTCGCGGGGAAAAAGGGAGAATCGGATATTGTCGTCGAAGGGGCGGAAGGTGTCCAGGTGGTGCTTTCAAACTGCTGCGAGCCTGTTCCCGGCGACCCTATCGTCGGCTTCTCCACCCGTTCGAGGGGCATCACCGTCCACCGGGCAGACTGCGAAAACGTGAAGAACGCCAAGGAAGAGCGGTTCATCTCCGTCTCCTGGGGATACACGGGGAACAGAAGGTACACCGCCCGGCTGAAGCTCGAAGCCATCGACAGGGGCGGCCTTTTCGGCGACGTGGCCCAGGCCATCATCGCCGGGGACGGTGCAATGACCGGCATCAAGGCCGGAGTGGTGGGCGGGAACCTCGCCCGGATGAAACTGGAGGTCCGTGTCAGGGATCTGGAACACCTGTATTTTATCGTGGCAAAACTGAATGCGGTCAAGGGAATGATCAACGTCTCACGGGGGTGACGTCAATATGAGGGCAGTAGTTCAGAGAGTCTCCTCCGCGAGGGTTTCCGTGGACGGAGAGACCATGGGAGAGATCGGCAGGGGGTTGTGCGTTTTGCTGGCCGCTTCCCGCACCGACGGTGAGGCGGAAGTGGAGTGGATGGCCGAGAAAATTGCCGGCCTTCGGATCTTCGAGGATGACCAGGGGAAGATGAACCTCTCCCTGGCGGACGTGGGAGGTTCGGTGCTCGCTGTCTCCCAGTTCACCCTGTACGGCGACTGCCGAAAGGGACGGCGTCCTTCTTTCATCGCCGCCGGTGAACCCGGGGAGGCGAACCGGCTGTACGAATCTTTCAAGAAGGCGGTGGCCGCGAGGGGAATCCCTGTGGAAAGCGGGGTCTTCCAGGCCCACATGCTTGTGGAAATCGCCAACGACGGTCCCGTGACGCTCATACTGGAAAAAGAGTCCGGCTGCGGAGACTCCCGCAGCGGCTGATAAACCTGGATAATGGAGGTTGATCGGACAATGAAATACAAACGTTTTCCCCTCGGGCCTCTCTGGACGAACACGTACCTGGTCTGGGAGGCCGGAAAGGGTTTTCTCGTCGACCCTGCCGGAGACCCGGACCAGATCGCCGCTTTCGCACAGGCCCGGGGTGTCTCCATAGAAAAAATACTGCTCACCCACGGTCACCTGGATCACGCCGGGGGACTCCCTGCCGTCATGGAACGGTTCAAAGCCCCGGTGTATGTTCCCGAAAAGGACGCCTCGATGGTGGCTTCTCCGGACCCCGCCGCGCTGGAGTGGATGGGGTACGACTTCAGCGGAACGGACGATTTTTCTCCACTCCGGGACGGGGATGTCCTCTCCGTGGGGGAGATGAGGATCACCGTCCTGGCCACTCCGGGGCACACTCCGGGGAGTTCGTGCTACCTGGCCGAATCGGGAGAAGGAAGCTTTCTTCTCTCGGGCGACACTCTCTTCGCCCGGAGCGTCGGCAGGACGGACCTTCCGGGAGGAGATCCCGGTATGCTGGACCGATCGATCCTCAGGCTCGGTGTCCTTCCCGACGGTCTGCAGGTGCTGCCGGGGCACGGACCGGAGACCACCATCGGTGCCGAACGGAAGCACAATCCTTTCTGGCCTGACGGAGAAATCGCCTGATGAAGCTCGCCGCACTTCCCGGGGAAGAACGGCCGAGGGAGCGCCTGCGGCGCAGGGGAGCGTCCTCTCTCTCCCTGGCGGAGCTGCTCGCTGTCCTTCTCCGCACAGGCAGCAGGAGCAGGGACGTGCTGGAGCTCGCTTCGGACCTCTTGAAAGAATTCGGGAACGCAAAGGGGCTTTCCCGGGCGACGGAGGAGGAGATGCTCTCCTTCCCCGGCCTGGGAGAAGCGAAGGCCTGCGTTCTGCTGGCGGCTCTTGAACTGGGGAAGCGGATTCATTCCGAAAAGAGCGAGCCCGAGGAGGGGCTCCCCTGGGAGAAGCGCCTCTCCTCCCTGGCGGCGGAGCTTTCCCCGGAGGAGAGGGAATATATCGTGGGACTCCACGTGCGGCGAAACGGGACCCTCATCACCTCCGACGTAATTTCCTACGGGGGTCCGGACGGAGCTTTTCTTGATGTAAAATACCTCTTGCGGAGGGCTGTCCGCCTCGACTCATGGGGACTTGTTCTTGTACACAACCACCCCGACGGAACCCTCAGCCCCAGCAGGGAAGACAGGATGCTGACGGACTATCTCGCCGGGAGAACGAAGATGCTGGATATCAGGTTCATCGGGCATTATGTGGTGGCGAACGGGAAGCATGTCTCCATTCCGCTTCCCGGTGAAGCCTAGAAAGCGGGGACTGAAACAGGTGTTCGGATTATTCAAGGGTATGTTCGGCGGTGATATTGGCATCGATCTCGGAACGGCCAATATCGTGGTGTTTGTGAAGGGCAGGGGGATCGTGCTCAGCGAACCCTCCGCCGTGGCGGTCCGGAAGCGCCCGAAGGGCGGGGCCGCAGACGTGATCGCCGTGGGGAGAGAGGCCAAGGCCATGGCAGGGAAGACCCCCACGGGGGTTTCCACCATCTGGCCCCTTCAGGACGGCGTGATAGCCAACTTCGACATGACGGAAGAACTCATCCGCCACTGCCTGCGGAAGGCAGGCGGCGGACGGGGACTGCTGGCCAACCCGCGGGTGGTCATTTCGGTTCCTGCGGAAGTCACCGAGGTTGAGCGGAAGGCAGTGGTGGATGCCACCCTCGGTGCGGGTGCTCGGGAAGCCTACGTGGTCGAGGAGCCCATTTCCGCGGCTCTTGGCGTGGGGCTTCCCATACAGGAGCCAAGGGGCAGCATGATCCTCGATATCGGGGGCGGCACGAGTGAAGTGGCGGTGCTCTCCCTCGGAGGAATCGTGGTCACCAATTCCCTCAGGGCTGCCGGCAAGGATATGGACAACGCCATCGTGGCCATGCTCAGGCAGCGCTATGCCCTGCTCATCGGAGAGACCACGGCGGAAGAGGTCAAAATCGCCATCGGCTCGGCGCTGCCTCTCGACAAGGAACTCGAGATGGCGGTCAAGGGACGGGATCTCGCCGACGGGCTACCGAAAGCTGACACGGTGACCTCCGTGGAGGTCAGGGAGGCCCTCGAACCAATCGTGCTGCGCATTGAGGACATGGTTAAGGTCGCCCTCGAACAGACTCCTCCCGAGCTGGCGAAGGATATCGTTGACCAGGGCATCCTGCTGTCCGGCGGGGTTTCCCAGCTCCGGGGCCTGGCGGAGAGGCTCTCCAGGGCCCTGAACACTCCCGTGATCGTGGCGGAGGATCCTCTGTTCGCCGTGGCCAGGGGAGTGGGAAAAATCCTCGACAATCTTGACGACATGAGAAAGGTGCTCCTTTCCGTGGAAAGGGGATCCAAGTAAAAGTTAACCCGGAGCGGGGAAAGGTTTTATGACAGAAAAACATCTTGGAAAAGAATGGATTCACGGGCTTCTCATGATTATCGCGAGCCTGCTGCTGCTGGCGGCGGCGCCCAGGAAGGACGTCTTCAAGGGTGCTGTTGATCTGGTGGGAGAAATTCTCCGGTATCCCGAGTATCCCGCTGCGGCGCTGGAGCGGAACGCCAGGAGGGTCTCCTTCTGGTTTGCCGACAAGAGCGCCCTCAAGGAACGGCTCGATTTCCTGGAGGAGGAGAACACCCGGCTCAGGCTGGCCTGGTCCGTGGGTTCAGCCAGTCACCTGAAGCAGGAGCTTGACAGGTTTTACGGCTACGCCCGGGTTACCCTCAGGGAACCCATGTCCTGGTGGTCCGAGGTGAGGATCAACAAGGGAACCTCCGACGGCGTCTTTTTCGGGGCGCCGGTCCTCCATAACGGCCATCTCGTGGGCAGGGTCAGCTCCTCGGAGGGGAATTACTCCTGGGTGGAGCTGATCACGTCCTCATCCCTCATGGTTCCGGTGGTCATCGAAGAAACGCGGGATCTCGGCGTGGTCGCCGGGGACGGCGAAGGCGGCCTCTGGCTGCTGTACGTGCCGGAGGGAAGAACTTTTTCAGAGGGGATGACGGTCAGCACCGCCATGGTGAGCGAGGCCCTTCCGCCGGGAATTCCCGTGGGGCGCCTTTCCACCGAAACCAGGAATTCCGGAAGTGCGTACCTCGCGTGGCGGGTTGTCCCCGGAGCGGGCCTCACCCAGCTCTACGCCCTTGAAATATTCGGCGAAGCCGTTCCTGGCGGGAGACGGGAGGGTCGCTCCCCGTGATATATGTCATATCGTGGTATATTCAGGATTTTCTCTGGGTCCTCGGCACAGGAAGGGTGATTGTGCCCGAAATATTTCTCCTGGTCCTCGTCTTCCTCTCTCTCAGGCATCCGTCCCGGGGTGTGGAAATACTCTGGGCGGGCTTTGTCGGCGGCATTCTCTGGGACCTCCGGTGGATAGGCTTTCCGGGGCTTTCATCCCTGTTTTACGCGGTCACCATCCTGATGTCCCGGTGGGCGTGGTTTTCCCTGCCCGTCTCGGGCCGGACCGTGCCGGTCTTCAGTGCGATCCTGTGGGCCGCCTTCTTTCCGATTTCGGTGGTCCGGATTTTCATGGGAGGCGCCAGAGGACTGGGGATCTTCACCACCTATTTTCTCCAGCAGAGCTACCTGCTCCCCCTGGTACTGTTCGCCTCCCTCATTTACGGATGGAGGCTGAAGAACTCCGATGCCTGATTTCAGGCCCGTGCTCAATTTCCGCCTGAAGCTCTGGCGGACGGCAGTCCTGTTTTCCATGGCGGTTCTCGCAGGCGGCCTGTACTTTTTCCAGGTAGTCCATGCGGATACCTACATCCGCCTCGCGTCGAACAACCGCCTCCGGCTGATCCGCTTCCCGCCGGTCAGGGGGGAGATCTACGACCGGAACGGGGCTCTGCTCGCGGTGAACGTGACCACCTTCGATATCATGGGCTACCCCCTGGACATCGAGAAGAACGATATGCTGGAACGGCTGGCGGAACTTCTTTCCGGGCACGGTATCCCCTTTACTGCCGAGGATCTCTCCCGGTCCATTAAAAGGCAGTCCTGGGCTCCCTACAGGGTGGTCCGCCTTGTGGGAAACATCACCCTTGCACAGATGGCCGACCTTGTGGCCGACCCGGAATTCCCCAGGGAGCTCTTCCCTCTTCCCGTCTGGCGGAGAACCTATCCGGCGGGCAGTCTTGCCTCGAACATCACGGGCTACGTGGGGGAAATCAGCGAGAATGAGCTCCGTCAGTTCAGCGGAGGAAACTACGTCGCCGGGGACCAGATCGGAAAGAACGGCATCGAGCGGCAGTACGAGGATCTTCTCCGGGGAACCCCCGGAGAAGAATCGGTGGAAGTGGACGCCAGGGGCAGGAAGGTCAGGACCATCGACGCCCGGCCTGCGGGGCGGGGGCAGGATCTGCACCTCACCATCGACCTCGGGGCCCAGCGTCTCGCTGCGGACCTCATGAAGGGATACAGGGGTGCCATCGTGGTGATGGACGCGAACACCGGAGAGGTGCTCGTCCTCTATTCGTCCCCCTCCTACGACAACAACCCCCTGGCGTGGGGCGTTTCCGTCCGGGAATGGAACGCCCTGCTCAACGACCCGGAAAAACCCATGCTCGACAGGAGCATTTCCGGCCAGTATCCGCCGGCCTCCACCTTCAAGGCTCTTGTGGGGCTCGCCGCCCTGGAGGAAAAAGAGACGAACACGTCCGTCACGGTGCACTGTTCCGGGGCCTTCACCCTGGGGAACCGGACTTTCCGGTGCTGGAAGCGCTCGGGCCACGGTACGGTCAACCTTCTGAAGGCCCTCCAGGAATCCTGCGACGTGTATTTCTACCAGGTGGGGCTCAAGCTCGGAATATCCAGGCTTCTCAAATGGTGTTCCCTCTTCGGTCTCGGTTCCCCCACGGGGATCGACCTCCCCGGCGAATCGGCGGGGGTCATCGCTGGCCCGGACTGGAAGAGGGCCAGGTTCAGGGAATCCTGGTTCCAGGGAGATACGGTCAACTATTCCATCGGCCAGGGCTTTCTGCTGACCACGCCCCTCCAGATCGCAAGGCTCTACGCCGTGATCGCCAACGGCGGCAGACTCGTCCGGCCCCACCTTTCGCCGGTGGCGGGCGCATCGGTCCGGGATCTGCCCATTGACAGGAAAAACCTGGATGTCATCAGGCGGGGCCTCGACTATGTGGTGAGGCGGGGAACCGGCAGGCAGGCGGGGAGCTTCGGCATCACCGTTGCGGGAAAGACGGGTACGGCCCAGAACGCCCACGGCGACGACCACGCCCTTTTTGCGGGCTATGCCCCCATGGACAACCCGAAGTACGTAGCGGTGGCCATGATAGAGGCGGGACTTCACGGCAGCTCGGTGGCATCGCCCATGGTGGGTGAGATTCTCTCCTACCTGCTCGTCCCCGAAGCAAGGGGAAAGGCCCAGTGACCCCGGGTCCCGGAAGAAAAAATCAGGCGGGATTCTCCGCCGTTGAATTCCTAGGAGGTGCTGTCGTGTCGGATCCCCTTGAGCACAGGGAGGCCCAGGCGGTCTCAGGTGAAATACTCCTGAAAGGCGCGGGGTACGGAATACGGATGATCTTTCCCGAGGCGGGAAACGAGGACAAGCTTCTTTCAGACCTGGAAAAACTCTTCGGCGAAGCTTCGCTGCTTTCGGGAAACCTTGGCGTGGTCCTCGATTTCCAGGGCCGGAGAGTGTCCAGGTTCTTTATCCAGAAACTTCTCTCCGATTTCATCTGGTCGCGGAAGATACATGTCCTTTCCTGGATCTCCCTGGACGGGGAGACCCTGGATGACCTCCGTTCCATGGGAGTGGCTACCGGTGAGCCCGTGCCGGAGCGGTCCGGAAAGAAGGAAAAGACGTCGGGGGGCTCCCTGTTCCTGCCCCGTTCCCTCCGGTCGGGCCAGAGAGTGGAGCACGAAGGGGATGTGATTGTCATCGGTCACGTGAACGACGGTGCAGAGGTCTTCGCTTCGGGCAGCATCTGCGTCTGGGGGAGGCTGAAGGGACTGGCCCACGCCGGACTCGACGGCGGGGAGGACCATACCGTGGTGGCGGGACTCTTCGAGGCCAAGCAGGTCCGGGTCGGCGGAAAAGTGAGCTCTTCCCTCGGGAGTTCCATGGAATGGTGGGGAAAACCTGTTATTATTACTCTGGAGAACAATTCCCTCGTGGTGAGGGAGTTAAAATTATAAAATGAAATGATGTTCCCGGAAGACTTCGTTCTCCGGGGAAGGGAAGGGGAGAAGTTCAGTGGACCCTCGGGTGATAGTGATTACATCTGGAAAAGGCGGTGTCGGCAAAACCACCACCACCTCGAATATCTCGGTGGCCCTTGCGCGGGCCGGTCACAAGGTTGTGGCCGTGGACGCCGACATCGGGCTGAGGAACCTCGACGTGGTGATGGGCCTGGAGAACAGGGTGGTATACAACTTCATCGACGTGCTGGAAGGCACGTGCCGCCTCAACCAGGCCCTGGTCAGGGACAAACGGGTGGACAACCTGTTTCTTCTTCCTGCGGCCCAGACCAGGACGAAGGACGCCGTGAGTTCCGAACAGATGCAGGAATTGTGCGGCATGCTCCGCAAGGAGTTCGACTTTATCCTTCTTGACAGCCCCGCCGGCATCGAGTCGGGGTTCCGCAACGCCTCCATCGGGGCGGACGAGGCTCTCGTCATCACCACGCCGGAGGTTCCCGCCGTGCGGGATGCCGACAGGATCATCGGCCTCCTTGAATCCATGGGCAAGTCCCCCATCCGCCTTGTGATCAACCGGCTCCGTTCCCGGCTGGTCAAGCAAGGCGAGATGCTCGACGTGCGGGACGTACTGGACATTCTCGCCATCGATCTCGTGGGCATCGTCCCCGAGGACGACAGCGTGGTGAAGTCCGCGAACAGGGGAGAGCCCCTCACCTTCGGCGACTCGGCCCCGGCGGCCCAGGCATTCCAGCGTATCGCATCGCGAATACTCGGCGAAACCGTCCCCTTCCCCGACTTCAGCGAAGAACAGGGAAAAGGCCTGTTTGCGGGAATCCGGAAGTTCTTCGGCAGAAAGGAATAGGGGGAAGGCGCCATGGCACTGGAATTCCTGAAGAAGTTTTTCGGCTCCGGCGGTTCGAAGAATATTGCCAAGGAGCGTCTGCAGATCGTTCTCATCCATGACCGGGCTGACATTTCGCCTGAGATGCTCGAACAGCTCAGGCGGGACATGATCGACGTGATCACCCGCTACATGGACATCGACACGTCCAAGATAGAGATGGATTTCGACCGGGCGGACAGGTCCGTAGCCTTCGTGGCCAACATACCGGTCATTCGGATCAAGCGGGGGGCTGCCCCCGGAAAGATGGAACAGGAGATTCCGGATGGAGGAAAAAAGACTCACCCTAAGAGAAAATCTGGCCAGTCTGGATAGGCTCCAGCTTTTTCCCGCCCTGGTGCTTCTCTTTCTCGGCGTCGTGTCCATTTTCAGCGCGGGCGCCGGATTCGCCGGGAGGGGAGGCGGTTTCGCGGCCCGCCAGATCCTGTGGGGCTGCCTCTCCGCCGCAGCGTTTCTTACCGTGCTCCAGATCGGGTACGCCAGGCTTTTCTCCTGGGCCTACAGGATTTATACCTTCGCCCTCGTCCTGCTGCTGGGGGTCATTGTGCTCGGGCTGACGGTGAAGGGATCCCAGAGCTGGTTCCACCTGGGGTTTTTCCGGTTCCAGCCGGCCGAGTTCGGCAAAATAGCCCTCATCCTGGTGCTGGCGAAACATTTCTGCCGGTATCCTCCGATGACGCTGCCCTCCTTCCTGGGAGGCCTCGCCCTGGCGGGGGTTTCGGGATGGCTGGTGCTCCTCCAGCCGGACGCCGGAAGCGCCATGGTCTACGGAGCCATTACCATGGTAACCATCGTGGTTGCAGGGTCCCCCTGGAAGTACCCCGCAGGGCTCATCGGCCTGATGATGGCCGCCGTGCCCCTGGTATGGCAGTTTCTGAAGGAGTACCAAAAGATGCGCATCCGTGTCTTTCTGGATCCGTGGGTGGATCCCCTGGGAGCGGGATACAACGTGATTCAGTCCAGAATTGCGGTGGGATCGGGAGGTCTCCTCGGGAAGGGGTTCATGGAGGGGCTTCAGAGCAAGCTCCGGTTTCTGCCCGAGCCCCACACCGATTTTATATTCAGCGTCTACTGCGAGGAATTCGGCTTTATCGGGGCCATCGGCATGCTCCTTCTCTTCGGGCTGCTCTTCTGGCGGCTCATCGAGACGGCCATGCGAACCAAGGACAGCCGGGCGAAGGTGCTCATCGCCGGCATTTCGGCATGGATATGGTTCCAGATGGCGGAGAGCATCGGCATGAGCATCGGGCTTCTTCCCGTCACGGGACTGCCCCTGCCGCTGGTGAGCTACGGGGGAAGTTCCCTTCTGGCCCTCTCCATTGCCCTTGCCCTTGCCCAGAGCGTGTACATCTCCACGCTGAAAACCTATTAGCGAGAAAAAACCCGAAGGGGGAGGAGTACTTCCGCCGTATTCGGGTATTTTGGACCGGACGTCCCGAGGTCTGCGCCCGGGACGCCGGAATTTTCTAGGAGGCGCTGTATGCATTTTCCTGAATATGCCGATGGAATGTGGCCGCTTCTCTCGGATGTGAAGCGGCCTTCCCGGTATGCCGGATGCGAGTTCGGCTCCCTGCCCCCGAAGGAGGATTCCGGGGGACTGGTCCGGGTGTGCCTGGCCTTTCCGGACGTCTACGAAATAGGAATGAGTTACCTCGGATTCCAGATCCTCTATTTCCTGGTCAAGGGGCTGCCCTGGGCAGACGCTGAAAGGGCCTACTGTCCCTGGACCGACCTCGAGGGACTGCTTCGGGAGAAGGGAATGCCCCTGGCCTCCATGGAGAGCGGCCGCCCCCTGGACCGGTTCGACGTGGTGGGTTTCACCCTCCAGTACGAACTGAGCTACACCAATATTCTTACCATGCTCGATCTCGGGGGCATCCCGCTCCTGGCGGAGGACCGGGGAGAAGATGCTCCCCTGGTGGCTGCCGGAGGGCCGGGAGCCCTGGCCCCCGAACCCCTGGCGCCTTTCGTGGACTTCTTCTGCGTCGGCGAAGGGGAAGAGCTTCTGCCCGAAGCCCTGAAGATCCTCTCGGAGACGAAGGGAAGGCCGAGGAGAGACCGACTCGAGGCCCTCGCCCGGGTGGAGGGGATCTATGTTCCCTCCCTGGTGGACTGCGATTTCGTTCCCGGCGGAGGAACGGCTTTCCGGTCGACCGGAGCGGCCCTTCCCGTCCGCCGGAGAATCGTGGACTCCCTCGACGGAGCCTTTTACCCCGACATGCTCCTGGTTCCGTCCGGCGGCATCGTCCACGACCGGGTTCCCATGGAGCTCTTCCGGGGGTGCACCCGGGGGTGCCGGTTCTGCCAGGCGGGTATGGTCACCCGTCCCGTGAGGGAACGGTCCGTGAAGACCGTAGTGGAGAAAACCCTTTCCCTGGTGGAAAAGACCGGCTGGGAGGAAGTGGGGCTCCTCTCCCTCGCTTCCTGCGATTACAGCGGCATTTCGCCGGTCATCCGGGAACTCTCCGCCGCCCTTGCCCCGAAAAACGTGAAGATCAGCCTCCCCAGCCTGCGAATGGACGCCTTCTCGGTGCACCTCGCCGCGGAGATGGAGTCCATGCGCCGGGGCGGCGTCACCTTCGCTCCGGAGGCGGGCACCCAGAGGCTTCGGAACGTGATCAACAAGGGGGTCTCCGACGAGGATTTCACCCAGTGCCTCGAGACGGCCTTCTCCAAGGGATGGGACAGGGTGAAGCTCTACTTCATGATGGGGCTTCCCACCGAGACCCCCGAAGACCTGGAGGGAATTCTCGACCTCGCCGAGCGGGCCCTGTCCATCGGAAAGAGCAGGGGAAAAAAAGCCCAGGTTGCCCTGTCCGTGGCCGGCTTCGTCCCCAAGGCCCACACTCCCTTTCAGTGGGAGCCCCAGGCGGGAGTGGACGAGCTCCGGTCCGCCGGGCGCTTCCTGAAGGGAAAACTTGCCTCCCGGCACGGCGGAAAGAACAGCCGGGTCTCCCTCAAGTACCACGAGCCGGAGCAGACCTTTCTCGAGGGCGTCTTCGCCCGGGGAGACCGCCGTCTCGCCCCGGCGCTCCTGGAAGCGTGGAGGACGGGGGCGAGGTTCGACGGCTGGAGCGAGACCTTCTCCCTGCCCCGCTGGATGGAAGCCTTTGAAAAGACGGGTATCGATCCGGCGGAATTCACCGCCCGCAGGCGGGCGGCGGACGAGGGGCTTCCCTGGGATCATATCGATGCCGGGGTGAGCAAGGCATTTCTTCTCAGGGAGAGGGAACGGGCTCTCGGGGAACTGGTATCCCCCGACTGCAGGCCCCTGGGCGGAATGGAAGGAGCCCCGTGCAGGGCCTGCGGCGTGCAGGACCGGTGCCCTGTTCTCGGGAAGGGAGGGGCATCCCGTGATTAGGGTCCGCCTCACCTATGCGAAGAGGGGGAGGGCCTGCTTCATTCCCCACATCGCCATACCCTCCGTGCTGGCCCGGGGCGCCGCCAGGGCTTCCATCAGTTTCCGGCTTTCCGAGGGATTTACCCCCCGTCCGAAGATCAGCCTGGGGCCCGAACTTTCCGTGGGCGTTCCCGCCCTTGCCGAACCTTTCGAAGCCTGGCTTACCGGGTACGATGAAGATACCCCCCGCCGGTGGAATCTCTTTTTGCCCGAAGGGTTTTCCCTCACGGGAAGCACAGTGGTGGACGGTCTCCCCGGAAGCGATGAGGCGAAGTCCCTCGGCAAATGGTGCCGGGCTTCGTCGTGCATTCTCGCCCTCAGGGGAGAAGCCGGAACCGCCCTTCAGGAGTGCCTGGAAGAGCTTCGGGAGGAGGGAACGGTCCTTTCCTTCGGCTGCGGGCCGGACCTCCCGGCAGGTTTTTTCCGCCTCGTGATGGAGGACCCGGCGAAAAGGGGCCCCGGCGTGCTGGTGAAAGCCCTGGCCGCCCGGGGGATCATAACGGGGTGGCCCGATGTCTTTATCCTTCGGGAGGCGGTGGGGTCTCTCTCCCATCCGGAGGGCGGAGGAGAGATCCGGGTCCTGCCTCTTGCGGAACCCCTCAGGGTTCCGGACCGGGAGGACGGAAGAGAATGAAGCATTTCCGGGGGAGATCCGTCCCCCTGTTTTTGGATAATCAGTTTTCTTCGGGAGGAGGGCGTCGCCGTGAGTGAAAGACATACGGAGCCGGGCGCCGTGAACCGGAAGATTGTGGCCAACTGCATCGATCCGGAAGAGACGAGGGTCGCCATCATCGAGGAGGGCCGCCTCGCCGACCTGTTCGTGGAGCGGATGTGGGAGCGCCAGAAAGCGGGAGAGATCTACAAGGCCCGGGTGGAGAGCGTCCTTCCGGGCATCCACGCATCCTTCGTCAACCTCGGCGACGGAAGGAACGCCTTCCTGTACCTGAACGACGCCCGGGGGCTCAATCTCCAGCCGAACCAGGAGCTGCTCGTCCAGGTCACCAAGACGGCGAGGAAGAACAAGGGAGCCCGGGTAACTTCCCGGATCTCCCTTCCGGGGCGCTACGTGGTCCTCGTGCCCCACGGCCAGGAGTCGGGGGTTTCCAAGAGGATCATTGACGAGAACGAACGCAGGAGACTGAAGACCATCGCCCGGGAACTTCGGGGAGAGGATTACGGCATCATCGTCCGGACCGCTGCCGAAGGGGTGGACGAGGAAAGCCTCTCCCATGACGTGGAGGTTCTCCTCGCGCTCTGGAGGGAGATCGAGCACAACGGCAGGATCCAGTCCGCCCCGTGCCTGCTCTACAGGGACCTGGGCCTTCTCGGGAGAGTCCTCCGGGACGAGCTCACCGACGCCGTGTCCGAGATCGTGGTGGACGGCAGGGAAGAGTACGAAAACGTCAACAACAGCCTGTCCCTCTTCTCGGGAACGGACCACCCGGAGGTGAGCCTCTACGGGGGCACCACGCCCCTCTTCGAGTTCTACGGCATCGAAAAGGAGATCGAGGCGGCCCTGGAGCGAAAGGTGTGGCTCCAGTCCGGGGCCTATCTCATCATCGACCACACCGAGGCGCTGACGGTCATCGACGTGAACACGGGAAAATTCATCGGCAAGACGGACCTCCGCCATACGGTGCTGGAGACCAATCTCGAGGCCGCGTCCGAAATCGCCCGGCAGCTCCGGCTGCGGGCCATCGGCGGCATCGTGGTCATCGATTTCATCGACATGGATTACGAGGAAGACAGGGCACTCCTCCTGAAGCGACTGGAAGAGGTGTTCCTGCCCGACCGGTACCGGGCGCGTATTTTCGGCGTATCCCAGCTCGGGCTCGTGGAGATCACCAGAAAGCGGGCCCGGCCCGACATCCGGTCCACCCTCACCAGGAGCTGCCCCTTCTGCAGCGGCAACGGGTGGGTTCACCGGGAGGACACCATATCCATGACCATCAAGCGCTTTCTCCGGAAAGTATCGGCATCGAACCGCTCGGAGGCCCTCCTGCTGGAGGCCAACCCGGCGGTGGCCCACTACATTTACGAAACCTACCTCTCCCTCTGGGAGGAGGAGCTCGGCCGGAAGATCTTCCTCGCGGCGGTTCCCGACTTCGCCTGGAGCAAGTTCCGGCTGGACGCCCAGGGAGGGCTCGAGCAGGTGGAGCGGAGAATGGAACAGATGGAAAAATGGGAGGCCCGTCTCGTTGTATATCGAACGTCTACATCTTAAAGGCTTCAAAAGTTTCGGGGCTTCCCAGGACCTGGTGTTTTCCCCGGGGCTCACAGCCATCGTGGGCCCCAACGGGAGCGGAAAGAGCAACCTCCTCGACGCCCTCCGGTGGGTGCTGGGCGACGGTGGATTCCAGAGGCTCAGGATCGTCAGGCAGGGGGACCTGCTTTTTTCCGGAAGCGTGAGCATTCCCCCTGCAACAAGAGCGGAAGTGGCCCTTTTCATCAGGCAGGACGGAACTGCCGGCGCAGAAAGCTGCGTCCTCAAGAGATCTTTTTCACCGGAAACGGGCGCGGTGATCACCGTGGACGGCACCCGGACGAGGCTGTCCGACCTCGATGCCGTAAAGAGGCTCTGGAAGCTCGAAGGCGACCAGTTCGCCTTTATCGGCCAGGGAGAGGTGGCGGAGGCCATCCGCCAGAGGCCTGCCCAGAGACGGGCCCATCTCGAGCTTCTCTTCGGCATCGACCAGTACCGCCGAAAAAGGAACGAGACTTCTGCCAAGCTTGTCTCGGCGGAGGAGGAAAGCCTCCGGCTCGGGGCCCTGGTGGCCGAACTCACCAACCGTAGGGAGGAGATAGCTCCTGCCGTCGCCCTCGCGTCCCGGGCTAAGGTCATCACCGACGGGCTGGAGGAAAAACGGCGGCTCTTTTATTTCCACCGGAGGCGCGTTCTCGAAAAAAGCCTGGACGCCCTCGGGGAGGAAATCCGGACCCTTGGCGCGGAAGAGGCCTTCCGTATCCGCTGGAGAGACCTGTGGGAACAAATGTACGGCCGCTCTCTCCGGGAGCGGGGGGAACTTGAAGAGCGGGTGAAATGCCTGAGGGGAGACCGGGAGGAGCTGCTCCGGAAGAGGGAGGATCTCCGGAGAAGCTGCTTCGCCGCCGCCGCCGCCGTCCGGGAGATACGCTCCAGGATGGCCTCCCTTGAAGGGGAGAAGAAAACCCTTTCAGCCCGTCTCGGAGAAATGGAGGCCGAAAGGGGCGATATTCTCTCGAAGGAGAACGCCCTTTCCGCCGAGCGTGCCTCCGCTGTCGGGGAAAGAGACAGGCTCCGGGGCCGTATGAACGAGCTCCGGGCTGCCATCGAAAAAGAGCTGGAGAGGAAAAAAAACCTCTCCGCCGCCCTTTCGGCTCTGGGCGGGGAAAAGGAGACCCTGCGGTCGAAAAAGGAATCCCGGGAGGCCTTTCTTGCCGACTGCGACGCCCGGATCATGGCGTCCGGAAAGGCTCTGGCCGCCATGAAGGAAGAGTCGGCCGCCCTGGAAGAGAAAATTGCCGGTCTTGAACGGAGGGAGGCCGAAGTGGTGGAGGCTCACGGCGACGCCTTTGCCGCCTGCCGGAAAACGGCTTCCGCCCTGCAGCAGGCCCGGAAGGAAGCCGCTTCCCTCGAAGCGGCCGCCGAGGACCTGAAGACGGCGGAGAGCTCGTCCTACCCGGAACCCGTCCGTTTTCTCACATCGGCATACCGCCTCGGGAAACTTCAGATTCCGGTGACGGTGGCCGCCGAGTCCTTTTCCTGCCCCCCCTCAATCACCTCCGCCCTGGAGGCATACCTGGGAGGACGGCAGTACTGGATTTTCGTCAAGACTCTGGCCGAGGCCGGAGCCTGCATCGATCTCCTGAAGGAACGCCGGGCGGGACGAGCCACCTTCCTTCCCCTCGAGAAAAGCCGCCCCCGGTTTCCCGACAGAAGGGCCGTCCTTCCCGCCCGGGGGATCGTGGGCTGGGCCATGGAGATCATCACGCCGTCGGATGAGTGGGAAACCTGCGTTTCCCACCTCCTCGGGGACCTGCTGCTGGTGGAGGAGTACTCCGTTGGGGCGCAGCTCGCTTCCAGGGGAGCTTCCTATCCCATAGCGTCCCTGGAGGGGGAAGTGTTCCTTCCCTCGGGCACGGTGAGCGGCGGACGGACACGGGCCGCCGCGGGGGCCATCGAACGGCGCCGCCGTATCCGGGAGGCGGAGGAACGCCTCGAAAGGGTCAGGCAGGAAGCCGCCTCCCTTGCCGCCGCCCTCGAAAAGGAAGAGACCCTGGAACGGGCCCGGTCCGCCGAAAAAGAAGCCCTTACCCTGGAGCTGCGGGAGACCAGAAAGCGCCTTGAGGAAAAGAATCGGGACATGGACATCGAGCGGGCCGCCGGAGAACGGCTGGACCGTGACCGGTTCCAGGCACTCGCCGATGCTGCCTCGTGGGAGAAACGGATGGCCGAGATCGACGGGGAGATGGAAACCCTCTCCGCTTCCATGCCGTCCCAGAGCGGAGACGATGAAGAAGCCTCCCTTCCGGCGCGGCTCGCCGAAGCGGAAAATACCTGCGTCCTTCTGGAGGAGCGCCTGTCCAGCGTGGCCTCCCTCAGGAACCGGGCCGCCTCCGAACTTGAGCGGACCCGGGAGAGGCTGACCCTGCTCGGGGGCGAGCGGGAGAGCTGTCTCGCCAGGGAGCGGGGAGAGAAGGAGCGCCTTGAACGGTGGGGCAGGGAGCAGTATGTCCTTTTCCGGGAGATCCGGGAGAAGGAGGCCGCCCTGCAGGTTCTGCTTGAAAAGGAAAAGCTGCTGGCTTCCCGTTCGGGGTGGATTTCCGCCCGGAGCAGGAGAGCTGTGGAGGCCGCCGGCGCCGCCGGAGAACGGGCCCGTACCATCGCCTCGAAAAGGGAGGTGCTGAACGGCGAACTCCGGCAGCTCGCCGAGATGTGGGAAGAACAGTACCCCTACAGTCCCGAAGAAGCTCCCTCCGGAGAGGAAGGGGAAGCCGCCTCGGCGGCGGTCCGCAGACTGGAGCGGGAACTTCGGGCTCTCGGGAACGTGGAGTGGGGGGCCCTTTCCGAGGACCAGTCTCTGTCCGCCCGTGTAGCCTTTCTCTCCGAGCAGCTCGGGGACGTGCGTGCGGCCATAGGGGAACTCCGGGGCATCATCAGCGAGACGGACCGCCATGTGGGCGTCCTTTTCGGCGAGGCCCTGGAGAACATCAACTCCCGCTTCAATTCCCTCTTCTGCAGGCTCTTCGGCGGAGGGGAAGCCTGGCTTCGCCTTCAGGGACCCGATCCCGACGACTCCCCCGACGAGGGGGAGAAAGAGGCGTCCCCCGCCTGGGACGCCGGGGTGGAGATCGTGGCCCGTCCCCCGGGAAAGCACCTGCAGAACCTGGCCCAGCTTTCGGGCGGCGAGCAGACCCTCACAGCCATAGCCTACCTCTTCGCCTCCATGGAAGTGGCAGGGGTGCCCCTGGCGGTCCTCGACGAAGTGGACGCCGCCCTTGACGAATCGAACCTCCTGAGGTTCGGGGACCTTGCAAGGGAATATTCCTCGCCTCCCGGCCAGGGCAAGGGGATCCAGCTTCTCGTCATGACCCATCGCCGGGCCACCATGGAGAGGGCCGACATCCTCTACGGCGTCACCCTCGCGGAGCCCGGGCTCTCAAAGGTCGTGGGGATGAAGGTGGAGGACTGGGCCGAGCCGGAGGAGAGGGACAGCAGAAGGTTTTCCGGGGCGGTGCGGCGATGACCGTCACGAGGGACGATCTTCTCTACGGCGCCCTTTCCCTCCGTCAGCCCGCCGGGGGGCCGAGGGTGAACGTGGACACCATCCTTCTCGCAGCCTATGTCCGGAATACTTTCCCCCGTTCGGGGGGCAGGGTCATGGAGCTCGGGTGCGCCTCCGGCGCCGTGTCGCTGATCCTCGCCCTGCGGTTCCCCACTGTGACCGTCACCGGACTCGAGATCCAGGAGGATCTGGCGGCCCTCGCGGAGGAGAACGCCCTTTCCAACGGGCTCTCGGGGAGAGTGTCCGTCGTCCGGGGCGACCTCAGGAATTCAGGGACCCTCTTTCCCGCCCAGTCCTTCGACTGCGTGGCCATGAACCCTCCCTACGGGGAACCCGGCCGCGGAAGGCCCAGCGCCTCCAGTTCGGACCGGCCTGCCCGTCAGGGTATCTGGTGCTCTCTTTCCGACCTGGCGGGGGCGGGAAGGCATCTTCTGAAGCACCGGGGAAGGATGTACGTTGTCTTCCGGGCGGGCAGGAGCGCCGAACTCCTTTCCTCCCTTTCGGAGCAGGGTGTGGAGCCCAAGCGGGTCCGCTTTGTCCACCCCCTGCCGGGAAGGAAAGCCTCGGTGGTCCTCGTGGAAGCCCTCCGGGGCGGAAAACCGGGCATGACCGTGGAGCCTCCTCTTTTCATCGCGGACGGCAGCGGGAAGTACACGGAAGAGCTTTTGTCCGCCTATACGAAGGAGGGACTGCCATGCCGCTCGCAGTGATCCCCACCCCTGTGGGAAACCTGGAAGACATGACGCCGAGGGCTGTCCGGATGCTGAAGGAAGCCGACGTGATCGCCTGCGAGGATACCCGGACCTCCCTGCCCCTGCTCCGGCATTTCGGCATTTCGGCCCGCCTCGTCTCCTACCACGCCCACAACGAAAAGGGCAGGACGGAGCACCTTTTCTCCCTGTTGGCGGAGGGGAAAAATGTCGCCCTCATCTCCGACGCGGGAACGCCCGGCATTTCCGACCCGGGCTGGGAAATCGTTCGGAGATGCATTGATGAGGAAGTGGACGTGACGGTCCTGCCCGGGCCCACGGCCTTCGTCCCCGCCCTCGTGCTCTCCGGACTGCAGCCCCACCCCTTCCTGTTCCACGGCTTTCTTCCCGACAAACAGGGGGAGAGGGAGAAGGTCCTCCTGGATCTGGCTCCCCTGCAGTGCACTCTTGTCTTCTACGTGTCGCCCCACAAGGCGGAGAAGCATCTCCGCCACGCCGCGGACGTGCTCGGAAACAGGAGGGCCGCCCTCGTCCGGGAGATCAGCAAGGTGTACGAGGAGGCCCGGAGGGGTACCCTGGCGGAACTTGCGGATTCCGTGGCGGAGGGAGTCCGGGGCGAGATCGTCCTGGTGGTGGAAGGGGCCTCCCCGCCGGAACCCGACGGTGACCGGTGGAGGGAAGCGGCCCTGGCCATGCTGTCGGAAGGCCTTTCCTCCCGGGAGGTTGTCAAAATCGTCTCGAAGGAGTATGGTTTATCGAAAAATGACGTCAAATCGTTCCTTTTCGCTGAAAAAGCGGAGGACTGAATTCGAGGAAACGCAGGAGGGAACTGCCATGCCGGAGAACCTGAACCAGGAGAACAAAACCTTTTATCTCACCACCCCGATTTACTACGTGAACGACATTCCTCACATCGGCCACGCCTACACCACCATCGCCGCCGACGTGATGTGCCGGTACAAGCGCATGAAGGGCTACGACGTCATGTTCCTCACCGGGACGGACGAGCACGGGCAGAAGATCCAGCAGAGCGCCGCCGCCAAGGGGCTGACCCCCATCGAGCTCGCCGACCGTACCGTGCTGAACTTCAGGGAGCTCTGGCACGCTCTCGGCATCTCCAACGACGACTTCATCCGCACCACCGAGGAGCGACACCACAGGACCGTGCAGGCCATCTTCAAAAAGCTTCTCGACCAGGGGGACATCTACAAGGGAACCTACGAGGGCTGGTACTGCGTCCCCTGCGAGACCTACGTGCCTGAGAGCAGCATGGGCGAGGACAAGACATGCCCGGACTGCAGGCGTCCCCTCCAGATGATGGAGGAGGAGAGCTACTTTTTCCGGGCGTCGAAGTACGTGCCCCGGCTCCTCGAGTACTACGAGAAGAATCTCCGCGGGGTCATGCCCAGGAGCCGATACAACGAGATCGTGAGCTTCCTGAAAAGCGGCGTCCGGGACCAGTCCATCTCCAGGACCACGCTGAAATGGGGCATCCCTGTTCCAGGCGACGATGCCCACGTGGTGTACGTGTGGTTCGACGCCCTCATCAACTATGTGACCGCCTGCGGCTACCTGGACGCCCCGGAGAAGTTCGCCAGATTCTGGCCCTCGGCCCACCACCTCGTGGGAAAGGACATCATCCGCTTCCACTGCGTCGTCTGGCCCATCATGCTCCTCGCCCTGGGCGTGAACCCTCCCGTGACGGTCTTCGCCCACGGCTGGTGGACCGTGGAGGGGGAGAAGATGTCCAAGTCCAGGGGCAACGTGGTGGATCCCTTCGAGATGGTGGAGCGGTACGGACGGGATCCCTTCCGCTATTTCCTCCTGCGGGAAGTGCCCTTCGGCCTTGACGGTGACTTCTCGGAAGCTGCCCTGGTGGGGAGGATCAACTCCGACCTCGCCAACGATCTGGGCAACCTTCTCAACCGGACCCTCCAGATGGTGGACAACTTCTGCGGCGGCGTCCTTCCGGTCTCGGGCGCCGCAGGGCAGCTTGAGCAGGAGATTGCGGAGCTTGCCGCCAAAACCGTGCGGGACGTGGACGAAAAGATCTCCGATTTCGCCTTCGACGAGGCCCTGAAGGCCATCTGGGCTCTCATCGGCAGGGGCAACAAGTACATCGACGAGACCATGCCCTGGAAGCTCGCCAAGGAGGGGAAGGAAGAGGACCTGCACCGGGTGCTCAACACCCTGTACGACGTCCTCAGGCTCGGCTCCCTCCTCGTGGCCCCCTTCGTTCCCGACACGGCGGCCCGCCTGTGGGAACAGCTCGGCCTGGAGGGAGACCCCGGAAAGTGTGCCATCGACGGCTTTGCCTGGGGCGAGAGGACCCCGGGGCTGAAGGTGAACAAGGGCAAGGTGCTCTTTCCACGGATCGACATGAACGAATGGAAGAAGGACAAGGAGGCCAGAGATGGGCGGAAGGCCGCTCCCGCCGCGGCCGCCCCCGCGCCGGAGATCCCCCTGGAGCACGAGGAAGCGGTGGAGATCGACGCCTTCCGGGCCGTGGAACTACGGGTGGCCCAGATCGTCAGTGTGGAGGAGATTCCCAAGTCGAAGAAGCTCTACAAGCTTTCCATCGACCTCGGGTATGAGAAGCGGACCATCGTCTCCGGCATAAAGGAATTCTTCACCCCGGAAGAGCTTCTGGGCAAGCGCATCGTGATCGTGGCCAACCTGAAGCCGGCGAAGCTCTGCGGCGTGGAGAGCAACGGCATGCTCCTGGCAGCCGGAGACGGGAAGAAGACCACCCTCTCCCTCCTGACCCCCGACAGGGACATCCCCCTGGGCTGCAGGGTCAGCTGAACGCCCCAGCCCCGGACGGAATTCCCGGGAGCCTCCGGCGGAGCTGCCGGAGACTCCCGGTTTTTATTGAAGAGAAAAAGAGGAAACGATCATGGAAAACCACGACAGAAACACGGCCCGCCCCGTCCTGGCGGACACCCACTGCCACGTCATCGAGGGGCGGGACGGTTACGGAGACGCGAACGCCGTCTTCAAAAGAGCTTCGGACGCCGGGGTCGCCCGGATGCTCCTCGCGGGAAGCACCGTCCCCACGAGCGCCCTGGCGGTGGCCACGGCCGAAAAATACGCGCTCCTCGGGGTATTTGCCGCCGTGGGGGTCCATCCCCACGACGCCGCCTCCATACCCTCCTGCTCCGTGGAGGGGAAGGGCATTCCCCGGGAGCTTGCGGACCTGGCCGCGTCCCCCCGGGTGGTCGCCATAGGCGAAACGGGTCTTGACTATCATTACGACCATTCGCCCCGGGAGCAGCAGAAGGAAGCCTTCCGGGCCCACATCCGCTGGTCCCTCGAATCGGGGCTGCCCCTGGTGGTCCATGGCCGCGAGTCCTACGGGGACATAATCGCCATATTCAGGGAAGAGGGTGCCTCCAAAACCACCGGAGTCATCCACTGCTTTTCCGGCACGGAAGAGGATGCCGCCTTCTTCCTGGAGGCGGGCTACTGCCTCTCCTTCGCAGGCCCCCTGACCTTCGCCCGGAACGGAGGGCTCCGGGACCTGTTCCGCAGCCTGCCCCCGGACAGGATCCTTCTGGAGACAGACTCCCCCTGGCTGGCCCCCGTGCCGTACCGGGGAAAGACCAACGAGCCCGCCTTCGTGAAGCTGGTCTATGAAACGGCGGCGGACGTCCGCAACGTCTCCCTGGAGGACCTGGCCCGGACCGTATCCGCCAACGCGGCCCGGCTCTTCGGCTGGGGAGATCCCTGCACCGCGGTGGAGGCAGCACGATGAATTTCCCGGACACGGCCTTCAGCTTCACCCTCGACGCCGTCTGCCCCGTCACCGGGGCCCGGGCGGGAACTCTCCATACTCCCAGGGGAGACATTCAAACCCCGGTCTTCATGCCCGTGGGGACCCAGGCCACCGTGAAGGCCATGGCTCCCTTCGAACTCGAGGAGATGGGGGCGAGGATCATCCTGGCCAATACCTACCATCTCTATCTCAGGCCCGGCGCGGACATCGTCGCCGAAGGAGGAGGGCTCCACGGCTTCATGCAGTGGAAAAGGCCCATTCTCACCGACAGCGGCGGCTTCCAGGTCTTCTCCCTCTCCACCCTCAACCGGATTTCCGACGAAGGGGTCTGGTGCAGGTCTCACCACGACGGGACCCCACACGTCATGAACCCCGAGTGGTCCATGTCCGTACAGAAACAACTCGGCAGCGACATCGCCATGTGCTTCGACCAGTGCGCCCCCTGGCCCTGCTCCAGGGAGGAGGCGGAAGGGGCGGTGCGGCGCACCGCCCTCTGGGCCGCCAGGTCGAAGGAGGCCCACGCCCGGGAATGGCAGGGGGAGCGGCGGCAGGCCCTGTTCGGCATCGTCCAGGGGTCCGTCTGGGAGGACCTCAGGCTCCGCTCGGCGGAGGACATCATTCCCATGGATTTCCCCGGCTATGCCGTGGGCGGCCTCTCCGTGGGAGAACCCCACGGGGACATGTACCGCATCCTCGACAGCCTGAAGGGCGTGCTCCCCTCCGGCAAGCCCCGGTATCTCATGGGGGTCGGGCGTCCCGACAACCTGGTGGAGGGAGTGGCCCGGGGCATCGACATGTTCGACTGCGTCCTCCCCACGAGAAACGGGAGAAACGGTACCCTCTTCACCCCCTATGGTGCGGTGAACATCAAAAAAAAAACAGTACGAACGGGATTTTACCCCCGTGGATCCGGAGTGCGACTGCTATGCCTGCCGGACCTTCACCAGGGCCTATATCCGCCACCTGTACCGCTCCGGGGAGATCCTCGCCTCCAGGCTGTGCAGCTGGCACAATCTCCGGTTTCTGATCCGTCTGGGCGAAGAAATGAGGAAGGCTATTCTCGAAGGCAGGTTCCCGGAATTCCGGCGGGCCTTTCTCGGCCGTTTCTCCGGAGGTGAGGCGGAGTGAGTTTTCCCCGCATTCTCGCCGTGGATCCCTGGAACCCGGACCCGAAGGCCATCGGAGAGGCTGCGGAGTTTCTCCGATGCGGCCGCCTCGTCGCCTTTCCCACGGAGACCGTCTACGGCCTCGGGGCGAACGGCCTCGACCCTGCTGCGGCGGCGAAAATCTATGCCGCCAAGGGGCGTCCCTCGGACAATCCCCTGATCCTGCATTTTTCCTCTCCCGGGGACGCAGAATCGGCCGTCCTGGTGAACGGGAGGGCCAGACGGCTCATGGAGCTGTTCTGGCCCGGTCCCCTGACACTGGTCCTCCCCTCCCGGGGAGTCGTGCCGCGGGAAGTGACGGCGGGCCTCGACACCGTTGCGGTCCGGATGCCCTCCCATCCCGTGGCCCTTGCCCTGATCGCGGCGGCGGGACTGCCGGTGGCCGCGCCGAGCGCCAACTCCAGCGGCCGGCCCAGCCCCACTGATGCCCTTGCCGTGGCCTCGGACCTGGAGGACAGGGTGGATCTCGTCCTCGACGGCGGCCCCACGTCAGTGGGACTCGAGTCCACGGTTCTCGACCTCACGGGGGAGCAGATGGTCCTTCTGCGGCCGGGAGGATGCCCGGTGGAGGAGATCGAGGGCAGGACGGGCGAACAGGTTCTCCGTTCAGGCGGCAATGTGCGCCGCTCCCCGGGAACGAGATATCGCCATTATGCCCCCTCGGTTCCGCTGATCCTGCACGACGGAGCAGGCGCGAGGGAGAAAGCCCTCGCCTTCGGGGGACGGATTGCCTGGCTCGGCATGGACGGACCGGAGATCCTCTTCGCTCCCGGCGAGACGGACGGGGAGCTATCCCTCCGGTTTTCCACGCCGGAAAATTTTGCCCGGGGACTCTTCCACGCCCTTCGGGTTCTCGAGTCGTCAGGAGCTTCGGTCATTGTCGCCCAGCGGCCCGGGAACGAGGCGGGCATCGCCCTCGCCCTCAGGGATCGCCTGGAAAGAGCGTCTTCCGGAGAGAAGAACAGCGGCTTGGAAAATTAAGGCTTGCCAAAGGCTCCGGGCCTTGCTAAAATTACCCTCGTGATTCAAGCCGGGGTGGCGGAATTGGTAGACGCGCTAGATTCAGGTTCTAGTGGGCGATAGCCTGTCGGGGTTCGAGTCCCCGCCTCGGCACCATACAGAAGATAAGCAGCAACCTTTTTTCTAAAGGTCGTATTATGTCCGTTGACATAATGCGACCTTTTTGTTATCTTTTCTATTTGTCAGTACTCATTTCCCACCAATCTTTTCAGGGAGGTCATACGGTTCATGGCCGAATTTGTCCCCGTCAGCAGCGAGCGCCAGAGATTGACCTTCGGACGTGCCCGGGATCTTGTCGAGATTCCCGACATGATCGAGGTGCAGCGCGACTCATACAACTGGTTCTGCCAGGAAGACGCCGCTCCGGAGGCGCGGGTTCCGCAGGGGCTGCAGGAACTGCTCCACGAAGTGTTTCCTATCGAAAGCTATGACGGCTCCTTCGCCCTCGAGTTCGTCAGGTATCTTCTCGACGAACCCTCCACCGAGGAAGAGGAATCCCGCCAGAGGGATCTCACCTGGTCGCGGCCCATCAGGGCCACCATTCGTCTGGTGAACCGGAAGACGAAAGAAATGAAGGAAGAGGAGATTTTCCTCGGCGACTTCCCCCTGATGACGGGAAGAGGCACCTTCATCATCAACGGAACGGAGCGCGTGGTGGTAAACCAGCTCGCCCGCTCCGCAGGCGTCTATTTCACCAAGGATGAACAGATTCCCGGCCAGGAAGCCTATTCCGCGAAAATCATCCCCGACAGGGGAGCATGGCTCGAATTCAGCCTGACCCCCGGGGATCTTATCTCCGTCAATATCGACAACAGGAAGAAGATTCCCGCGACCCTCCTGCTGAAAATCTTCGGCGCGTCCACAAACGAAGGCGTCCTCGACCTCTTCGATGCGAAGACGGTGCAGAAGGATGTCACCGAGGAGGACGTGAAGGGCATGCTGTCCGCCGAGTCCGTCCTCGACCAGGACGGCTCCACGGTGCTGCCCAGGAACAGGACCATCACCAAGGAACACCTGGAGAAGCTCTGGAGCATGGGCAGGACGAAGGTCCTGGTGTGGGACGCCGACACCGCCGTGGCCGCCACCCTTGAAAAGGACGGGGCCTTCAACACGGACGAGGCCATGGTTGAGCTGTTCCGCAAGCTCCGCCCCAACGAGCCCGCCCGGATCGAGAACGCCCGGGAATATGTCCACAGCCTCTTCTTCGACCCCCGCAGGTACAACCTCGGCCGCGTGGGCCGGTACAAGATGAACCGCAAGCTCGGCCTGGAGATCCCCGAGGAGGTGCGCCTTCTCACAAAGGAAGACCTGGTGAGCATCATCAGGGGGATCATCGACCTCAAGAACCCCGAGAAGACGGACGACGACATCGACCATCTCGGCAACCGGCGGGTCCGTTCCGTGGGCGAACTGCTCCAGAACCAGATCCGCATCGGCCTGCTCCGCATGGAGCGTATCGCCAAGGAGAGGATGACCACCATCCCCGACCTGGGCAACGCCATGGCCAGGGACCTGATCAACGTACGCCCCATCGCCGCCTCCCTTCGGGAATTCTTCGGATCGGGTCAGCTTTCCCAGTTCATGGACCAGACGAACCCCCTCGCCGAGGTCACCCACAGGCGGAGGCTTTCCGCCCTGGGCCCCGGGGGCCTTTCAAGGGAACGGGCCGGGTTCGAGGCCCGGGACGTCCACTATACCCATTACGGCCGGGTCTGCCCCATCGAGACGCCTGAAGGCCCCAACATCGGCCTCGTGACCTCACTCGCCACCTATGCCCGGCTCAACGAGTACGGGTTCCTCATCACCCCGAGGCGGAAAGTGGAAAACGGCCGGGTGACCGGCGAAATCGTCTTCCTGTCCGCCGACGAGGAGGACAATGTCTTCGTGGGCATGGCCAACACCCCCGTGGATGCCGACGGCAGGATCACCGAGGAGCAGTGCTTCACCAGGTACCAGGGCAACATCGTCACGGTGCCCCGGGAGGAAGTGTCCTACCTCGACGTGTCGCCCAAGCAGATCGTCTCCGCCTCCACGGCGCTCATTCCCTTCCTGGAGCACGACGACGCCAACCGGGCCCTCATGGGCTCGAACATGCAGCGCCAGGCGGTGCCCCTCATCGCTCCCGAGGCCCCCGTGGTGGGCACGGGAGTGGAGCACCGCATCGCCAAGGATTCCGGATCCTGCGTGGTGGCAGTGAAGGACGGCGTGGTGGAGTACGTGGATTCCACCCGGATCGAGATCCGCAAGGGCGCTGAATCCCACATCTATCCCCTCGTCAAGTTCCGCCGGTCGAACCAGGGCACGGTGATCCACCAGAAGCCCATCGTCCACAAGGGAGAGAGCATCGCCAAGGGCCAGATCATCGCCGACGGACAGGCCTCCGAGGGAGGAGAGCTCGCCCTCGGAAGGAATGTGATCGTCGCCTTCATGCCCTGGGAGGGCTTCAACTTCGAGGACGCCATCCTGCTCAGCGAACGGCTTGTCAAGGAGGACTTCTACTCCTCCATCCACATAGAGGAATACGAGATCGAAGCCCGGGACACGAAGCTCGGCCCCGAGGAGATCACCAGGGACATCCCCAACGTGGGCGAGGACATGCTGAAGAACCTCGACGAGGACGGCATCGTCCGCGTGGGTGCGGAGGTCAACGCCGGCGATATCCTCGTCGGAAAGGTCACCCCCAAGGGAGAGTCCGACCAGACGCCGGAAGAGAAGCTCCTTCGGGCCATCTTCGGAGAGAAGGCCCGGGAAGTCCGGGATACGTCTCTCAAGGTGCCCCACGGAGCACGGGGAAAAATTGTGGCGGTCAAGCAGATGACCAGGGCCGACAGCCCCGACGCCCTCAGCCCGGGCGTCAACAAGGTGGTCAAGATCTACGTCGCCCAGCTCCGCAAAATCACCGTGGGAGACAAGATGGCCGGACGGCACGGAAACAAGGGCGTCGTCTCCAGGATCCTCCCCGCGGAGGACATGCCCTACCTCCCCGACGGCACACCCGTGGACGTGGTCCTCAATCCCCTCGGTGTTCCCAGCCGCATGAACCTGGGGCAGGTGCTCGAGACCATCATGGGCTTCGTGGCCTTCCAGAACGGCTGGAAGGTGGCCACTCCGGTCTTTGAGGGGGCGAAGGAGCACGAGATTTTCGAGCTGCTGGAGCAGCTCAGCAAGGATAAATATCCCGAACTCACCTCCGACGGCATGATTACCCTGTACGACGGCCGGACGGGAGACGCCTTCGAAAAGAAGGTCACCGTGGGCTGCATGTACATGCTCAAGCTTATCCACCTCGTGGACGACAAGATCCATGCCCGGTCCATCGGTCCGTACAGCCTCATCACCCAGCAGCCCCTGGGCGGAAAGGCCCAGTTCGGCGGCCAGAGGTTCGGAGAAATGGAAGTCTGGGCCCTGGAAGGGTACGGCGCTGCGAACATCCTCCAGGAAATGCTCACCGTGAAGTCCGACGACATCCGGGGAAGGCTCAAGACCTACGAGAGGATCGTCAAGGGGCAGAACCTCACCAAGCCCGGCGTCCCGGAGAGCTTCCGGGTTCTCGTAAAGGAACTCCAGGGACTCGGACTCGACGTGGAAGTGAAGTACAGCGACGGCCAGATAGGTGAACTGCTCATGGACGACGACGAGGACGAGGTACCCGTCGGACGGTATTCCGGCCCCAGGGAGCGCCCTGTCTTCGAGGAGAAGGAACCCGAGGAAAAGGAAAAGAGCGACTCCGTTTTCGGAGAGGAAGAAATGGAAGAGATCGTTCCCGAGGAAATGCTCTTCGGCGAAGAGCTTCCTGAAGGTATGTCCATAGAAGAAGGGGATGAAAACTGATGGCCCGAAGGGAAATACTCGGGGTGCGGGTCAAGCTCGCAAGCCCGGAAAGAATACGGGAACTCTCCAGCGGAGAGGTGAAGAAGCCCGAGACCATCAATTACCGGACCCTCCGGCCTGAAAAGGACGGACTCTTCTGCGAGCGCATCTTCGGCCCCACCAAGAGCTACGAGTGCGCCTGCGGAAAATACAAGCGCAGCGGCCCCAAGTTCAAGGGGATCATCTGCGACCGCTGCGGCGTGGAAGTCACGGACAACAGGGTCCGCCGGGAGCGCATGGGCCATATTGAGCTCGCCGCGCCGGTGGTGCACATCTGGTACCTCCGGGGCATCCCAAGCAGGCTCAGCCTGCTGCTGGGCTGCACCACCAAGGACCTTGAGAAGGTGGTCTACTTCGCCCCCACCCGCCAGCGGGAAGCCGCCTACAAGGTGGTCATGGAAGGGCGGCGGATCGACCTTGCCCGGAAAAACGACGTGCTCTCCGAGAGCGAGGTCCGGATCCACAGCCACTACGATCCCAAGTTCAAGGCCGAGGAGGCCTTCCGGATCGTCACCGTGGACGACGTACCCGTGAACGAGAACGACCTTCTCTCCGCGGGGCAGGTCTCCCGGTTCAAGACGGAGTACGGCGACGAGAGCTTCAAGGTGGAGACCGCCTTCTCCCTCGTCACCATACCCGACGATCCCTCCTGCGCAGAGGGCGCGGTCATATCGGCCACCGACCTCGAGCGCCTCCGGAAGCGACACGGCGACACCTTTGAAGTGGCGCGGGCCATGGCCGGAAACCAGGAGGCCTTCGTGGTCACCGCCGCAGTCCACCTTCCCTTTGAAAAGGGCGACGTCCTCTCCGAGAGCGAGTTCCGGCTCTACAGCCAGAAATTCCCCGGGAGGTTCACCGCCCAGCAGGAAGTCATCACCGTGGAGGACCCGTGCTACGTGGTCATCGAGGAGGGCATCTCCCCCTTCGCACCGGCGGACATCATCCTCGAAAGAGAGTATGACCTCTGCGCCGCCTACGACAAGAAATTCCGGGCGGGCATCGGAGCCGAGGGAGTCCAGGCCCTGCTGGAGCAGATCGATCTCGACCAGCTCGGCGCGGCCCTCAGGGAAGAAGTCTCCGAGAGCACCGGGCAGAAGAAGCGCAAGCTCATCAAGAGGCTCCAGGTGGCGGAGGACTTCCGGAAGAGCAAATCCACAGCCAAGTCCATGATCCTCGAAGTGCTGCCGGTCATCCCGCCCGACCTGCGCCCCATGGTGCAGCTCGACGGCGGCCGGTTCGCCACGTCGGACCTCAACGACCTGTACCGGAGGGTCATCAACCGGAACAACCGGCTGAAGAAGCTCCAGGAGCTCAAGGCTCCGGAGATCATCATCCGGAACGAAAAGCGCATGCTCCAGGAAGCCGTTGACGCCCTCATCGACAACGGCCGCATGGGCAAGGCCGTGCTGGGCGCCGGAAACCGTCCCCTCAAGAGCCTTACCGACCTGCTCAGGGGAAAGAAGGGCCGGTTCCGCCAGAACCTCCTCGGCAAGAGGGTGGACTATTCCGGCCGTTCCGTCATCGTCATCGGCCCCCAGCTCAAGATCTACCAGTGCGGCCTGCCGAAGCAGATGGCACTGGAGCTCTTCAAGCCCTTCGTCATCCGCCAGCTCGTGGAGCGGGGCCTCGCCCCCAACGTGAAGAGCGCCAAGCGGATCATCGAGCGGGGCCGGGAAGAGATCTGGGGCATCCTCGAGGAGATCATCAAGGACCATCCCGTTATGCTGAACCGGGCTCCCACGCTCCACAGACTCGGCATCCAGGCCTTTGAGCCCGTGCTCATGGAGGGCAAGGCCATCCGGCTGCACCCCATGGTGTGCACCGCCTTCAACGCCGACTTTGACGGAGACCAGATGGCCGTCCACGTACCCCTGTCCATCGAGGCCCAGGCGGAAGCCCGGCTGCTCATGCTCTCGGCGAACAACCTGCTCTCCCCGGCGAGCGGCCGTCCCGTCATGACGCCCACCCAGGACATCGTGCTCGGCATCTACTACCTCACCGACATGAAGGACGGAGTGGAAGGCGAAGAACTGCCCCACTTCTCCAGCCTGGACGACGCCCTCGTGGCGTTCAACCACGGCGTGGTCAGGGTGGACAGCAGAATAAAACTGATGAACGACCCCGATTGGGGCGGCGGGGAAAAATGGATCGAGACGTCCCCCGGACGGGTCATTTTCAACAGTATCCTCCCCCGGGGGCTGCGGTTCGTCAACCGCCAGCTCGGGAAGAAGGACCTGGGCATCATCCTCGACCGGGCCTACGACATGGTGGACCGGGTGGCCATGGTGAAGATGCTCGACGACATCAAGATGCTGGGCTACCGGTGGGCCACCCGGAGCGGCATCAGCTTCGGCGTTCAGTCCATCATCATCCCGCCGGAGAAGGTAGAGCTCACGAAACAGGCCATGGAGGAGGACGAGGAGCTCAAGTCCGAGTACAACATGGGCATCCTGACCCAGGATGAATACCTCTTCCAGAAGGAAAGTCTCTGGTCCGAGAAATCAAGAGCCATTGCCGACAGCATCGTGGACCACATGGAACGGGTCAACCCCATCCGCATGATGAGCGACAGCGGAGCCAGGGGAAGCCGGAGCCAGATGGGCCAGATGGCCGGTATCCGCGGCCTTATGTCCGACCCGTCGGGACGGATCATCGATTATCCCATCACGGCGAACTTCCGCGAGGGGATGAACATGCTCGAGTACTTCATCTCCACCCACGGCGCCCGGAAGGGCCTTGCCGACACCGCCCTCCGGACCGCCAAGTCGGGGTACCTCACCAGGCGTCTCGTGGACGTGGCCCAGGATCTCATCATCACGGACCACGACTGCGGCACGGACCACGGCATCTGCATCGAGCCCCTGAAGCAGGACGGGAAGGTCATGATCCCCCTTTCGGAGAGGATCTACGGCCGGACGGCCCTGGAAGACATCGCTGACCCCGCGACCGGGGCCGTGATAGTTGCCAAAGGCGAGTGCATCTCCGTCGAGACGGCGGAAAAGATAGAAAAGACGGGAATCGACTCCGTATGGGTCCGGAGCCCCCTGACCTGCGGCCTCCGGCACGGCGTGTGCCAGGTGTGCTACGGCATGGACCTGGCCACCAGGAAGGAAGTCCCCATGGGCGAGGCAGTGGGCGTCGTGGCTGCCCAGTCCATCGGCGAGCCGGGAACCCAGCTCACCATGCGGACCTTCCACACGGGCGGCGTCCGCCTCACCGGCGAAGACATCACCCAGGGTCTTCCCCGGATCGAGCAGCTCTTTGAAGTCCGCCGTCCCAAGAAAGTGGCCTATCTGGCCGGCGTGGACGGCAGGGTGTCCGAAGTACGGGTCATGGAAGGCAAGCGGAAGGTCATCATCGCCTCCGAAAACGCGGAGGGCGAGGAAAAGACCACCTACAACATCCCCATCAGCCAGAACCTTCTCATCAAGGAGGGGGATGAAGTCAGGAAGAGCGACAAGATCACCGAGGGCAACGTGGACCCCCAGCAGCTCCTTGAAGTCGAGGGGATCGAGGCCGTACAGCGGGCTCTCGTGGACGAGATCCAGGAAGTGTACCGCTCCCAGGGCGTGTCCATCAACAACAAGCACATCGAGGTCATCCTGCGGAAAGTGGCTCCGGTGAACCGGGTCAAGATCACCGAGGAGGGAGATACCTCCTTCGTGGCGGGCGACCTCGTGTGGACCGACGACATCGACGCCGAGATGACCCAGATCGAAAAGGAAAACGAGGCCAACATCGCCGAGGCGGTGCGGATCTTCTCCGGCCGGGTCCTTCGGGACGTTGCCTCCCAGAAGCTGAACGAGGCCGTGTCCAGGTACATCGGTGTCCCCCTGGACGAGGAAGCCATCCGGACGATCCTCAGGCCCGGCATGATGATCTCCTCCGTGGTGGTGGACGACGAGGAAGGCGTTCCCGTCACCCTCATCGTGGGCGAGGCCGCTTTCAGGAAGCAGATGGAGGGCATGGACCTCATCACTCCCTTCACCTCCTCCGACGGCAAGGAAATTGCCGCAGGAACGCACCTGACCCTCGGGCAGCTCGGCATCATCACCGCCGACGACCCCACGCCCCTGCTCGTCAGGGACGGCGAAATCCTCGAGAAGCTCGCCGACGGGGTCTATCTCGCCGAAAACATCATCGTTGACGATGAACTCATCGCGAAAGCGGACCGGGTCTTCACGGCGAAGGACGCCGCCCGGTGCAGGGAGCTCAACGTCCCGGCCATCACGCTGTGGCATACGGTGGAACGGGTGAACGTACCCGACAAGCTCGAGGAGAGCCTCAAAGACAAGTGGGGCAAGCCCCTGACCCAGGCCATCGACCGGGACGGCGACGCCATTGCTGACATCCCGCAGCTGGTGGATGCCTCTATTATTAAAGGAATACTCGACGGATCGGTCTCAGCCATCGAGATAGACGGCACCATCTTCTCCAGGGACCGTTTCCTCCGGGATCTCCTGTCGTCGAAGATCTACGGCAAAGTCCTGCTTGAGCCCGTGACGGACAGGAAGGGACATATCCTCGCGGAAGCCGGCGCCGAAGTCAACCAGTCCGTGATTGATGCCCTCGCCGGGTGCCCCGACCTGCAGGAAGTGGTGGTCCGTCCCATGGGCGGCCCCCGGAAGGACGAAAAGAAGATCATCCAGCGGGTGACCTTTGTCCGGAAGCTCCGGGAGGGGCCGAAGGTGAAGCCCTTTGTTCACGGCATCACCAAGGCGGCCCTCGCCACGGACAGCTTCCTGAGCGCGGCGTCCTTCCAGCAGACCGCCCAGGTTCTCGCCGGGGCGGCGGTCAAGGGGGAAATCGACCCCCTCGAGGGCCTGAAGGAGAACGTGATCATCGGTCACCTCATCCCCGCCGGAACGGGAGTCGAGAAATTCCGGGCAGTCAGGCTCGCCCACGCCAGGGCGGTGGCTGAAAAAGCCGCCGGAGCGGCGAAGCAGGAGTAAAGAACGGAAGAACAATCAGAACGGAGAGAGGGCGGGAAAAGTCCAGCTTGACACCAATCCCGCCCTTTTGTTATTATTCCTTGGTGCTTTTGCACAGGAGGGATTCTTTTGCCTTTAAACGAGCTGGCAGTTCCCGAAAGAGTCACGGGAGAGCGTCAGGTGAGGCGGAAGCTTGAAGCAGGCAGGTTGGCGAAACTTTTCATCGCCGAGGACGCCGACCCGGCCATGGTCGGCCCACTCGAGAAGGAAGCGCGGAGACAGGATATTCCCGTGGAAAGAGTCAGCGATATGGTCCGGCTGGGCAGGGCATGTGCCATAAGCCGCGGAGCCTCGGTCGCGGGAATTGAAAGATAAACGGGTCTGAACGCCCGATAGAAAAGAACATATGGAAGGAGGAAGTTGTGTGCCGACTATTAACCAGCTTATCCGGCATGGCCGCGAGGAAAAGAGACGGAAGACCGACGCTCCTGCGCTGCAGGGAAATCCTGCTCGGAGAGGTGTCTGCACCCGTGTGTACACCGTGACCCCCAAGAAGCCCAACTCGGCTTTGAGAAAGGTCGCCCGTGTTCGCCTCACCAACGGGATCGAGGTAACATCCTACATCCCCGGAATCGGCCATAACCTGCAGGAGCACTCCGTTGTGCTCGTCAGGGGCGGGCGAGTGAAGGACCTTCCCGGTGTCCGCTATCATATTATCCGGGGAACCCTTGACTGTGGGGGCGTGGAGAATCGCAAGAGATCCCGTTCCAAGTACGGCGCCAGGAGACCCAAGTAGGGTTTGCGGCGCTTGAGATTGGTTTTTGAGGAGGGGTTGACCTATGCCGCGTAAGGGGCATGTCAAGAAGCGTCAGACTCTGCCGGACACAAGGTACGGCAGTGCCGCACTGGCAAAGTTCATCAACAGCCTGATGCGGAAAGGCAAGAAGAGCGTTGCTGAGAAAATCATGTACCGGGCGCTGGACATCGCCGGGGAAAAGCTGAACACGGAGCCTTTCGAGGTCTTCAAGAAGGCCATGGACAATGTCCGGCCTCTCGTGGAAGTCCGTCCCCGCAGGGTCGGCGGCGCGACCTACCAGGTTCCGGTGGAAGTTCCCGCCGAGCGCGCCCAGGTCCTCTGCATCCGCTGGATGCTCAACTATTCCAGGGCCAAGAAGGGCATGCCCATGGCCGAGCGGCTTGCGAGAGAGTTTATGGACGCCTACAAGGGTGAGGGCAGCTCCATAAAGAAGAAGGAAGACACCCACAAGATGGCGGAGGCAAACCGCGCGTTCGCCCACTACCGCTGGTAGCGGCGGAAGCAAGGAATTTTTATGCTGCAAACTGATGGAAACGAGGCTTGGTGGTAGCTATGCAGACACTTGATATGAAAAGGATACGAAATATCGGAATCGCCGCCCACATCGACGCGGGCAAGACGACGACCACCGAGCGGATTCTTTTCTACACCGGAAAGAACTACAAAATGGGCGAAACCCATGAAGGCGCAGCCACCATGGACTGGATGGAGCAGGAGAAGGAGCGGGGGATCACCATAACCTCCGCGGCCACTACGTGCGTATGGGGAGATAATTTTATCAATATAATTGATACACCCGGCCACGTGGATTTTACCGTGGAAGTCGAGCGATCCATGAGGGTGCTCGATGGAGCGGTTGCCGTATTCTGCGCCGTGGGGGGCGTTGAACCCCAGTCGGAGACCGTCTGGCGCCAGGCGGACAAGTATCATGTTCCCAGAGTCGCCTTCGTGAACAAGATGGACCGCATCGGAGCCGATTTTGACAACGTCGTCCGGGGAATCAAGGAAAAGCTTGGAGCCAGGCCTGTTCCCATTCAGCTCCCCATCGGCATTGAAGACAGCTTTACCGGCATGGTGGACCTTGTGGAGTTCCGGGGCATCCAGTATGCCGACGACCTCGGCACCGATCCTCACGTGGTGCCCGTTCCTTCATCCATGGAGGACGAGGCGAAAGCGGCCAGGGACGCCATGGTGGAAATTCTCGCCGATTACGACGAGGAGATCATGTCCCTCTATCTCGACGGGCAGGAAGTCTCCGCCGAACTGGTCAAAAGGGCGCTCCGGGCCGGCACCGTCGGACTGAAGATCGTCCCTGTCATCTGCGGCTCCGCTTTCAAGAACAAGGGCGTCCAGATGCTTCTGAATGCGGTGGTGGACTACCTCCCGAGCCCTGTGGACCTTCCTCCGGTGGTCGGAACAAACCCCGACACCATGGAAGATGTCACCCGGGCCAGCAGTCTCGCCGAACCCTTTACCGCCCTCGCCTTCAAGATCATGGTCGACCCCTTCGTCGGCCGGCTCGTTTTCACCCGGGTCTATTCAGGCAAGCTGACCAAGGGCTCCACCGTGTTCAACGCAACGAACAACGGCAGGGAGCGGGTCGGCCGCATCCTTCGGATGCACGCCAACAAAAGGGAGGAGCTCGAAGAAGCCGAGGCCGGCATGATCGTCGCCCTTCCCGGGCTCAAGGCTACAAGGACCGGCGATACCCTCTGCGATGAGTCGAATCCCGTGGTGCTCGAGAACCTGGTGTTCCCCGAGCCCGTCATCTCCCTTTCCGTGGAGCCCGCCACGAAGAACGACAAGCTGAAGCTCACCAAGGGACTTGTATCCCTTGCGGAAGAAGACCCCACCTTCAAGGTGAAGACTGACGAGGAGACATCCCAGACCATCATCTCGGGCATGGGAGAGCTTCACCTCGAGATCATCGTCGACCGCCTCAAGAGGGAGTTCGGCGTGGATGTCAGGGTCGGCCGTCCCCAGGTCGCGTACCGCGAGGCGGTGAAGAACTCCTCCAGGGCCGAGGGAAAGTATGTCCGGCAGTCCGGAGGCCGGGGCCAGTACGGCCACGTGGTCTTCGAAATGGAACCCCTTCCCGAGGGAGTGGGCTACGAATTCGAGGACAGGATCGTGGGCGGCGCCGTGCCGAAGGAATACATCGCCGCCGTTCAGAAGGGCCTCGAAGAAGCCCTCAACAACGGCATTCTGGGCGGCTATCCCGTCATCGGCGTGAAGGTTGCCCTTGTTGACGGAAGTTACCACGAAGTGGACAGCTCCGAAATGGCCTTCAAGATAGCGGCTTCCATGGGATTCAAGGAAGCCATGAGAAGAGCGGGCCCTGTTCTGATGGAGCCTATCATGGCAGTTGAAGTGGTGACTCCCGAGGACTATATCGGCGACGTCATCGGCGACCTCTCCTCCAGGAGGGGACGGATCGAAGGCATGGACACCAGGATGAACACGAAGGTCGTCCGGAGCTTCGTCCCTCTCGCCGAAATGTTCGGGTACGCGACGGATCTTCGGAGCAAGACCTCCGGCCGGGCAACCTACTCGATGCAGTTCCATCACTACGAGCCCGTGTCAGGAGATGTTGCGGAGAAGGTTCTGCAAGGCTGACGCAAAAAATTACACCAGTTAAATTTCTGAGGAGGGAATCACAATGGCGAAGGAGAAATTTGAGAGGTCCAAGCCGCATTTGAACATCGGAACCATCGGTCACATCGACCACGGAAAGACGACGCTGACGGCGGCGATCACGAAGTGTCTTGCCACGTCGAACTATGCCG